>Ga0256845_1000896_pt1 | contig 25562 bp, 18 predicted proteins | sample RiftiametaG_FD_189101 | JGI IMG/M metagenome (GOLD analysis project Ga0256845, IMG submission 189101) | Tube worm associated microbial communities from hydrothermal vent at the East Pacific Rise, Pacific Ocean - Riftia | ecosystem: Host-associated > Annelida > Integument > Unclassified ... | reverse complement strand
CACTTCGGCCTCGGCGACCTCGGTTGCGACTACGAGGTTGAGATCCGCTGGCCCGACGGCACCCTGCAAACCTACGCCGCCAGCGATTTTCCGCCGGGACATTACGTGCACCTCGACTACAACGGACCCCCCGAAGTCGAGGGCTGAGCAACGCCTCTGGCCGCACCCGCCTCGACGCGTGGGCCCCTTTGATCAAATCAGATCAAATCAGATCAAATCAGATCAACCCGGCTGAACCCCGGGCTGGGCTGCCTGCACCGACCAATCCCAGTAATCGAGCAACACCGAGGAGTCCCAGACGCTGTCGCCGGTGTCCCAGATCGTGAAGCGGATCTCCATGGTCTCGCCCGGGGTCACATTGCCCGCCATCGTCAGCCAACCAGTGCCACCGCCGGTATAACCGAAGTGGCCGCAGGCCGAGGCGTTGACATCGAAGCCGGTGCCGATGACCTGACTCGTCGAGTTGCAGCCGTTGTAATTGCTGACGCCCCCGCACTGGCTGATCTGGCCATTTTGGCACTGGGTAAAGAGGCCGTCCGCAGTCTTCACCAGATTGACGCCCACTGGCCAGGTTTGGTTGCCGTTCTTGTAAATGGCGATGTTTTTATCGCCTGGGTTTTCGGGATCGGAGGAGTCGACCAGAGTGACAAAGAAGTCATTAAAGGCTGTGCACACGTACTCGGGGTACTCGGCGGAGTAGAAGAACATCTTCGCCGAAAACGAGTTGGCGTTGGTCGGCACCCGGATCCGCAGTTTGAGCTGCACCGGATTGAAGGCCGTGGTACCGGCGGCGCCCGGGCAACCGGGTGCATTTGGAAATGAGCCGCCGTTGGCCGCGATCCAATCGGCCGGCGCGGGGCTCGAGGTCCCAGTATTGACACCGCCCTGGTAGGCAGCGTAGTTCGGGTTGGTCTGGCCTGGGGCGGCGGCGTGGCCCGAGGAGAGCACCGCCAGGCGCTGGCCCTTTTTCGCCGGATTATTGGTGCCGAACTTATCGCGAATCGATCGCGAGTTGCTACTCGGCGAGCCCGTGCCGTCGGCGCGGGTCAGCGAGCCCGAGATCACGCCCCACTTCTTCTGCTCGATCGGCGGGTTTTCCGTAGTGAACTGGCAGAGATCGATCGCCTTGGCGTAGTCCAATGGGTTGCCCGAGTTACTCGGGAGACCGCCATCGCAGAGCGGGATTGCGTTGTCCTTGGTGCCGTCGCAATCGTCGTCGACCATGTTGTCACCGACCTCAAAGGCACCCGGATTGACCAGCTCGGGGTTGAGGCAATTCGGACCGATCTCGTCGCAGCAATCGTTTTGACAGACCGTCCATCCGTCGCTGTCGAGATCTGGATCCTCGTCGACAACGCCGTTGCAGTTGTCGTCGAGGTTGTTGTTGCAAAGGTCGACGAGACCGGGCAAAACCTGGCCCTCGCAGGCCCCGTAGGCGCTGCCCTCAACGTTGCAGGTGGCGAGTCCGTCCTTGCAGATGCCCTTGCCCTTGGTGCTCTGGGGGCCGGTGTAACAGGCGACCTGCGAGCCCGGCTCACAGGCGCAGTCGCCACTGACCTCGCAGCCGTTGTTGGGGTCAAGATCGCAGTCGTTGTAACCCTCCTCGCAGGGCCCAAACAGGCAGTCACCGGCCTCGCAAAGTCCATCTGCGTTGGGGTAGGGTTCGCAGAGCTGATCGCAATCGCCGCAATTGTCGAGGTCGGCGAGCACGTCGTAACAGGCGCCGCTGCAGCACTTAAGCCCGCCATCGCAGGGCTGCTCGTCGGAGCAACCCGGCACACACTCGCCCTCCGCACAGATCGTGCCGAGCGCACAGTCGCCATCGATGAGACAGCCCTTGCAGGTGTGTGAATCGAGATCGCAGAGGGTCTGGTTGGCACAGTCGTCGTCGTCGGTGCAGCCCGGCTCACACTCGCCGCTCTCGGCATTACACCACTCGCCCGCCGCGCAATCGCCTTGATCACACATCACCCCAGCGGTTGTGGTCGTGCTCGTGCCGCTGCTCTCGGTCTCGCCACCCGTGCTCGTATTTTCGCCGCTGTCGCTGTCGCTGCCGCCGCTCTCTGTCGTCCCCGAAGAGGATCCCTCGGTCGCCGTCTCGGTCGCCGTCGTCGTCACCGTCACCGTCGCTGTCAGCGTCGCAGTGGTCGGCACGTCCTCGGTCAAGTTGGGCTCTTCACCGCTGCAGCCGATGAGTGCGATCGTCGCGATAGAGATGAGCGACCATGAAACCCAACGTGATGAATCCATTGATCAAGGATAGGAGAACCACTCGATCCCAAGCAATCACTAGGAGCCCGCGCAACTACGCCCACGCCGCGCAGCTTTGTCTTCCAACAGATTCGCGCAGGCAAGCGAAACTCTGGCCAGAACAACGTAATTCGGGACTCAACGGAGGCGAATCGCGCGAAGCAGCGCCTCGACATGAAATGCCAGATAACCCTGAGATACATGGCAGAGCATCGGTTGCATCTCGGCATGCAGCGCCGGCACCTGATGAAACGGGATCGCCGGGTAGGCGTGGTGCGCGGCATGCAGCGGCATGTTCCACATCAGCCAGCGAACGATCCGATTGCTGATGATCGTGCGTGTGCGCTGGAGCTGGCTGCCGTGGTTTGGCAGGCCGGTATGCTCGGCCATCAAATAGAGACCGAGGAAGAGGTGAGCTATCGGCCAAGCGGCCAAAAAATAGCTGAAGCCGTCGATCGTACGGAGGCCCAAAACCACCAACGACACCCAGAGAACCAGCACCAAGCGGCTCTCCCAGGCGATCCGACGCCGCTTCTCCGGCCGAATAAAGGGGTAGAGCAACAACCACGCGCGGCCGTTCGGCATCAACGCAGCGCTCAATGTGAAGATCGGCTTGCCGACCAAGAGATGCTGCCCCGAGGCCAGACCGAGGTACACAAGAGGATTCCTCGGCCACCCATCGAGGATCGCCGGCGATGCTGAGATCTCTGGATCCTCTTGGCGATCTTGGGTCTTGCGATGGTGCTGCCAGTGAAATTCGCGAAAGAACGACGGCGCCTGCAACATCAAGAACGCGCAGATGCTGGTCGCAATGTCGTTGACCCGAGCCCCGCGAAAGGCACTGCGATGACCGCACTCGTGCATGGCCGGAAAGAAAGTCGTCAGCGCCCCGCCGCAGATGATCGCCGCCGCGATCCACCACCGTGACTCGGCGACGCCGAGCTCGATCGCCAAGATGCCTGCGCCCAAAAAAACAAAGACGCTGCTCGCGAGATGGATCGCCGCCGAGCGATCGTTACGCGCCATCAGTTGGTGCAGACGATCTTTGGCGACGAAGGGGTTTTGCTCGCTCACCGTCATGGGTCTAAGTGCAAGCATAGGTTAGATGCACCGCGTAGGGCCCCCGCAGAGACCCCCTGCGACGAAGCGTCACGGATCCGGCCTCAAAAAAATACCCTCGTGAGTGCTGTGCGGTCACGACCGACGACGGGCAACTGAAAACCGTGGAGGGGGAGGCGGAGGACGTCGCGGAGGCCGGACAAGAAGGGCCCCACTCTCTCAGACAGGTCGGATCGCGCGTCGACCCCTAACGGGGCCGATGCACGTCCTAGACTCATTCGCGGGGCCCTTCTCGCCCGTCCCAGCAGCAAGTCCTCCAGGCCGTGGATAGAGAGCCGGCGTGAGTAGGCATGAAGCGATTTTGCGGATCTCTTAATAGACAGACAGCTGGCTCGGTGAACTGTGGACGGTAAACCATTGCATCCCAAAGACAGTTGTACATATTATTTACATTGGCAGTGTGTACATTTTTGACAGTTTGTACTTCCCTGTGTCCTCAGCCGACTCAATCACAGATTCGATCGCAATACCTTAATATCACCAGAGTGGTCTTTCATCAGGGTACACGAAAGCACACTACCTTGAATTAGACACTGACTCTGACATGAACTGCGAGCAAGCGAACTGGAAGTACGAGCCTCCAAAACATCGGCAAAAGGCCCCAGCCCGACTCACGCCGGCTCTCTACCCACGGCTTGGAGGACGTGTCGCTGGGACGGGCGAGGGGGGTTCGCGACCGAGTCTAGGACGTGCATCGGCCCCTTTAGGGGTCGACGCGCGTTCCGACCTGTCTGAGGAGTGGACCCCCCTCGCCCGGCCTCCGCAACGTCCTCCGCCTCTCCCCTCACGGCTTTCGTTCTAGAAACTGTTGCACCTTCTACGCGTCGGCTCTTGCCCGACTAAACACTCATCTCGAGACTAACAATTCTGATGCGACTCCAGCCGCGGATCCCGGGGACCCTCGGTCGCTTCGACCTCGATACCGTGGCTCTCGAGGTAGCCGATGCCATTTTCGCCTGCATACCCGCCGGTCACAACGATCACCTTGCTGATACCAGCGTGGTGGATCAGCTTGGCGCAGAGAATGCAGGGCTCGCCGGTGACGATGATCCAGGCACCGCGGGTCGCGACACCGCTGGCCGCGGCATTGCAGATCACGTTCATCTCGGCGTGGTGACAGCCGATCTCCATACGCGTGCCGCTAACCACCTTCATCTGATCCCTTAGACAGACCTCGCCGCCGCAGAGACTGCCACCGCCTCGGGGACCGCCGTTGTAACCGTCCATGAGAATGACATTGCGGTCGGGGTCGAGGAGCAGCGCGCCGAATTTTCGCCGCGGACAATTACTCGCCTTTGACAGCGTGAGGCATTGTTCGATCCGAATCCGTAGATGTTTGTTCTTCATGATCTCTCAGCCTTGGGGTCACTCGTAGGCCGCGCGAAACTTCGCTTCAACGTAGTCTAGAAAGGGCTCCGGCCGTAGCGGCTCGCCCATTACCGCACACGCGAGCTGCTCGCTCGTCAGCTCTGAGCCCCGCCTGTGCACGTTCTTCTTTAGCCATGTCCTAAGAGACATGGTGTCGCCACGACTGAGCCCTTCGCGAAGATCTGGGATCGCAGACTCGGCAGCCGCAAAGATCTGGGCGGCGAGCAGCGCACCGATCGTGTAGCTCGGAAAATACCCGAAGGCGCCGCCCGACCAGTGGATGTCCTGCAGCACGCCGACCGCATCGTCCGCAGGGCGAACGCCGAGATAGCTCTGCATCTTTGCGTTCCAGGCCTCAGTCAAATCCGAGATCGCTAGGCGCTGCGATCCTTCGGCGAATAGATCACGCTCGATCTCGTAGCGCAGCACAACGTGCAAGGGATAACTGAGTTCCTCCGCATCGACCCGGATCACATTATTAAAGTCCACTCGCGAGAGTGCCTTGACCACTGCAGGCAGCTCTGCGTCGCGATAGGCGGGCAGGCGCTCGGCCAGCCAAGGTAGGAGAAAACGCCAAAATTCCGGCGAGCGCCCGACTTGGTTCTCCATCAGCAGCGACTGGCTCTCGTGCCAGCCCATCGAGCGCGCCTGTGAGACCGGCTGATCGGCGAGCGCCGGATCGCGACCCTGCTCGTAAAGCGCGTGCCCCGTCTCGTGCATGATCGCCAACAAACCGCTGAGCAGATCCGTGTCGGTGTAGCGGCTGGTGATCCGCACATCGCTGACACCTGCACCGCCGCAAAACGGATGCACCGCGCGATCGAGGCGACCATGGGCCCAATCAAAGCCGAGTACTCCCATCAGCTCGCGAGCCAATGCCTCTTGGGTCGCAACCGGAATCGTCGCCCCCATCGCCGCCGGCATCGGCGGCGCCTCACGAGCACGCAACTCCTCGAGAAGCGGGCTGATGCGGGCCACCAGGGGTGCAAAGAGGCGATCGATCGCGGCGATCGTCATACCCGGTTCAAAGTCGTCGATGAGCACCTCGTAGGTCGGCCGATCGGGATCGATCGCCTCCGCTCGCCGCCGCGCCAGCTCGACCAGCTGCCCCAGGATCGGCGCGAACGCAGAGAAGTCAACGCGCTCGCGGGCCGAAACCCAAATTCCGTGGGCGGCGACAGTGGTCTCGCTCCAACGCTCGACCAACTCGGGTGTTAACCGCAGCGCCCTCCTCTGCTCGCGCAACGCCTCGCGAACGTTGGCGGCGTCGACCGCTGCGAGCCCCTCGGTCGCAGCCAACTCCCCCAACAGGCGCACAAGCTCAGGATCGCAGAGCCGCTGATGGCGAACGAGAGAGAGCGCCGCGACCTGCCGACCGCGAGCCTGGGCCGCACCGCTCGGCATCACCACCTCCTGGTCCCAGCCGAGAATACCGAGTACTTCTTCTATGGAGCAGAGTTCGGCGAGACGGCGGCGAGTCTGCGCGAGGTCGGACGCGGTGGTCGAACGCATCGCCGGATGATGACCCTCGCCGTCGCCAACAACAAGGGCGCGCCGATGCCCAAGCGAAGGTCGTACCTCCGCTTGTTCCGCTTGTTCCGCTTGTTCTGCTTGTTCCCCACGCTCCCGCCTATCTTCCCCAATTTGCCCGCCATCGCCCCCCACAGGCTGTTAGCGTCGACCGTCCGCGATGCCCCAACCCGCCGCCACGATCCCGAGCCCGCCAAGCAAGCTCCGTCGCGGCCTCATCTTCGGCCTGCTCGCTCTGACACCACCGCTGATGCTCGCGCTCTGGAGCACCTCGATCGTCGCAGCTCTCGCACTCTTTGCTCTCGCACACGCGGCGATCCTGCTGCCGATCTTTCTTCCTCGACTCGATTGGCTCGGCCCGGTGATCACCCACTTTGAGCCGAATCCCGCCCTGGACGAGCAGCACGAACAGCACGAACACGACGAACAAAACCAAAAAACTGTCTGGTTGACGATCGACGATGGACCTGACCCAGAGGACAGTTTGTTGATTCTTGACCTGCTCGATCGCTACCAGGCCCGAGCGACCTTCTTTGTTAAGGGAGAACTCGCGGCGGCGCATCCTGAGGTGATCCGGGCGATGCAGAGCCGCGGCCACCAGATCGCGAACCATTCTCACACCCACCCGACGGCATTTTTCTGGTGCGCTTTGCCGGCTACCATCGAGCGCGAGCTGCGGGCGTGCAACGCCGCGATCACGGCGGCGGGTTGCGAACGACCGACGCTCTTTCGGGCTCCCGTCGGCATCAAAAGCCCCGCCCTTCACCCGGTACTCGCTCGTCTGGGCATGCGTCTCTGCGCCTGGTCGATCCGCACCTACGACGGCGTCGCTAGCTTCGATCCCGCGGCGGTCGAAGCCCGGGTGCTCGAACAACTCCGACCGGGGGCGATCCTCTGCATGCACCAGGGCGTCCGCGATCGAAACGGCGCCCCGCTCAGCCCCGTTGGCATCGCTCGAGTGCTAGAGGCCCTGAGACGACGCGGCTATCGCTGCGTAATCCCCGCTCAAAGCCGTCTGCGCTGACCATCGCGGCCCTGTACGCCCCCGCGGGAATACCGCGCGCGGCTCCGTGTTCACAACGCCTCTGCGGTGCCCGCTGCCGCGCCGCGTTGTGCGAACGCCCTGGTTGACGCTCCGGTGCGCGGTTGTTAGCGTCGCGCGCCCCTCGATGCTCAAATCCAAGCAATTGCGAACCCGGAGCCTCTCACACACCTGGAGTGCCTGGCTCTCTCGCCTCGGCCCCTTCGCTGTCGCTGTGCTCGCGCTGACGCTCGGCGATAGCGCGATGGCGGGACCCGGCATGGGCGGCGGCGGCATGGGCGGAATGGGCGGTGGCGGTGCCGGCGGAGGCCCCGGCGCTGGCAAGGACAAAAAAGACGGACCCGCCGAGGCCGCGCCCAAGGACAAGAAGGCGCTGCAACCCATCGATCCGGTGCCGGCCCAACCGAGAGGTCTGCGTCGCCTCCAGCTCTTCGAGTTGCACGGCTACATGCGAACCCGCGGCGACTATTTTCACCGCATGGACATGGGCCTGGGCGACGGACTTATCACCGGCGATCCCAACGAGACGATCGACATCGACAACAAGTTTAAGCCGCCGCCGGCCACCCAAGCGGAGACCACCTCCGACGGCACTCTGCGCACGAGCGACGCTGACTGCATCCAAGGTGTGGTCGCCAACGGGCTGAGTGTAAACAAGGCGCAGACCCGCTGCGGCCGGCGCAACGGGCATGCCAGCGCCAACATGCGCCTCCGCCTAGAGCCCACTCTGCACATCACCGACATGGTCCGGGTGCACTCGCAGATCGACCTGCTCGACAACGTCGTCTTGGGCTCGACGCCCGACTCGTTCCGCGGCGACAACCCCTGGGCGCCACTCGACATCTACACCCGCACCCAGATGCCGCCGAGCGATGGCAGCAACTCGTTCTCCGACTCGATCACCGTCAAGCGGGCCTACGGCGAGATCCAATTCGGCTGGGGCCTAAACCTCAAGTTCGGCCGCATGCCCCATCACTGGGGCATGGGCGTCGTCGCTAACGACGGCCGCGGCTACTACCGAGGCGAGCGCGGTGACATCACCCGCATGCTCGACATGGATTACGGCGACTCGGTCGACTCGGTCCGCTTAGGCGTCGACTTTGGCAAGGACCGCCGCCGCACCCACCGACTCGAGGCATCGTGGGACTGGGCCTCGTCGGGGCCGACAACCGCCCAGATCCTCGGACCTACGTGGGCCTCGGCCAACAACGTCGGCCAAGATTTCAGCGTCGAGAAATTCGACAACGTCTACCAGTGGCGCCTGTCGATCGAGCGCCGCGACGATCCCGACATGCTGCGGCGTAAGCTCGCGCTTGGCAGCCCGGTGGTCAACTACGGCGTCATCGCCTGGCTCCGCTACCAAAACCTCGACCGGGTCACCGGTGCACCCGGGCTCGGCGACGGCCTGGGCACCCATGCCACCTGGGCCGACGCCAGTTCCGACGACGGCCTGGGCCGCTACGGCGAGGCCCTGGGCAACGGCGATGTCGACGCCAACGGCGACGATGCCCACCAAAATTACACCAACCTTCTGGTCCACCGAAAAGCCCTGGTGGTCACCCCAGACCTTTGGCTGCGGGTCAATTGGCGCACTCTCCGGGTCGAGTTCGAGGTCGCTGGCGTCTTCGGCCGCTTCAACCAACGCGACCTCGCCGAGAGTCCCGCGGAGGACAACCTTGTGCTCGAGGATGTCGGCGACAGCCAACTCCAACCCAATACGATCGCCCAGGTCGGCTACGCGCTCGAGTTTAAGTACGGCCTTTTTAAAGACCGCTTCCACCTCGGCTTTGATCAGGGCTTCGCCTCCGGTGACGATGCCGGCGGCACCAACCGCAACGCCCAGAGCCCGCTCGGCATCGACGGCAACCGCTACCACACGGCCTTCCGCTTCAACCCCGCGTACATGCAGGATCTCCTGCTCTTCCGCGAGGTCCTGGGCACCGCCTCCAACGCCGCCTACTTCCGCCCTTGGGCCGCGTTTTACTTCCTGCAAAACAACGTGTCCGGGCGCCTCGACATCCAGTACGCGCTCGCCCAAAAGACTCAGTCGACCTTCGGCAACAAGTACTCCTGGGGCCTCGAGATCGACGGCGCTGTCCGCTATCACGACACCCACGAGCCGATCTTTGTCCAGCTCCAATACGGCGTGCTCTTTCCCTTTGGCGCCTTCGATCGACCGCCGACGCTCTATCCCCAAAGTGGCGACAACGTCGTGCCCAACGGCGGCGACGCCAAGGCGGTGCAGACCGTTCAGGCCATGGTGGGGATCAAGTTCTAGCGGCGGCCGAACTCCCCGCTAATGGCCACGAGTAAGTCTAGAAGTAAATCCAAAAAACCCCGCTCACGCTGGGTCTGCTCCTCCTGCGGCGCTGCCCAGTCGGGGTGGTTTGGGCGCTGCCCCGCCTGCAGCGAGTGGAACACGATAAGCGAGGAGATCGTCGAGCCCGAGGGCGGCGACCGAGTGGTCCTGCACCGCACCCCGAGCCGGGCGGCGCGGGTCATCTCCTCGACAGCCGCCCAGGTCGAGGTCGACAGCGCACCGCGACGACCCTGCGGCATCGGCGAGATCGATCGGGTTCTCGGCGGCGGATTGGTGCCCGGATCAGTCGTGCTTGTCGGCGGTCCCCCGGGCATTGGCAAGTCGACGCTGCTCCTGCAGGCGAGCGCGAGCCTGGCCCGACGGTCAGGTCCTGTTCTCTACGCCAGTGGCGAGGAGTCGGTCGCCCAGGTCGCCTCTCGGGCTGCCCGCCTGGGTGCCTCCCACCCGAGCCTGCTGCTGCTCGCGGATACCCGCATCGAAGCGATTCTGGCGGCCGCGGGCGAGCGCTCCGACGAGCTCGCGGCGCTGGTCGTCGATTCGGTGCAAACCGTCTACTCCGAAGCCCAGGATGGTCTACCGGGCAACATCACCCAGATCCGCACGGTGATCGCTCAGCTGATCGGTTTTGCCAAACGTCACGATGTGCCGGTGATGGTCGTCGGTCACGTCACCAAGGACGGGCAGCTCGCCGGGCCCCGCCTCCTCGAGCACCTCGTCGACGCCGTGCTCTCCTTTGAGGGCGACGACGACCACTCGACACGCATGCTGCGGGCGACCAAAAATCGCTTCGGTTCGACGATGGAGCTCGGCGTCTTTGAGATGCGCGGCGACGGTCTCCGCGAGATCCGCAACCCCTCGGAGGTTTTTCTCGCCGAACGCCAACCGGGCGCCTTCGGCTCGTGCATCACCGCCTCGCTCGAGGGATCAAGGCCGCTCCTGCTCGAGGTGCAAGCGCTGCTCGCTACAGCCTTTGGTAACCCCCGCCGCACCTGCGTCGGCGTCGATCCTGCGCGCGTAGCCATGCTGATGGCGGTGCTCGATCGCCACGGCGGTCTCTTTGTTCTCGACCAGGACGTGTTTATCAACGTCGTCGGCGGTGTACGCCTGAGCGAGCCCGCCTGCGACCTGGCGATCCTCCTGGCGATCGCCTCTTCGCACATGCGGCGCCCCCTCGATCCCGGCATGGTCGCGATCGCCGAGGTCGGCCTCACCGGCGAGCTGCGCCAGGTGCCCCGTCTCGACGCCAGAGTCACGGAGGCTGCCCGCCTGGGTTTCACCAAGGTGGTGCTCAGTCGCGGCTCCAAAAAACAAGGCGCTTCGCCACTCGCCCGCGAAACGCGAGCCGGTCTCAAAGGCGTCGAGGTGATCACAGCCCGCACCATCGCCGAGGCCGTCGAACTCGCCTTCGCCGGCAGCCCACAAGCCGCCGCCCGTCCGACTCGCGGCCGCGAGCAAGAAGGACCCTCGTCAGGCGAGGGACGCGAACGCGAACGCGAACGCGAACGCGAACGCGAACCAAGACGCAAACGCTGAGCGCACGTGTGAAGTAGGAGCAAGCAAGCAGCGCACGGGAGCCCCGAGGCCTCCGCTGCGCTGCTTCGTTAATTCATGCTCAGCGACGACCGCGGCGGGCCTTCACAGCCTTTACCGGCTTCGGGGACTCGACCGCACCGACCGTCGCAGCCGGTGACTGGGTCGCGTTGGCACGGGCGAGCCCGTATTTCGCGAGCACCTCGGCCTCGATTTTCTCGAGGATCTCGGGGTTCTCCTTGAGGAACGCCTTCGCGTTCTCTCGCCCCTGACCGATGCGATCTTTTTTGTACGAGAGCCACGCGCCGGCCTTGTCGATCACTCCAGCGTCGACACCCATATCGATGAGCGTGCCCTCGCGTGAGATGCCCTCGCCGTAGGTGATGTCAAACTCGACCTCGCGAAAGGGCGGCGCCATCTTGTTTTTGACGACTTTGACCCGGGTCCGGTTGCCGACGACCTGGTCGCCGTTTTTGATCGCGCCGATCCGGCGGATGTCGAGACGCACCGAGGCGTAAAACTTGAGCGCGTTGCCGCCGGTGGTGGTCTCTGGCGAGCCAAACATGACGCCGATCTTCATGCGCAGCTGGTTGATGAAGACCACCAGCGTTCGACTCCGAGCGACCGATGCGGTCAGCTTGCGCAGCGCCTGGCTCATCAGACGAGCCTGCAAACCGACGTGGGAGTCGCCCATGTCGCCCTCGAGTTCGGCCTTGGGGGTGAGAGCGGCGACCGAGTCGATTACGATCACATCGAGGGCACCGGAACGCACCAACATGTCGCAGATCTCGAGCGCCTGCTCGCCAAAGTCCGGCTGTGAGACCAATAGGTCGTCGGTGCGCACGCCGATCTTGCGGGCGTAGCCGATGTCGAGAGCGTGCTCAGCATCGATGAAGGCACAGACACCACCGCGCTTTTGGGCCTCGGCGATCACGTGCAAGGAGAGCGTCGTCTTGCCAGAGGACTCAGGCCCGTAGATCTCGACGATGCGGCCGCGGGGCAGACCGCCGATGCCCAGGGCGACATCGAGGGAGACCGAACCGGTCGGGATCACCGAGACGTCGCCGGTGGCGAGCGTACCGTCCTTCGACATCCGCATGATCGAGCCCTTGCCGAACTGCTTCTCGATCGTCGCGAGGGTCAGGTCGATCGCCGAGTCACGCTGGGCGGTGGAGGATGATTGACTGCTTGTCGGTGCCATAGGTCTTGCTCCGCTCGCCGCGGGGCCTAGACCCTAATCGACGAGGTCGGCCGCCGACAAGCCGCGCTCGCGCAATCGCTGAAAAACCATCCACAGGGCCCATGAGGTCGCCGCACGCTGGATCGTCGGGCGATCGCCGCGAAAGTGGAAACGCCGGTAGTCGGAGGCCAGAGCGTCGCTGACGGCGATGTCGACGGTGCCCACCGGCTTCTCTGCAGACCCCCCGCCGGGACCTGCGATACCGGTGATGCCGACCCCCAGATCAGCGTGGCCCTCGAAGGCCGCGCGCACGCCATTCGCCATGCCCCGCGCGACCGGCTCGGAGACGGCGCCGTGAGTCTCGAGGACCTCCGCCGGGATCCCGAGGATCTTCTCTTTGATCCCGTTGTGGTAGGCGACGACGCCCCCGTGAAAACAGGCCGAGACCCCGGCGATACCGGTCATCGCCGCCGCCACACGGCCGCCGGTGCACGACTCGGCAGTCGCCAGCATCAACCCATGGACGCTTAAGAGAGACGCCACCCGAGCCGCGAGTTCGTCCGTCCCTAGGCCGACAAACGCCGTCCCCAGGGCATCACGAAGACGTTGCACCAGCGCGTCAGCCCGCGCCTCCGTGATCGTATCGACGTCGAGCGTGAGGTCGACCTCGGGACCGGCGGCCCTGTAGTGCACGCCGACCGCCTGCAGCTCTGGCTCGTCGAGCAGCGGCTCGACCAAGGAGGCGACCGCCGCCTCGCGAAGCCCGAACACCCGGAGATCTCGGATCGCCCGCGGCGACAGCGACGATGCATGGCGCGCGCGCAGCAACGTCGCGACCGGACCCGCGAGCATCGCCCGCATCTCGGCGGGCACGCCCGGCAACGCGATCACCAGACAGCCGTCGATCTCGAGGCAAAACCCTGGAGCGATCCCCTGCGAATTTTTGATCAGCGTCGCCCCGACGGGGACCTCTGCCTGCCGAGCCTGGATCTCGTCGAGTTCGTGACCGCGCCGCCTCAACGCGCCCTCAACAGCAGCCATCGCCGCCCCAGGACGCTCACAGCGCACTCCGGCGGCTTTGGCTACCGCCGTCGATGTGAGATCATCGAGGGTCGGACCAAGACCGCCCGTGATGACACAAAGATCGATCCCTTCGAGCCCCTTAAGCGCTCCAACGATCGCCGGAATCGAATCTGCGACCGAAAGCGCCCGCTCAACGGCGATGCCAAGACCCCCGAGGAAACGGCAAATCTCCCCCGAATTGGTGTCTAGCGTGCCGCCAGTGAGGAGTTCATCCCCGATACAGATGATCTCCGCGCGTGCTCCCACGCCGACATCATCCCGCAGGTCCGTGCACGTGCATACTGCGCGACTGACGCAAAAAGTTGCCCGCGAAGAACACCAGGCCTTTCAGGGTTTCCGCGGCTCAGCTAGGATGATCGGCATTGTGCGAATCCGCTACGCTGCCAAGACCGACGTAGGCATGAAGCGCAGTCACAACGAGGACTACTTCTCTCTCATCGAAGACGAGAAAGTATTCATCGTTGCTGACGGCATGGGCGGGCACGCATCCGGCGAAGTGGCTAGCAAGATGGCCTCCGATGTCATGAACGAGTTCTACCAGCACTCGAAGGACATGGATGCGACCTGGCCCTTTCGCTACGATCCGATGCTCTCGTACCCCGAGAACCGAATGGTCGCGGCAATACGCCTAGCGAACCAACGGATCTTCGAGGCCGCGATGAAAAACCCGAACCTCCGGGGCATGGGCACGACGATCGTCAGCTGCATGTTCGTAGGCGACGCCGCCTACGTCGCCCACGTCGGTGATTCTCGTGTCTACCGTGTCAACGACGGCAAGATCGATCAACTCACCCGCGACCACTCCTTGCTCGAGGACTACAAAGAGGCGAGGCCCGACATGAGCGAGGAGGAGGCCCGAAACTTCCCCCACAAAAATGTCATCACCCGGGCCCTGGGTATGCGCGACACGGTCGTCGTCGACATCAAGAAGTTTGACGTGAACAGCGGCGATACCTTCGTGCTCTGCTCCGACGGGCTCTGCGGCATGCTCGAGGATCCGGCGATCGAAAAAATCGTCAGCGACGCGCCCAGCCTCGAGGCCTCGGTCGCCGATCTGATCGACCAGGCCAACCGCGCCGGCGGCAACGACAACATCACCGCGATGCTTGTCCAATGCCAACGCTGAGCCAAGACGCGGTGTGAGTCGAAACATCGAAAATCGGCAATCAAGGGGAGAGGGAGAGGGCGATGGGAACGGGAGAAGAGACCCCATGCGATGGCGCGAACCGCCGGCGTAGCCTTCGTGTCGCCGTCAACATCGAGGTCGACTACGCCGCGGACTCGACCTTTCTCTACGCTTACATCACCGACATCTCGTCGATGGGCATCTTCATCCGCACCGACACACCGTCGACGCCCGGCACCAGCCTGAGCCTGCGTTTCACGCCGCCCTCCGATACCGATGAGCCCGCCGAGATCATCGTCATCGACGGCGAGGTCAAGTGGACCAGCAAACACGCCGATACCGGTGGGCCCGGCATGGGCATCGAGTTCATCCTCACCGACCAGGCCATGCGTAAGCGACTGCTCGACCTGGTGTTTGCCATCGCCTACCTGACCCCCAACACCGACGCTGATGCGAGCGGGTCGCAGGGTCCGAGCGCCGCCTCCTGAGACCCGCACGCGGATCTCCTTCAAGCGCTGCGACAGAGCTGACGAGCGCTGCGCTCAGTGAGTCGCCGCGGGACTGAGCGCGCTGAAGTCGAGGATCATCGTCTCGGGGAGCCGCGAAGGCTCCGGCGCGAGCAACTCGCCAACCCGCCGCGCCGGCAGCCCGACATCGATGAGATCACTGCAGAGCGCGCTCGCATCCTCGGCGTCGACGCAGAGCAGCAGCCCCCCCGAGGTCTGGGCATCGGCGGCGAGCAGAGTGAACATCTCCTGCTCAGCTTCGGTGCCCTGAGTGGCGCCCGCACGCTCGAGCCAACGATCGACAAAACGGAGGTTCGCCCGCGTACCGCCGGGCACCTCGCCTCTGCGGATCCTCGCGAGCACGCCGGGCAATACCGGCAGGCTCGCCATGTCGAGGCGCGCCGCCAGCTTTGAGCCCCGGAGGATGTTGCGCAGATGCCCGAGCAATCCGAAGCCGGTGACATCCGTCGCCGAGCGCACACGAAAACGTTGGGCGCAGCTGAGCGCCGACGCGTTCAGGGTGGTCATGCTGCGGATGGCCGCGTCGATCTCCGCCGGGCTCGCGCTCCGGGCTCGGATCGCCGAGCCAATGACCCCGGTCCCAAGCGCCTTGGTCAGCACCAATGCCTGCCCCGCACGGGCCCCCGTGTTGCAGAGCAAACGCTCGCGGTGAACCTCGCCGGTGACCGAGAGACCGAACTTCGGCTCGGCATCGCGGACCGTGTGACCGCCGACGACCGGCGCCCCAGCGAGGGCACAGATCTCCGCGGCCCCGCAGAGAATCTCGCGGAGCACCGAGAGCGGCAGCGCATCGTCTGGGAAGAAGGCCAGGTTTAAGACGTAACGCGGCGTGCCGCCCATCGCGTAGATGTCGGAGAGCGCGTTGCAGGCAGCGATCGCCCCAAAGGTCGCCGGGTCATCGACGATCGGCGTGATCACATCGGTGGTCAGTACCAGCGCCCGCTGCTCTTCGTCGGCAAAGCGCACGACCGCGGCGTCGTCGGCCAACGAGTGAGCGACCCAAATCCCGTGATCGCCAGCGGCGTCCGGATGTCCCCCCTGCGCGGGCGAGGGCAGCCCTTCAAGGACCTCGACCAGGTCACCGTGACGGAGCTTGGCCGCTCAACCACCGCCCCTTGCGAACTCGGTCAGACGAACAACGGAGGTCTCAGAGGGACGCGCGGAGTCGGACATTGGCCGGAGCATAGTCGACTCGCCAACCCTCCGCGCGGCAATCGCAACGTTGCCCGAGCCACACGTTCGCGAGTGCGGAGCATGCGCAGTCCGACAACATGCGAGAGAGCCTCCACCGAGCCCCCAACCCGTGCCGCAAGATACGCGCGAAGCCGGACATCGAAGCTCGACATAGTAGACTCGCCGGCGATGGCAAAGGCGCCCCGATCGCTCGTACTCGGCACTGCTGGCCATATTGACCACGGCAAGACAACCCTTGTCCGGGCCCTCACCGGCGTCGACACCGATCGCCTGCTCGAGGAAAAACGCCGCGGCATCACCATCGAACTCGGCTTCGCCGCCTGGCCGATCGCCCCGGGTGTCGAGGCCAGCATCGTCGACGTGCCCGGCCACGAGGGCCTCGTGCGCACAATGATCGCCGGCGCCGGCGGCATCGATCTGATGATCATGGTGATCTCCGCCGAAGACGGAGTGATGCCGCAGACCCGCGAGCACCTGCGCATCTGCTCGCTGCTGGGCATCACTCAGGGCGTCGTCGCACTCACCAAGATCGACCGCTTGGAGGGCGACCAAGAGGCCATCGAGTTTGCGATCGAAGACGTTCGCGAAGCACTCCAACACACGCCCTTTTGTGGGGCGCCGATCGTGCCCTGCTCGGCACCTGAAGGCATCGGTCTAAACGAACTCCGCGGCGCCATTCGCCGGGCGATTTCTCAGCTCCCGCGACGACCGAGCGACGACCGAGCGATCCTGCCGATCGACCGAATTTTTACCGTCAAGGGCCACGGCACCGTGGTCACAGGCACACTGCTGCACGGCCGCCTGAGCGAACGTGAGACCAGCCTCGACCTGGTACCGGTGGGCGCCGAGCGACCTCGTCGCAGCCTTCGCGCCCGCGGTCTCGAGGTCCGGGGCAGCTCGGTCGGCAAGGTCCGCTCGGGCAGCAGAAGCGCCATCAACCTCGCCGGCATCGCGACCTCGGAGCTGCGCCGCGGTGATGTGCTCACCTCCGGCGCCAGGGTCGAGCGCTCGACCATTGTGCACGCCCTCATCGACCACCTGCCCCACAGTACAGGTCCCTGGAAAGACGGCGCCGCGGTCGAAGTCTGCGCCGGCACAGCCCACTGCACCGGTCGCCTGACAACGCTCGCGACGCTCGACAGCAACGACAACGACAACGGAGACGGCGAGCTTCGCCCCTCGGAGTCGCGCACATTGGGACCCGGCGAGCGCGGCCTCCTGCGCATTCAACTCGACCCGCCGATCCCCTGCTGGCACGGTCAACGCCTCGTGCTCCGTCGCCTGCACGCGACCGCCGATCTCGAGGGCGATACGATCGGCGGCGGCGTGCTCATCGATCCCGAGCCGAGCCAGGGGCGTCGCCAACGTCTGCGCTGGATCGCCGTGGCCTCGGGGCTAAACACCGAGGATCCAAGCGTACGAGCTCGCGCTCTTTTGGTCGATGCCGGCGCCCTCGGTATCGATCGTCACAGCCTCGAGCGCCGGGCGGGCATCATCGACAGCGCGGCCGAGAGCGCCCTCCAGGCTCTCGTCGAATCCGCAGAAGTGATCGCTCTCGGCCGTGATCGCTGGGTCCTCCGTCGTCATGTCGACGACATCGCAGCCCGAGCGGTGCAGGTCGTCGAACAATTCCATCACGAACATGCCTTGCAGCCGGGGCTCGGACGCGCCGCGCTCGAGGGCAGCCTCGGCGAAAAGGGAGCCCGCGTCGCCTCGGATGTCGCCTCCGCCGCGATCGATCTCGCCTGCAAGCGCGGCGACCTCTGCCTCTTCGACGACCAGGGCCTGCTCACAAGGCCCGGGCGCGGCCTCGCCGAGGACCACCTCCCACAGGCGCTGCAACGCATCGTCGATCTTTACGAGGCCCGCGGCATCGCCCCGCCGACGCGCAAGGAGGTCGAGGCCGCGACCTCCATGTCGAGCCGAGCCCTGCTCGACGCGATCTCCACGCTGCAGCGCCTGGGCGCCCTCATCCGCCTGACAAACGAACTCTCCCTCGCTGCCAGCAGCCACGCATCCCTCTCCCAGACGATCCGCGAGCACCTCCGCGAACACGGGAAAATCGACGTGCAAGCTTTTAAGGCCCTGACCGGACTCTCGCGTAAATTCGCGATGCCGATGCTCGAGCACTTCGACAGACTGCAGCTCACCCGCCGCGAGGGCGAGCACCGGGTCGCGGGCAACCGCGCGGGCCTCTGAGTCCCGCACAGTCCTGCGAAAAATTGTCTGATATGCTGCGATGTCGAGGCTGCGATCGGAAGAACTCTCCGCGCAGATCCGGCGAAGGAACGCTCTATGTGCAGACGAGTAAAATGCGGAACCTGCGAAAAAACCACCTGGGCGGGATGCGGCGCGCATATCGATCAGGTTCTCGCAGGCGTCGCCAAAAACGATCTCTGCCAGTGCAAGCCCGAGGATCGAGCCCCGGCCCGCGGTTTGCTCGCGCGCCTCTTTGGCCGCTAGCTTCCAACTCTCGCGACCCGGCCCAAAGCTACAGCTGAGCCCCGGACTAGATGCCCGGATCGCCGAGGCGAGCCAGCGCTGTGATCAGAGCGGCATCGTCTTCCTCGGGTAGCGAGCGCAGATCGATGAGCAGCTCGCCGTCGATGATGCGACCCAATACCGGCGGCGCGCCACGTCGCAGCATCACCGCCTGACGGCTCGCAGCACCCCCAGGGACCGCCAAGGCGACTCCCTCGATCGTCATGCCCGGCAATGAACCACCGCCTACCGTCGCCGCCGTCGACCGAACCTGCCCCTTTGGCCAGCCAAGAGCGTCGGCGATCATCAGGGCTCGATCGCGAAGATCCTCCGGCGTCGCCGCCAAGAGTCGGTGCAGCGCGAGCGTCTCCACAGCCTGCCCCTTCGCGTGCGCCACGGCAGTCGCGTGGAGGGCCGCGACCGTCAGTTTTCCGGGGCGTAGAGCGCGGGCCATCGGTTGCCGGCGGAGACGCTCGATGAAACCCGCACGTCCGGCGAGTATGCCCGCCTGTGGTCCACCAAAGAGCTTGTCACCGCTGCAAGTGACGACATCAACCCCGGCGCCGAGATACTCCTCGATCGTCGGCTCTGCCTCCGGGGTGGCCGGAATACCGTCGCCCATGGATCCCGAGCCCAGGTCTGCGATCAGTGGGACTGCAAACTCGGCCGCCAATTCGGAGAGCTCTAAAAGCCCCACCTCCGAGACAAAACCGTGCTGACGAAAATTACTCCGGTGCGCCCACAGCAGCGCCGAGGCCGGCCCGCTCATGCCTGGGAGTTCACCGGTGAGCGCCCGCCGGTAATCGCCGATATGCGTACGATTGGTACTGCCGACCGGCCAGATCGAAGCTCCTCCGGCGGCGGCCATCTCGGCGACACGAAAGCCGTCACCGATCTCGATCATCTGTCCGCGTGAGAGCACCACCCCACCCCGCAGACCAAACGCCGTGCACGCGAGCAGCAATGCCGCGGCGCCATTGCCAACGACGTGCACATCCTCAGCGCCGACCACCAAGGCGAGCAGCGGGCACAGATGGGCGTATCGAGAACCCCGCTGCCCGCTCTCCAGGTCGAACTCTAGATCGCATGCACCGGCGGCACTGATCACCGCATCGACGACCGCGGCGCCCATCGGTGCTCGCCCGAGGTTGGTGTGCAACACCACCCCTGTGGCATTGAGCGCCCGCCTTGGTCGAACTTCGAGCAAGCCGTCGAGCCGCGCGGCGATCGTCTTGGCGAGCTGCCCACAGCTCGGCACTTGCCCCCCCCCCGAGAGCTGCTCGTCATCCGCGAGCAGGGCCCGCCGCAGCTCGGCGAGCGCCTCCTGGACCATTCGTCGCTTGATTCGACGGCACCCAGAATGCCCCGCGAGCACCTCTACGGCGAGTACACGATCGACCTTGGGGAGCTTTGACAAGCCTTGCCTTTGCGGCATCGCCGGACGCTACCACAGCGAGAAAATCGCAGAACTGCAGAACTGCAGAACCGCAGAACCGAAAAACCAAAAAACCAAAAAACCAAAAAACTCTTAGATCGATACGCCGCTCAGGAGGAGTGCGGCGACGATGAGGCCGAAGATCACGGTCGCCAGCAGCGGCCAGCGCAGTGGTAGCGGAGCTCCGGGGTAGCTGTCGCCCGGTCGCCGCCGGTTCATCCGGGTCACAGTTGTCTCGCCGGCGCGAGCGAGCGCCGCCGCTACCTGAGCCCCTGGATGGTGGATCTCGAAGACGACATCGCCAAGATGCAGACAAACGCCATGACCAAGCCTGACCGGCCCGATGATCGCCTTGCCGTCGACGAGCACCCCGTTCTTGCTGCCGAGATCCTCGACCTCGACAGCATCTGCATCGACGCGAACCCTCGCGTGCCGGCGGGAGATATCGACGGCGTCGACGTAGACCTCAGCCGCGCTATCACGTCCGATCACGTTGTCGCCGTAGATCAGCGGGTGCACGCGCCCAGGTTCGGGTCCGTGTTGCTGACGGAGAAATGGGCGTGCACCGATCGTCATGACCAAGCCCGAGCATGTCATGGCGACCCCGCAACCTCCGGATCTATTTGTTCGATGCTCTGCCAACCATCGCGACGCCAGCACTCGACCGCTGTGCCGCCCGCCCCGCGCACGAGAGCTGTGTACGCGTCTGCACCGGCGCGGCAGCGACGAAGGAGTGCTCGAAGCTCGCGATCCGAAGATGCTGGCCATTGACAGTCGACACGCTCACTCACGGCCGCAGGCCTAAAGGCCCCCAGATCTCGGACAAGGTGGCGACGGCGTGCGACCTCGGGTGCCTGCCGCCCGACGATCTCCAGGACGGGGGCACGGCCGAGGTGATCAAAGAGCCGCAAAAAAGCCCCGGGCGAGAGCCACGGCCCGGCGATGCAGATGCCGACACGTTCACCGGTTTTGGAGATCGCCGGCACGATCACCTCGAGACGCCGACCGCCGCCGATCGCCCACCACGAACCGGACGAGATCGGCGAAGCGAGCACCGTCGCCGAAGCTGGGACCTCCCTCCCCAGGACGATCGCCAAGACCGCGACAAGACCCAGCGTCGGCGGCCTCCAACCGGGCACTCGCCCCTGCAATGGCGATGGGTGATTTCGCACTTTTGTCACACTTCGCACATTTAGCACCAATAGGCAGAGGGCGACCGCGCCGAGCACCTCTGTCGGGATCTTGGGCACTCGCGCGAGCAGTTCGCCGAGATCGAGGATCAGCCCGGCCCCCCACGCTGCCGGCACCAGCGCGTCGGCCCCAAACGCCCCGAGGCCCAGAACCCCGAGGATCCCGAGGGGCAGCACCCAGGTGCAGAAGATCGGCAGGGCGATCAGATTGGCGACGACGCCGAGCAACGAGCCGGTTCCAAAATGCCAGAGCGCGACCGGGAGCGTCGCCCAGGTCACCCGCCAGCTCTGGGCGAGCAACCCCCGCGGCGCCCGCGGATGCACCAACACCGCCATGGCCGCCAGCGACATCTGAAAACCCACATCAAGCACCCACAGCGGCCAAATGACGAGCAAACCGGCGGCCGTCAACACGAGCATGGTCGGCCCGTGGCTCGGACGGCCGATCGCTGCGGCGACGACCACAAGACAGAGCATCACTCCGGCCCGAATCGCCGAGGGCGCGCCGCCTGTCAGCAGTACATAGGCGACGACTGGTACAAGACCGAGCAAACCGATCTCCGGCCTGCTCCGACCGAATGCCGCGAAGACCCGCGAGATCAGCCCGCAGATAAAAAAACCACCGAGCGCCACATGGAGACCGCTGACCGCTAAGAGATGGCCCAGGCCGGCGCCCCGGACCTGCGCCCGTCGCTCGGGAGCCAGCGCCTGGGGCATGCCCAGGGCCGCCGCGACCACCAAACTGCCCGCGGGCCAGCCCCGGGTCGCCTGCCAGGCCCGCTGACGAAGCCCCGCGACCCACGCGTAATAGGCGTCATCACCGGATCGAGATCCCGGGGCCTGCCACAGGGCGTCGACAAATACCCGCCTCGAGCTGCCTGAACGCGGATCTGCGGCGCCTTCGTGCCAGGGCAGCAGGTTCGCGTCCGCGCGCGCGACCTCCGAGGCCAGGAGCCAGACCCGCGAGCCGGCGGATCGCGGACAGGCGGAGGCATCGCTGTAGAGCAACCAACGCTCGCCGGCGACCTCGACCTGGAGGCGACAACGGGGGCCCGGTACGCTGGCGCCCAACACTCGAACTGCGACAAGCCCGCGGGGGATCACCACTATCGGAATTGCGATCTCATGTGAGGCGACCCACCCTCTGAGCAGTCCGAGACCCGCGATGAGCAGCCCCGCACTGAGCCACTTTGTCCAGGTTCGAGCGGGAACGAGCAGCGCTGCCGATGCCAAGAGCAGAACACCGGCTCCGACTGTCAATACGGCCATGCCCATGGCCCCAGCGAGCAGAACACCGGCGACAATGCCCGCGATCAATACGAGTCCAAGCCCAAGAGCTGCCATCTCAACCCTGGTTCGACCGGCGTGCTCAACCGTTGCAGGCGCGTAGACGCCCCTTACTAGGGCGAACTCGGCCTCGAGTCGCGCGAAGCATCGTGAAATTGCCAGCGCCGGCCGCGTCGCCCTACACTTGCCGCAACCGTGCTGCTGACCAAGATCTGGGCCGCAATCCTCGCATGTCTGGCGACGATCTTCTTCGCCGGCATGTTCCTCCTGTCTTTTGGCACTCCGACGGGCTTCTCAGACGCCGACCGGACGGCCATCCAAGCGACGACCAAGGCCGGAATTGCCGCCCTCGCGGCTGAAATTCAGGCGTCTCCGGTCTCGCGAGCGCCGACGATCCTCACGGACATCGACCTCAAGCGAGCTTTGGATCCCGAACCTATCGATCCAAAAGATCCGCCGCCGCCGTTGGACCAATCGTTTAGCGATGTTGCCAACGCGCTCTTGCTCGCCGACTACCCGCAGATGACCGTCGGCATGCTCGACGGCGCCGGTGCGGTGCTCGTCGGCACCGGCATCGCCACCGAGCTCCTCCCCGAGATCGGCAAGCTCGAGGCGGTCTCTGACCTCAAGGTCGACGAAGAGACCCAGTTTTCGGCGACGCTCGCCGGCACCGTGCAGGTCGTCAAGGTTACTCGGGCCGACGAAAAATCGCGGCGCCTGGTCGCCTTCCAACCTCTGGACCTGGGCGCCGGCTCCTTCGTGCGCAGGGTCCTCGGTACCGACAACCCCACGGGCATCGTCCGCGAGGGCAAGATCCTGAGCGCGATCGGCGACCAGCCGGTCGACAAAGAGATCCTGGCGATCACCAACGAACACCGCAAAGACGTGCCCCCCAACGGCATCAGCGAGGTCTTCATGGTCGGTGAGGGTCTCAGCGCCCGCATCGGCGCGATCAGCCGGATCCCCGGTCCCGCGGGCCGCGGCGAGCGGGGCACGATGATCGTCGTGCTCTCAACCAATACCGCCGCCGCCGGTCAACGCGATCTCAAATCAGCGATCGCCGAAGCCCGTGCCGCTGGCAATACCGGCCGCCTCAACTGGCCGCTGATCATCGGCTTCCTCCTGGTCAGCGTCTCACTCGCGATCTACCTGCCGACCCTCGAGGGCACTGGGCCGCTCAAGCGACTCACCGCCGAGTTCCGCTCGATGATCAAGGGCACCCAGCAGCAGCTCTTCTACGACACCTACTCGGGTCCCGTCGGCGAGCTCGCACAGGCTGCAGTCGCCTACCACGAGACGCTGCGCGCCGCTCTCAACGCGGCCGAGCTCGACATGCCCGAGGACGGTGGCGGCACCCGCAGTCATCGCCGCGTCGGCAGCACTCGCGGACACCGTCCCCTGCGCACCGGTGCTCAGCAGCAGGCGCCCGCGCCCGCGCACGAGGCCGACGCTCCCGCGGATCCCGACGAGATGCCGACCATGGCTCATCCCGCAGTCGGTGGTCGCCAGGGTTTCTACACAATGCCCGCCACCAGCAAGCCGCTGCGCTCGCGCGAGACCGTCATCGGCAACCTGATGACCCTCGACAACGATCCAGCCGCGCCGGAGCCGACCAAGGACGATGCCGTCCGCGAGGCCTACTACCAAGAGGTCTTCGAGGAGTTCATCAAGTTCAAGGTCGAGAACAACGAGAGCACAGAGGGGCTCACCTACGAGAAGTTCGCGACCAAGCTGCGCTCCAATACCGCCGAGCTGATGAAGCGCCCCGACGTCAAGGACGTGCAATTCTCGGTCTACCTGAAAGACGGCAAGGTCGCCCTCAAGGCCCGTGTCGTCCGCGGCTAGTTCTTCCCCAAGCCCCCCAACAAAAACCCCCGGCGGACACACTCCTCCGGGGGTTTTTTGTGTCGACGATCTAGCGTAATCAGCCTGGAGCCCTGTAGCCGATGACTCTCCTCAAGATCGCCCCGATAGGCAGCCCTGTCCTCCGCCAAGCGGCCCGCAGTGTCGGCGCCGACGAACTCGCGACCGCCGAGTTCCAGGCCTTCATCGACGACCTGGTCGAGACCATGCACGACGCCAGCGGGGCCGGACTCGCCGCCAACCAAGTCTACCGGCCGGTCAAAGTCTGCGCCCTCGAGGTCAAAGACAACCCCCGCTACCCCTACAAACCAAACATCCCTCTGACGATCCTGATCAACCCCGTGCTCACTCCGGTAGGTGAGGATCGCTTCGAGAACTACGAGGGCTGCCTCTCGGTGCCGGACCTCCGCGGACAGGTCTGGCGGCACGCCGAGATCCGAGTGCAAGCGCAGGACCGGCACGGCCAGCCGATCGATACGATCGTCCGCGGCATCACAGCCGGCACCTACCAGCACGAATGCGACCATCTCGACGGCGTGCTCTTCCTCGACCGCGTGCACGACACAACAAGCCTCTGCACCTGGAAAGAATTCAGCCGCCACCGAGAGGCCGTGTTCCGTGAGCATGTGCGCGCCATCGTCAGCCGCTACGGCAGCTGACAAACAACGCCCTAGCAGCCCGCCCACCCCCACTAGGAGCCCCGCAGGGCGCAGGCCGGGCGGCGGTGGTATGGTTTGCCGCCCGTGAAGTCCGATCGCCGCCGTACCTTTGCCCTCCTCGGCACAATCGCTGTTCACGGGCTGCCGCTCCTGACCTCCTTGACCTGCTCGCTGGCCATCGACGTCGAGCTTCCCGAGTTCGAATTCGAGCTTACTGAGGTCGAGTTCATCGACCCCGATCAGGAACTCGGTGACGGCCTGCCCGCCGCCGAACCCGAGCCCGAGCCTGAGGTGCAGCCCCCGGTCGAGCCGCCCCCGGATCCCCCCGAAGACCCGCCTGCCGACTCCGACGGGGCCGAACCCGAACCCGAACCCGAG
>Ga0256845_1000895_pt1 | contig 25586 bp, 18 predicted proteins | sample RiftiametaG_FD_189101 | JGI IMG/M metagenome (GOLD analysis project Ga0256845, IMG submission 189101) | Tube worm associated microbial communities from hydrothermal vent at the East Pacific Rise, Pacific Ocean - Riftia | ecosystem: Host-associated > Annelida > Integument > Unclassified ... | reverse complement strand
ATGAAATTTAGCTGCTTTTTTAAAATAAAATAAAGCTTTAACATAGTTTTTTTTATTGTCCAAATAAACCAAACCAATATTGGAGTAAGTTGCTGCGGCTTCTATTTCCTGTTTATTTCTTACATAAATATTTACTGCTTCTAAATAGGTTGCTAACCCTTTATCTATTTTATCCATCTCTACATAACACAAGCCTATATTCGTAAGAGTTGCTGCTTCAGGACCCCACTGTCCTGTTAATTGTTCTATTTTTAGTGATTGTTCAAAATAGTTTAATGCTAAAGGATAATTATTTAACCTAAAATAATTGTTTGCTAAACCTGATAGATTCATAGAAACACCCGATTGATCTCCAATACGCTCATTAATTTTTAAGGCTTTGAGCATAAATTTAATGGAAACTTCATGATTGCTAGATCCTTGATGTAACCACGCTAAATTATCATAAGCTTTCACAATTGCTTCTTCATCTTTTATATCTTTTGCCAAGGCATATTGCAACTTAGCATATTCCATGGCTTTGGGAGGGTCTGAAGAAAAACACTTCCAACACAAGGCATTGTAAATTTTTACCTTTGCTAAATCATTTTCATTAGCATTAATATATAATAACAAACTTTCTTCATCTAGTTTTCTAATTTCTTGAACTGCCTCAGTATAATCACTAACATTTATTATGATACTATCAATTTTAATTTGACTAGTATCCGCAAAAATCAAATTAATTGATAAAAAGAAGTATAATATGGTTAACAGGTTTTTTTTCATTTTATAGGACTCTAAAGTATCAAATTTCCTTAATTGTAACAAGATATAACAAATAGCGTATATTCATATAATAATTATTTACTAACCGTCTAATTAGACATAAAAACTTAATAATATGGCACAGAATGGAATATTAAAAAGATTAAACCCACCAGGTAATACTGGATTACTAGAAGGTACAGGCACAATTTCAAGTGAGGATGTGTCTTATAATTTTATTACACCTACCGCTAATCATAACAGAGAATTAACAGTACATAAACCTGTTACTTTTACTTTAGTAGAGGGAGTGGTAACAAGTGTTAGTCAAGATGGTTAAACGCAACGTAATTGGAATAAAAAAATCTCAACGTTAGCGTTGAGATTTTTTTGTTAAAGTAAACTACTTCTTCACACTATTAAATGTAATCTCTAAAGTAATCCTTCTATAATTTTTTCTATTGTAAATCCATCAGCTTCAGCTTTATAGTTTCTAACTATTCTATGTCTAAGAATAGGTTCTGCAACAGCTTTAACATCCTCTATATCGGGAGAGTATTTACCATTTATAGCTGCATGGCATTTTGCTCCAATAATTAAATATTGTGATGCTCTTGGTCCTGCTCCCCAGCTTAAATAATCATTTACAACATCTGATGCTAAATCATTTCCTACTCTAGTGCTCGCTACTAATTTAACAGCATATTCTAATACGTTATCTGCCACAGGTAATTGTCTAATTAATTGTTGGAAATAAACAATTTCGGCTGCATCCATAATCTTGTTTAATTCAACCTTTTTATCCACTGTTGTATTTTTCACAATGGATAACTCCTCTTCATAAGTTGGATAATCTACCCAAACATTAAACATAAAACGATCTAACTGAGCTTCTGGCAAAGGATAAGTTCCCTCTTGCTCTATTGGATTTTGTGTTGCCAACACGAAAAAAGGTTCATCTAATTTATATTGTTGTCCTGCAGCAGTTACTGTTTTCTCCTGCATTGCTTCCAATAATGCCGCTTGAGTTTTAGGTGGTGTTCTGTTAATTTCATCTGCTAAAATAATATTAGCGAATATTGGCCCTTTAATAAATTTGAAATTCTTGCTTTCATCCAATATTTCAGAACCGATAATGTCTGAAGGCATTAGATCTGGCGTAAATTGTATCCTATTAAAATTAAGCCCTAAAGAGTCTGAAATAGTACTTACTAAAAGTGTTTTTGCTAAGCCCGGAACTCCAACTAACAAGCAATGACCTCTACTAAAAATAGAAATCAACACTTTTTTAATTACTTCATCTTGGCCAACAATAACTTTACCTATTTCATTGGTTAATTCTTTGTATCGTCCAACAAAAGCATCTATCGCTTCAACTTCTGATTTATATTGATTTTCTGACATAAGGTCTTTTTTAAGTGAACTAAAATTACCAATTTGGATTTACTTTATCCAGTTATTTTGAAAGTTGCAATTTTTATAATCATCTTCAAACTTCATATAAGTATGAGCGACCTTCCCTTCTATCCATTTTTTAGTTGCTGAATTTTGTTTATTAGCCAAAGCTGCTGCTTGTACTTTAGAATAATCATTTTCAAAAGAGGCTTTATGTGGCTCTGTTTTAGTAATTAATTTAATAATTCTATATCCTTTACCCCCATCTCTACCTTGAGCCGGAACTGGTTTAAAAACTTCTCCTGGTTTCATCTTGTCAATAGTATAATATACTTGAGGATTTACTTCATCAATATTAAAAAGAGATGTTCCTGTATTTGGATTAACAACGATACCTCTACTTTTTTTAGTTTGTTTATCATCAGAATACTTTCCAACAAGTTCCTCATAAGTAAGTGTATCTGTCGATAATAAATTATAAACACTATCTGCTAAGTTTTTAGCTTTTATCACCTCTTCTTCATCAACTTTTACTTTTACTAAAATATGTTTCACATTAACTTTTTGTCCTCTTCGCTCAACCAATTGCATAATATGAAAACCAAATTCTGTTTCAATCACTTCCGATACTGCTTTATTTTTTAATTTAAAAGCTGTTACTGAAAACTCAGGAACCAATTCTGCTCTTCCCATAAACCCCAATTCTCCTCCTTTTTTAGCAGAACCTTCATCATCTGAGTATAATATAGCTATTGTAGAAAAATCTTCTCCATTAATTATACGTTCCCTAAAACCGTTAATTCTATCTTTTGCAGCTTTTATTTCTTTATCACTCTGTTTTGCATTAAACAATATTTGAGCATACTCCACTTCAGATTCAACCATCGGAATACTGTCTTTGTTTAAATTATCATAATAACTCCTCACTTCTTTTGGGGTAACTTCTGCTCCAGATGTTATTTTACCCTGCATTCGTTGGCTAGTCATTTGATCTTTTACGATAACTCTAAATTCTTCTTTAATTTCTAATATTGATTTTTTATAATATTGTTCTAGTTTTTTTTCTGATCCGATTTGAGCAATAAAATAATTCATTCTTCTATCAATCTCACTCTCAACTTCTTTATCACTTACCGTAACACTATCAATTTCTGCTTGGTGCAATAAAAGTTTTTGAAATAATAATTCTTCTAACAACTCACATCTCATATTATCATCAATCAACACTCCCTGAGCCCTCATTGAAACTATTTGAGACTCTAAATCTGACTTTAAAACAATATTACTTCCAATTACTACAATTACTTTATCTATAACGGTTCCATCTCCTTGAGCTTTCATGGAGAAAGAAGCCAATAATACAATTATTACTAAAATTATTATTCTATTTATTTTCATTTCGATTGTTATAAATTTCAATATCTTTATTCATAAAAGCTTCTTCATAAAGTTCACTTCTAATTTTATTTATCAAACTTAATTTTCTTTTATTGATAATAATGTTTTTAATATTTTTAGATTCAAAACTCAATGGCGAAACATCCTTTTTAAGTTTAAAACCATTTATATGCACAAAGTATATAGAAAGTGAATCTTCTACTTCTATATTTTTAATATTCTTTAAAAACCCTGCTGTTTGTGAAACAAAAATTGGCACTTCTTTTTTTAACTCTTCAAAAAGAATCCACTGATCATCATTCAAATGAAATTTTTCAGCATATTGATGAGCCAATTCTTTCAAGTCCTCTTTATCTTTTTCTTTTTTATATTGATATAATTTTCTTATTTTTTTTAGCTGGGGAGCCTTCTTATTCATTTTTAAATAGAGCACCTTTACAATGTCATTTCTTAACTCAAAATTTTGGTTATTATTATCATAAAATTCTTGAATTTCATGCGCTGAAACAATAGTATCTAAGCGTTGTTTGATTAACTCCTTTTCATACGAATAAACAATTAGAGAGCGTCTATAATCTTCTAATTGTTTTTTTACGTCTTTCTGATTTTCTTTTAAATTTAGCTCTGCTTTTTTTAAAATCAGATTATCTTTCACCCAACCTTGTATATAATTATTGATAATCAAACTACTATCTTCTGGAGAAGTATTTTCAGGAACTATCCCATCTATATCTGATACCAACAAATATTCATCTTCAACTCTTGCAATTGCGTTATCCTCTGCTTCTTTTTTAAACAAAGAACATGAACAAAAAATTAGCAATAATAAAAGTGGTGAAAATCTCATAAATAAAAAAAAGCTGCTAACTACAATATTAACAGCTTTAATGGGGTTAATGTTTTTACTTAACTAATTTTAACACTTCTTTATTTACCACTACCTTATATTTAGATTTCAATGCTTTTACCCATTCTTTTTCTAAATGGTTTTGATAATCTGAAGTTATTAATCCTTTAATCTCATCTAAGCCTTTTGGTTCTGAAACAAGAACATTATTAATCTCTACAATTATTACTGTGGCATCTTTATTTGTCTTTGAAATCTTTCCTTTTACCCAAACTGTAGCATCCACATATTCATTATCTCCTTTAGAATACTTTCCTTCATCAATTTTTAATGCTAACTGACTTTCAACATTCACCATCTTTAAAATTGCTTCGTTTGTATATCCTTTTTTAGCTTTTTTGTTTAATAATTTTTCAACTTCTTTAGCTACTATAGCATCATTACATGTGTAAATAGTTGCTTCAGCTCTTTTCTCCCACATATATTTACCTTTATTTTTTTCATAAAAGTCATATAATCCAGAAGAGTCCTTAACTGCTTTAGACCATACTTTTTCATCCGTTAAATCAAATAACAAAATACCATCTCTGTATTCTTTCATTAATAACCTAAACTCTATGTTTGTTTTTGATAATCTAGAATCTTTAAACTTAACCCCTTTTATATTGGTAATGTTTTTATACATTCTATTAATTTCAGCCTCAATAGATATTTCTTTTTTCTTATCTCCTCTATATTTATTATCTTGTATGTATTTCGCAAAATCAAGTTGTGTATACTCTAACTTATCTCCATCTTCAGCAGAATATCCAAACATCATTTTATTATATTTAGATGTTGTAGAAGCATCAAATTTCCCATTAATATAATCTTCTCTTTTAACTAACTTGTAAAAGTCATTACGCTCTTTAATGTTTTCTTTAAATCCATTTTCTACTTTAATCTTACTGTATAAAGCAACTTTACTTTTATTCGATCTTGAATCTTTTCTCACTTTAACATTAATATTATTATACAAATCATCAAAAGATGCTAATTCCTTCAAACTTTCTCTTTTAATAATATGCCAACCAAAATCAGTTTTTATTGGTTTAGAGATATCTCCATCTTTTTCTAATCCAAATGCAGCATTCTCAAAAGAAGCTACCATTTTACCAGCATTAAAAGCAGGTAAAGACCCTCCTTTTCTTGATGATCCTTTGTCATCAGAAAACTGTTTAGCCAAAGCAGCAAAATCAGCTCCTCCTTTTAATTTTTCATATATCTCATCAATCTTTTTTCTATTATCAGCATCCTTAGCTAATTTATCTGACTTAACCATAATGTGCGCAACCTGAATAGCCCCTCTTGCAGCTCTTTTATCAACCACTTTAACAATATGATAACCAAATTTAGTTCTAATTGGCATAGAAACTTCGCCTACTTTAGTATTAAAAGCAGCTGACTCAAAAGGATAAACCATATGAAAGGCTGAGAAATATCCTAAATCTCCTCCATTCTTTTTTGCAGAAGGATCTTCTGATACTTCTTTAGCTATTTTCACAAAATCTTCACCTGCAAGAACTCGTTTTCTTATTTTTATTATTTTATTATACGCAATTAAGGTATCACTTGGTGATGCATTTTCTTTAGCTTGTACCAAAATATGACTTGCTCTTACATCAGTTTTCATTCTGTTATAAGCTTCTTTTATTAATTCTTCAGTAACTTCCTTATCTGTTAAATAAGGTTCAGCTAACTGTCTTCTATAACCTTTTAATTCTGCTATAAATTTTGGAATAGTATCAAAACCTAAATCTTCAGCTTCTTTTACTTTTAATTTAAACTTAACATATAAATCTAAATACTCTTGAACTGACTCTTTAGTAGTTACTTCTTTAGAATTATTTTTATTATAAATTGCGTTAAACTCTGATAATTTAACCTCATTCCCTCCAACTGTTAATAATATAGGATCATTCTTTTGTGCATTAATTGATAATGCTGAAATAGCTAATAGTGCTACAGATACAATTTTTTTCATTTATTCTTTTTTAGAAAAAAGATATTAGAAAAAAGAAAGTAGATTAATTATTGGCTAAACAAAAATATAAATCTTGTTTAACCTCTATTTTCTTTGTTCTTTTATCTAAATTATTAATATTAAACTATAAATGGCATTGCCATTATCTTCTTGAATAATTTGGGGCTTCTCTCGTAATACTAATATTATGAGGGTGACTTTCTGTTATTCCTGAACTTGTTATTTTTATAAATTTAGCATTCCTAAGATCTGCTATTGTTGCTGTTCCGCAATATCCCATTCCTGCTTTTAATCCACCAATCATCTGATATATTACTTCACTTAAAAAACCTTTATAAGGAACTCTTCCTGAGATTCCTTCTGGTACTAATTTTTGAATATCATCTTCTGCATCTTGAAAATACCTGTCTTTAGAACCTTTTTGCATTGCTTCTATAGATCCCATTCCTCTATATGCTTTAAATTTTCTTCCTTCAAATATTATTGTTTCTCCTGGAGATTCATCAACTCCTGCGAACAAAGAACCTGCCATAATTGAATCTGCTCCTGCTGACATTGCTTTAACAATATCTCCTGTAAAACGAATTCCTCCATCAGCAATTAACGGAACTCCTGTCCCTTTCAATCCTTCAGCAACCATCATCACCGCACTCAATTGAGGCACTCCAACTCCTGCAATAATTCTTGTTGTACAAATAGAACCTGGTCCTATTCCTACTTTAACTGCATCTGCACCCGCTTCAACTAAAGCTTTTGCAGCTTCTGCTGTTGCAATATTCCCTACAACGACTTCCAATTCTGGATATTGTCCTTTTACTTTTTTTAACGTTTCTATAACACCTTTTGAGTGCCCATGAGCTGTATCAATAATTACCGCATCAACTCCTGCTTTATATAAAGCATCAACCCTTTCCATTACATCAGCCGTAACACCAACTCCTGCTGCAACTCTTAATCTTCCATAACTATCTTTACAAGCATTAGGCTTTAATTTCACTTTTGTAATATCTTTATAGGTAATTAAACCTATTAACTCATTGCTATTATTAACAACAGGCAATTTTTCAATTTTATATTCTTGTAAAATTTCACGAGCACTATCCAAACTTGTTCCTTCTGGTGCTGTAATAATATCCTCTGAAGTCATTACATCTTTAACCGCAAGATTTACATCTTTTTGAAACCTTAAATCTCTGTTGGTAACAATTCCAACCAATTTTCTTGAAGCATCAACAACAGGAATACCCCCTATCTTATGTTGTTTCATTAATTCTAATGCATCACCAACATTAGCATCTACAGGCAGCGTAACCGGATCTTGTATCATTCCACTTTCAGAACGTTTTACAATTCTAACCTCTTCTGCTTGAGCTTCAATACTCATGTTTTTATGCAAAACACCTATACCACCTTCATGAGCAATTGCTATTGCTAGACCTGATTCAGTAACTGTATCCATAGCTGCAGAAACTATTGGAGTATTCAATCTAATTTTTTTTGTAAACTGAGATGAAACATTAACTTCTCTAGGAAGTACCTCAGAATAAGCTGGGACCATTAAAACGTCATCATACGTTAAGCCTTCTCCAATAATTTTACCTGATTGATTGTCCATGAATTTTCGAATTAAAATTCAGGCAAAACTAACAATTTTTGAGTAATTATAATGGTTTATGTAGTAGAAATAATCCTATTTTTGGATTCCAAATGAGTACTGAAAAAATCACATACCCACAATACCGAAAGTACAGCAACAATAAGTCTTACTTTAAAATTTTATCTGCAACAAAATTTGAAGAAATTCAAGTTTTAGGAACTAAAGCAACGCTTCATGAATTTGAAGCAAAAATTTTACCCGATAGAAATTTCATCTACGACCTAATTTTCGATTATAAAAAAAATTGGTTAATTTCTAATAAGACAGAATTTGAAAATTTAAAGAAACTTCTTTAATCAAATAATGTTTCAAAATCCATAGCATCATCACCAAATGCTTCAACATTATCGTGAGCAACGACATAAGTACTCTGTTGTCCTGCCATTTTAGAAAAATATAGTTCATACTCTATATTATCTTCTGAAACAACCATATAAATCATAGCATGATCTTTATTTATTTCTGATGTTAAATCTGCCTGACACATAGGACATTCAAAATCAACCATTTCTCCTTTTTCTAATTGGAATTTCTCATGATGTATGTAATTATACTCACCTACTTTGGGATTCATCATTAATAAACCTTTATGTTTTCTTTTAGTTTGAGTTGCAAAAACAATATGTCCTCCAATATTTAAATGACCGTTACATTCTGGGCAACTATACTCATTATCTTTCATGCTCATATTTAATGTTTTTAAGGGGTTAATTGGTTTTATAAATATAATAAATAATCATTAAAATTCAATCATTTTGAATCAACTGTTTTTTACTAATTTTGCAATCTAAATTTATTTTTCATGAAAGAGTTTTTAGCTAAAGAATTTTACCACAATACTATCGGAGATTGGGGAATTACCTTATTAATAATATTGGGGTCTGTAATTGCAGGAAAATTGCTGTATTGGTTTTTTGGATCTGTAATTAAAAAACTTACCGCTAAAACTAAAACTAAAATTGACGATATTATTGTGGATATGATTGAAGAACCTATTGTATTGGCTCTTGCAATTATTGGAATGTGGTATGGTTTACATCGGTTAGATTTCCCCGAAGAATGGTACACCTTTATGGGGAATGTTTATCATATTCTAATTGCTATTAACATTACGTGGTTAATTGCTCGATTAGTAGATGCTATAATTGGAGAGTACATTGTTCCATTAGCCGAAAAAACAGAAAGTACTTTAGATGACCAAATCATTCCTGTAATTAGAAAAGGATTACGATCTGTTATTTGGGTTTTAGGAATTATTGTAGCACTAAATAATGCCGGTTATGATGTTGGAGCTTTAATAGCTGGTTTAGGAATTGGAGGTTTGGCATTAGCCATGGCTGCAAAAGATTCTGTTGCTAATATTTTTGGCGGAATAATGGTTTTTACCGACAAACCTTTTAAGGTTGGTGATCGAATAAAGATTAATGGATTTGATGGAACCATTACTGAAATTGGGATTAGAATAAGCAGAATGAAAACATTAGAAGGAAGATTGGTTACTATTCCTAACTCTCTTTTTACTGGTGATATGGTAGAAAATGTAACCGCAGAACCTACGCGTAAAGTTGTCTTAAATTTAGGTTTAACCTATGATATGAGTGCTGAACAAATGGAGAAAGGAATTGCTTTATTAAAGGAAATTGCTGCCAACAACAATGATATTAATAACGATTATTTGGTTTCTTTTAATGCTTTTGGAGACTTCTCATTAGGCATTCTTTTTATCTACTACATCAGACCCGAAAGCGATAATTTAGATACACAAACAGCTATTAATTTAGAAATATTAAAACAGTTTAGTGCTAATGGTCTGGAAATGGCATTCCCTACACAGACTATTTATCACAAAAAAGATGATTAACAATTTGACAAGCTCAGTGTAATATTATTTAAAATAAAAAAACCTCGATAAATTATCGAGGTTTTTTGTTGTTATTTAATTAGTTGCTTATGCCAGCTATTTTTCATTGGCACTTCCCAATGGTTGTCGAAATCAACTTTGGTAGTTATCATGTTATTGTAAACAATAGTATTTTCATCGATTTCTTTGTTATCAATTAAGGCTTCGTAATCAGCCATTCTAACCACTTCAACTTTATCTCCTTTTTTATAAGATTGTACCATTCTATCTAAAAAAGTAACTTCTAATTCTCCTTCCAGTTTTTTCATAAAATTAACAGAAGCATCTTGTGCTCTACCACACATTGTATCGCCTTGTTCATCTACAAAAAACACTACAAAAAGGTCGTGAAAAACCTCTGCAGTTCCTGTTAATAATTGTCCGTGCGATTCCCAATCTGATGTAAATTCATCTATCTGCACTTTTAAGTATGCAACTTCATCTGCATCCAAATGCTTATTACTTTGGTATATCCAAACTTTTGCGTTATCAGGGTATTCTAAGTATTCCATATTTTTATTTTTGAGAGAGTTAATTTAAAACATTTAACTCAATAGATTCTTCAACTTCGATTTGTAATAATCCTTCGATAACACTTCGACTCCGCTCAGTGGGACACTCAGGATAACAAAAGCTTTTGCTCGTTTCGCAAAACGTGTTCAGAATGACATTCTAATTAAAGATTCTTTGCTTCAGCAATTAACTCTGCTAAATCATAAACTTGCACTTCTGCTTCTTTCTCTTTTATTTTAACACCATCAGTCATCATGGTCATACAAAAAGGGCAACCTGTAGCAATAATATCTGCTTTAACTTCTAAAACATCTTCCGTTCGCTCTACATTAATTTCTTTATCACCTTTTTCTGCTTCTTTAAACATTTGTGCACCTCCTGCTCCACAACATAAACCTTTAGATTTACATCGTTTCATCTCCACCAATTCGGCATCTAATTTTTCAATTAATGATCTTGGAGCTTCGTAAACATCATTTGCTCTTCCTAAATAACACGGATCATGAAATGTAATTTTCTTTCCTTTAAACGCTCCGCCCTCTATAGATAGTTTTCCTTCATTAATAAGCTCTTGTAGAAACTGTGAGTGATGTTTCACTTCATAATCTCCACCTAATTCAGGGTACTCATTCTTTAAGGTATTAAAACAATGCGGACAAGTAGTTACAATTTTTTTTATTTCGTAAGCATTTAAAACCTGAATGTTTCCCATTGCTTGCATTTGAAACAAAAATTCGTTTCCAGCTCGTTTTGCAGGATCTCCAGTACAACTTTCTTCGGTTCCTAATACTGCAAAATTTATTCCTACGTTATTTAATATCTTAACAAAAGCACGAGTAATCTTCTTGGCTCTATCATCAAAACTTCCTGCACAACCTACCCAAAATAACACATCTGGTTGTTGTCCTGAAGCCATCATCTCCGCCATTGTTGGCACTTTTAATTCACTCATTTTTTTTAAATGCTTAAATGATATAATGTTTAAATGAATGAATGTTTTATTAAATCATTCTCTCTTTCAAACATTCTCCCATTAGTTTATACCTCGTCTTTCCATTTTAAACGATCCGCCTGAGCAAATTGCCAAGGTGCACCATTATTTTCAATGTTGGTAAAAATCCCTGTCCATTCAGTTGGAGCTTTAGACTCTTCCATTATTAAATATTGCCTTAAATCTATAATTACAGAAAGTGGATCATTATTAACAGGACAAGCTTCTGTACATGCATTACAACTTGTACAAGCTAACAATTCTTCTTCCTTAATATAATCTCTTAACAATGATTTTCCATCATCATAGTCTTTTCCATTCTTATCAATCCCTTTCCCAACTTCTTCTAATCGATCTCTGGTATCCATTAATATTTTACGAGGAGATAGTGCTTTTCCTGTAATATTGGCTGGACAAACATCTGTACATCTTCCACACTCTGTACACGTATAGGCATCCATTAATTGCTTCCAAGATAAATCTCTAACATCTTTAGCACCAAAACGTTCTGGCTCACCAACTGGTTCTGGAGGTGCAGCATAAGGATCTGCATTAGGATCGAACATTAACTCTACTTCTTTTTTAACAGCTGCCATATTTGGCAATTGTCCTTTTGGAGTTAACTTAGAATAAAATACATTCGAAAACGCCAACATAATATGAAAGTGTTTAGAATAAGGTAAGTAATTTAAGAACGCAAAGATTCCAATAATATGGAACCACCACAGCCCCCTTTCTAATCCAATTAAAGTTGATTGAGAAGAGCCTGCAAACAGTCCATCAAACAGTCCGCTAATGGTAAAAGAACCAACCTGTGGGTAATGTGCCGCTCCTAAACTTTGTAATTGAGCATCTACAATATTCATTAATAAAAAAGCTGACATCAACAACACCTCAGTTATCAAAATAAGATTCGCATCTGTTTTTGGCCAACCTTCCATTTCAGGACTAAGAAACCGTTTAATTCTGATAATATTTCTTCTAATTAAAAAGATAACACAAGCAACTAATACTAATAATGCAAGTATTTCAAATGTAGAAATCAAAAAAGTGTACAAACTTCCTAATGGAGAAAACAAACGGTGTGTTCCTAATATCCCATCTAAAACAATTTCTAGTACCTCTATATTTATAATGATAAACCCAGCATAAACAATAAAGTGTAAAATACCTACAACTGGTTTTGCCTGCATTTTAGATTGCCCTAAAGCAACTCTAGCCATCAAACTAAAACGAACTCCTTTATTATCGTTTCTATCTAAGTCTTTCCCTAACTTAATGTTACGGATAATTGTTTTTACATTTTTAGCAAATAAACCGACAGCGGCAAGAACTAAAAGAATAAAAACAATGCTTGAAATATTCATATATTAATCTGGTTTTTTGTAAGGAATCTCTTTTCTAGAAAGTACTCTAAAATATCGCTTAGGATGTAATTTAATGTCTTCTAACAACTCTTCCATTTGTAAGGTTGCACCTGTTAAATTATTATATAAGGAGTCATTATTTATTAATTTACCCATTGTTCCTTCTCCCTTATTCATTTTCTCCATTACAGCAGACATATTATTTAATGCTGATTGAGCTAAAGTTAACGTTTTTTGTATTTCTAATGCTTTTAAAGAATCTGCCAATGCGCCAAATTTATCCATTGTAGGATTTACCTTATTTTTTACTGTATAGTTTAGTGATCTAGATAATTCTTCAAAGCCTTCTAACGTTGTTTTAAGATTTGCTAATGCCAATGCTAAATTTCTCTTATTTTGGTTCGTAAACATTCCATTAATGTTTTCCAATGTTGTTGTCAATTTAACAACAGCAGTATCCATTGTTAACATTAAATGTTCTGCCTTATCTTTTATAGGTAACATTTGTTCACTAAAATCTGCTAACATTGAAACCTCAAATTCAGACTGAAGCGTATCTCCAGATTTTAAATCTTCTTGAGAATCTCCTAATTTTAATCCAATAGCTTTAGAGCCCATAAAATCGGTACTAATTAATTCTGCTACAGAATTTTTAGGGATTTTTAAACCATTTTCAGAAATATTTAACTTAACTATTACTTTACTCGATTTATCTGGATGAAAATAAATATCATCTACTACACCACTGTGTACTCCGTTAATTATAATTGGCGAAGAAACAGCTAAACCAGGAACTTTAGGGTAAATTGCATAGACACTAGTACTTTTAAAGAAAATGTTTGTTCCTTTAAGATAGTTAATACCCCAAGCCATCATTGCTATTGCAAATATAGAAACAAACCCAACTTTTACTTCTTTAGATATTTTCATCTATTCGTTTTAAAGTACAAATATCCGCAAAGGGAATTAATATAACAAGTTAAAAAAAATGGTTTTACTTTTGTAATTTGAGTGCTTCGCTTATAGAAATTCTATTACCATTAGAAAACGCAGTGATAAAAGCATCTTTATATCCTTTATTTCTAACTTGTAATTGTAAGTTATTAGCATCTGACATGTTCGTTTCTTTGCCAACGACATAACGATACAATCCTCCAGCTTTATAAAGCTCTACATTTTTAATTCCTTTAAAATTTTGTGGTAAAAGTTCTAGTTTTTTTGATGATGTAGCAAACTGCACTTTAAATACAACTCCTTTTAATACAACTTCATCTTTATTTTTTTTCTTATCCTTCTTGTCTTTTTTGATCTCTTCTTTTGTTTTAGGTTTTACCTCTTTAACAATCTCTTTTGGCTTAAGCTCCTTAACTTCATCAATTACAACCTTTTTTACTCCATCCTTCCCTTCTAATTCTTTTTTATATGCCTTAAAAGCTCTATAAATTGCTGAGGATAAATAATCTTGCCCTAATTCAGACATTAAAAACTTCTCCTCTTCAGCATTGGTTACGAAGCCCGTTTCTATTAAAACACTTGGCATATTGGTTTGGTGTAACACTAAAAATCCTGCTTGTTTCACACCTCTATTTCTTCTACCCACACGCTCCGTAAATTGGTGTTGTATTTTAGCTGCAAAATTTAAGCTCTGATCAATAAATGCATCCTGTCTCATGGCAAGTACAATGTATGACTCTGGTGAATTAGGATCAAAATCGCTATACTTTGTTTTATAATCTTCTTCTAATAAAATAGATGAGTTTTCTCTTTTTGCTACTTTAAGGTTTGATTCTGATTTATGCAATCCCATTACATAAGTTTCTGTTCCATAAGCAGATGCTCCACCTGAATTTGCATGAATACAAATAAATAAATCGGCCTTTGCTTTATTGGCTATTGCTGCTCTTTCCCATAATTCAGGATATATATCGGTTTTTCGGGTATAAACTACTTTTACATTAGGAAAATTTTCTTCAATGTGTTTTCCTAATTTTAAAGCAATTGCTAAAGCAATATGTTTTTCTTGTGTATTTGACCCGAGACAGCCAGGGTCGTGTCCGCCATGCCCAGGATCAATACATACTGTTTTTACTCCAAAAAAATCAGATTTATTCTGAGAAGATATTTCATTAGATAGGATACATCCTACCAACACAAGAAAACTACCTAAAATACGTTTTATCATCCTTAAGTTATTATAATGTTAAAAACACACTATTTACCATCACAAATGTTATTTTTTTTAGCTTTGCCATCCCTTAAAAAACAGTTAATTATCACAACTTTAATGTTAATAATTCTTCCCTAAGAATAGGACATCTTCCACTAAATGATAGGAAATTAGCTTTTTGACTAATTACAACTTCCATACCAAGCAGCATAAGCTCTACAAAGTAGTACCTACTTGTGTTCTAATGCTATGTGCTATTTTTAGTTTTGCTCAAGATGATAACGGAGTATCCATTCCAAATCTAGAAATTGCAGATACAACAACTATCGATACACTTAAAAATGACACTTCAATTGTTAAAAAAATAACTGTTGACACCTTAAATTCTCCCGATGCGTTAGAATTTCCTGTTAAATACGTAGCCAAAGATTCTATCAGAATAGATATGAAAAGTAAATTGGTTTACTTATTTGGAGAAGCTGAAGTTTATTATGAAGACATTGAATTAAAAGCAGAGAATATAGAAATTGACATGGACTCTAATGTTGTTACTGCTAAAGGAAAACAAGATTCTACTGGCAAATATTTCGGAGAGCCTGTCTTTACAGAAAACGGTTCTGTGGTAAACTCCCACGAAATGAAATATAATTTCAATACCAAAAAAGGATTAATTATTGACGCAGTAACCCATGAAGGCGAGAACTATATACACGGTGAAAAAATTTACAAAACACCAGATGATATACTGTACATCAAACACGGAAAATATACTACTTGTAATTTAAGACATCCACACTACTGGTTTAGCGCTAATAAATTAAAAATTATACCGGAAGACAAAATAATAACGGGCCCTGCCAATTTAGTTATTGAAGGTGTTCCTACTCCACTTGGGATTCCTTTTGGGTTCTTCCCAAATTCAGACAAACAAAAATCAGGTATTATCATTCCTACATTTGGAGAAAGTGGTCAATACGGTTTCTTTTTATTAGGTGGTGGTTATTATATGGCTATCAGCGATAATGTAAATACTCAAATTACTGGAGATTATTACTCGAAAGGAAGTTGGGCTGGAAACCTACTTACTAATTACAAAAAACGCTATAAATACACTGGTATGTTTAATACTAGTTATTCCGTATTTAAAAATGGTTTTAAGGAGTTTCCTAATTATTCCGAAACTAATAATTTTTTTATTCGTTGGAATCACACGCAAGATCCTAAGGCTCGACCAAGTAGTATTTTTTCTGCCAATGTAAATTTTGGTAATAGCGAAAACTACACAAACAATTTTAACAGTTCAGGAAACCAGTATTTATCCACTTCTTTTAACTCTAATGTTTCTTACAAAAAATCGTGGGAAGGAAAACCATACAGCCTCTCACTAAACGGATATCATAGTCAAAATACACTAAACAAAACCGTAACGGTTCGTTTACCAGAACTAGCCTTTAACGTTTCTCGTCTTTACCCTTTTAAAAGAAAAACTACTGTAGGTAAACAAAAGTTCTATGAGAAAATTGGTGTAAGTTATTCTATGAACACCAAAAACGAAGTTACTGCCCAGGATTCATTGTTTAGCACTCGAAACTTAAATTTATTAAAAGGCGAATTTCAAAATGGAATGAGACACTCTATTCCGCTAAGTACTTCTTTTAAAATGTTAAAGAACTTTACGGTAAACCCAACTTTTAATTATTCAGAAATATGGTATTTAGAGTCTGTAAGAAAAACTTATAATAGTGATAGCAATAGAGTTGAAACAAATACTGTAAATGGTTTTGAAAGAGGAAATGCCTACAACATGGCAATTAGTGCTTCAACAAAAATTTATGGGATGTATCAATACAAAGGTAAAATGATTAAAGCATTGCGACATGTAATGACCCCAAGTATTGGTTTTACATATACTCCTGAAAATAAAAGTGGTTTAACGTCTTATTCTGATGCTAATAATGAAAATGTTGAGTATTCTATTTTTGAAGGAGGAATTTATGGAAGCTCCAACGCTACAGAATCTGGTTTAATAAACTTAGGATTACTCAATAATTTTGAAATGAAAGTTAGGAATAGAAAAGACAGTTTAGGAAAGGATAAAAAAATAAAACTCTTAGAGAATTTAAAATTCTCATCAAGCTACAATGTATTCGCAGATTCTTTAAACTGGAGTAACATTTTAATAAACGCCCGAACCAACATTAAAAAATTAAATTTAAACGCTACAGCAAGTTATAACCCTTATGTATTAGATTCTAACATTACAACGGGAATTATTGAAACGGTAAACAAATCAGAGTATTTAGAAAATGGTAGAATTGCAAGATTGACTTCTGCCAATATTGCTGCGGGATTTTCTTTTAGAAGTAAAAAAACAGTTCAAAAAGAAAGCAATTACGGAACTGAAGAAGAGCTAGAATACATTAGAGCTAACCCTACTGAATTTGTTGATTTTAATGTGCCTTGGACCTTAAATGTAAGCTATAACGTGCGATACGCTAAACCTCAATTTACTAGCTCTGTAATCCAAACATTAAATTTCTCTGGAGATGTTAGCTTAACTAATAAATGGAAAATTGGAATGCGTTCTGGTTACGATTTTGAACAAAAAGATCTTTCTTATACTTCTATAGATATTTACCGTGATTTACACTGCTGGGAAATGACTTTTAATTGGATTCCTTTTGGGCCAAGACAAAGCTACCTCTTTACCATAAGGGTTAAATCTGCTTTACTGCAAGATTTAAAGCTGACTAGAAGAAGTATTGCTAATGTGTTTTAAAATTGATTTACTTTTTTGGAGATACATACAATTTTAGACTCAGAAATTGTTGTTTTAAAATATGAAGCATTCTTTTAAGTTAAAAACCTAAGTATAAACACGTACTTTTTTAATACGTATAAATTACGATTACAATCTTAGAATCAGCAAGTTATTAACAATTTTAAAAAATAATAATTGATTTTTTCACTTTATTCAGCTGAAAATTAACTCATTATTTAACTTTTAGGTTATTAACAATTCACCAATACTCAGTTTTATGTTATACCAACTTAATTTATTTATAGATTTGGTAACATAAATTCTACCACAACCTATATGCCATGAAAAACACCCTATTTATACATAAAACACATTGGCTTATATTAGTTCTATCATTAATTGGTTTTAATGATATTAACGCACAAACTATACTATTAAATAGATCATTAAACACCAACTTATCAGTAGGATCTATAGCAGGAAGCCATGCAGTAACACCTAGTGGAGGTGCATCATATACTATTCCTATAGCCATACCCAAAGGAACTGCTAACATGGAGCCTAGCATTGCTTTAACCTATAACAGTCAGTCTTCTTCTGGTATTGCGGGTAGAGGTTGGAATATTTCTGGTTTATCGTCTATTACTCGTGCATCTAAAACTTATTATCATAATGGATTAACGGAAGGCATTGATTTATCTAATCCTAGTAATTTTTCTATTGATGGAAGTATCTTCAACTTAAACGGAACTAACGCTGTAGTTCCTACAGAAAATCCATCTTACAAAATAACCCCTAATGGCAATTTGGGAGGTGCACCTGTATGGTTTAGAGTAGAAGTTGACAACGGCTTAATTATGGAGTTTGGTAATACTTCTGATGCTAGATTTATGACCGGAAATGCTTCTACTCCATTAATTTGGAATATCAATAAAATTTACGACCAGTATGAAAATTATATTGAGTTTAAATATGACAATAGCGACAGACAGCCTCGCATTGTTCAAATATTATACACAGGTAATACTAATAAGGGTTTATCACCATATAACGAAGTAAATTTTTACTATAATAATGTTGCTAGTGATGAAATAAATGAAGGCTTTATTGCGGGATCTTCTATTGCTTCAACATACATCCTCCGTAACATTACCACAAAAACCAATGGTTCTACCTACCGAGAATATGATTTAGGCTATGCACAAAGTTTTTATACCTTATTAAAATCAATAACAGAGAAAGGTAGAAACGGTGAAGAATTTAACCCAACCCTGTTTGAATATGGTGATAATGCTACGCCAATTCAATCAAGCCCAACCTTAACTATTCCAAACTCAAACGTTTCTTCTGGGCACGATTTTAATAACGATGGAAAATCAGATATTTTAGTGTGGAATAAAGTGACCATATTCAATCAAGATTTTATTACGGATTGGGAAGCTAAAATCTCTGATGGTAACAATAATTTTTCAACTTACGCTTCAGGCCCTGTTCCATCAGGAACCTGGCTCATTGGAGGAAGTTTACCACTAACCATACCCGGAAGAACTTTTGATTTTAATGGGGATGGAAAAACGGATATTTTATTATCTAAAGTTAGTAATATATTTAATGACTTTTATTTAGAAGAGGTTCAAGTAGAAATTATTAACGGACCAAACAGCACACCAACCTCCCTTGTTGTTTTTTCTGGTGTAGGATCTCCATTTATTAAAATTAAAAACTATTTATATACAGGAGACTTTGATGGCGATGGAAGAGATGAAATATTAGTTTATACAAGTAGCTCTCAAAGTGGTCCATACGACTTAAAAATGATTGACTATAACAATGGAACAACAAACATAATACCGATAGCAGCAAGTAATTACACAAAGTTTATTCCTATTGCAAAAGAGGTTTATGTTACCGATTTTGATGGTGACGGAAAACAAGAATTAATGGCTATTTACGAAGATAATTGGGTGACCAATGCTATAGGAATTACTAATTCTTGTGAAATTATTGAATTCAGTAATTTCTCAGGTAGTGTGCAAGCCAATAGCTTATATGCTTCTGCTTTTCCTGGTTACCCTAATGAATACCATAACATTTTTCCTGGAGATTTTAATGGGGATGGAAAAACAGATTTATTGACACACGTTTTAATTGGAAGTAACCACCTTTGGGAAACAGCTTTTTCAACAGGTGAAAAATTTTTAGCTGCCGCTAATAATATTACTATTCCATATGTCAATACGCTCTTCCCTATTGTAAATTTAACTAAGGTGCATGTTGGTGATTTTAATGGGGATGGAAAATCTGACGCATTAATTCAAGTAAATATTGCAGGAACTAAAGCCATTGCTCTGTATAAATCTCATGGTAAAAAGTTTGCACCGGTTGAAACTACAGTTTCTAATAACATTGAAGCACTTACTATTGGTGATTTTAATGGGGATGGAATTCATGATCTATTTAATAAAAAAATAAGCTCCCCATCTAGCATTTATTATTTTCAAAAAAACAGTAAAAAATGGTTGTTACATGAAGTTTCTGATGGCCTTGCTCGATATACTGAAATAAACTATAAATCATTAGCACAAGGAAACGGAGGGTTCTATACAGATATTCCTATTCTTACTGCAACATATCCATATAGAACTATACAGCCTGCATTTAATGCGGTACAAACTACTAAAACAGAAAACAGTATTGGTAGTTTAGTAACCTCCAATTATCAATATAAAGGAGCTGTGTTGCACATGCAAGGTAAAGGGTTTCTGGGCTTTAAGGAAAATATACAAACGAGTAGTACTGGAGCTACAGTCCATTCCGAAAATACTTTAAACACTATTTACGCTCGATTTGTACCATGGAAAAAAGAAACATATGCCTCTAATTTTACCAATCAACTTACCAAAGAAATTTATGATTATGATGTTGTACTTAATGCCGCAAATAACGTAGTCTGGAATAGATTAAATTCAATTACCACTAAACATGTTTTAAGAAACAATTTTGTAACTACTAAAACCTTTACATGGAATAATAATGACAGAATAATTACTTCTACCAATATTAATAAAGCAGGAATTGAAACTGTTAATATCGATAACAACTATGCCATTACCCACAATTTTGGAGGGTGGCGAAGACTAACGCTTGGTAAAAAAACAATTACTACCAACCGTACAGGATCGCCTGCTGTTACCAGAACCAAAGATTATACTTACAATAGTTCTAATACTTTAACTCAAGAAACATCGGATGCTGGTACTCCTAATAAAGCAATAACAACTATTTACGAACCCATAAACGAATTTGGTTTAGCAGAAGGTATTACAACTTCCTCTAATGGGGTTTCTCGATTCAAACAATTAACTTATGATAATCAAGGAAGATTTGTCGTTAGCAGTAAAAACACATTGTTACAAACTGTACAAACCGGACATAATCAATTTTATGGCTCACCAAGTTGGGTTATGGGCATTGATGGTTTAGTTACTTATTATGAATACGATGGTTTTGGAAGACTAATAAAAGCAACTACACCAGATGGCTTAATTACTACTACTTCTTTAAAATTTGATATTTCACCCTCGTCTACCTACTCTATCTATAGCTCTAAAACAGAAACGCAGGGTAGCCCATTTGTAAAAACTTATTATGATAAGTTTGAGCGAGCCGTAGAGACACAAACCTTAGGGTTTAGTGGGAATACGATTTACTCCAACACAACTTATGACGGATATGGAAATGTTAAAACAACCACATCTCCATATAGTCAACCACAATCGCCAATAGTTTCTACTAACAATTATCATACTACTCATAAAAACAGGTTGTTATCAACTACAAACAGCATAGGAAGCACTCAATACGGGTATACTTTTAATAATGGAAACTTAGCACTCCACACCACCTTTCCAGATGCTAAAACCAAAGAAACCACTACTGATTATACCGGAAAATTAATACAATCAATAGATGATGGCGGAAAACTAACCTACGAATATTACAGCTCAGGATTACAAAAAGAAGTAAAACTTGATGATTTGTGGATTAATAAGATGAAATACGATTTATTGGGAAACCAAACTGAATTAGAAGATAGAAATGCAGGAAAAACAGAGTATGTACACAACAATTTTGGCGAATTAACCAAACAAACCGATGGTGCTTCTAACGTTTTAGACATGACCTATGATGAATTGGGGAGAATAACCTCCAAAATAGGCTCTGGTACTAGTGCTACCAATAACGTTTATACATATAAGCAAAATGTACCTGGAATTAATCAGTTAAAAATAGTGACTGGAAGTACCGCTAATGGCATTAATATTAGCGAAGAATACACCTACGATAATTTAAACAGAGTAACTTCACAAAAAGAGACCATTGGTAGTGAAATTTTTACCACCGAGTTTAGTTACGATGGGTTTAGTAACTTACAAACAACAATTTACCCTTCAGGTTTTGAAACTAATAATCAATATAACAACTTAGGGTTTTTAATATCAGTAGATGATGGAAATTCTATAATTTGGGAAGGAAATGCGATGAACAGTTTTGGACAATATACCCAGATAGCACTTGGAAATGGATTGACCACCGAAAAATCATACGATCAATATGGGTTTCCTGAACATTTTGAAGCAAGCAATCATAGTGTGCAAGATTTACGCTTTAGGTTTAACCCTCAAAATGGTAATTTAGAAGGAAGGTATGATGATACTAAACACTTATCAGAAGAGTTTGAATATGATGGATCAAACCGTTTAGCTGAAGCAACAGTAGATGGCCTTTCTCCCTTTAAGATGATTTATTTAGGCAATGGAAATATTAAAACCAAAACTGATGCAGGAACGTATTCTTATGGGGCTAAAATAAATGCAGTAGTTGCAGTAAGTAATGATAGCAATAACATTAGTTTAATGCAACAAGATGTTGAGTACAACAACTTTAATAGCCCTTGGCAGATAAGAGAAGGAGTACATACACTTGATTTATACTACGGACCCAGTGAGCAACGTAAAAAAACGGTTTATACCGATGGAACTACTACCACCAATAAATACTTTTTAGGGAGTTATGAGTTAATTGAAGACCCTGCAACTTTAGACAAAACCCACATCCACTACATTGCTGGTGGAGATGGTTTAGCTGCTATTTATGTAATTGAACCTAATAGTAATGTTGGACGTATGTATTATGTATATACCGACCATTTGGGCTCTATTTTAACATTAACTGATGATGTAGGACACCCTATATTAGAACAAAATTTTGATGCTTGGGGAAGAGAAAGAGCCCCTTCTAGTTGGGATTATGATGCTAGTATTCCCTTAGTAGGTGAGCAGAGTGGTTTTGAGTGGCTAACCAGAGGTTATACCGGGCACGAACATTTAAGTGCATTTAAGTTAATTAACATGAATGGCAGGGTTTACGACCCCATTGTAGGACGGATGCTCTCTGTAGATAATTTTGTGCAAGATGCTACGAGTACACAAGCATTTAATAGATATAGTTATGTTCTCAATAACCCCCTTAAATATACTGACCCTAGTGGGGAGTTTATTATAACAGCAGCAATCATAACAGGTGTAGTTGTTGGTGCTTATATTGGTGGGTCAGCAGCTAATGGAGGACAGCTTAATCCTGTAAAATGGGATTATGGCTCAGCATCTACATACGGAGGTATATTAGCAGGTGGAGCTATTGGAGGCCTTGCAGGTTATGGATTTGCAGTTGCAGCACCATGGTTGGCAGGAAGTGCTGCAACTGCGACTTCTGCTGGATCAGGATTAGCAGGTGTTTTTGGATTGAGTGGAACTGTTGCTGCTTACGGAATAACAGGAACAATAGCAGGAGGGCTTGCAGGTTACGGCTCTGGTTTTTCAGGAGGGTATTTTTCTTCAGGAAGTAGAAGTTATGCTCACCAAGCCGGCTTGTTTGGTGCTGAAGTAGGAGCTGGAATAGGCTCTGTTTTAGGTACTGCTGCAGGAATATATCAAGGAACTAGACCCAAGTTTAATACACCAAAAGATTTTTATGTAGATAGAGATGGAAATAGAATAACAGTTCGACAAATTGAAAAGTATAAAAAAATAGATCCTGAAAACAGGACTGCTGGACAACAAAATGCATTAGATAGAATTAGTTTTCCTGTTCTGGATGGATCACTTCGAGATAATCAAATTGTTAACTCTACCCATTCTATTTATTTAGGAAAGTATAAAAGTGTAGATTTTTCTGGGAAATTCCAAAATCCTTTTGAGTTAACGACAGTTCTTACTATTGGGAAAAGTTCAATAAGAATAGAAGCAGGAAACCTATTTACTCAATTTAACTCTTCTAAAAAAGGTAAACATGCAAACTTCAATACTACAGGAACATTTTTTGGGGGTTCTGCAGCATTTTACATGACAGGATTCTATAGTATTATCATCCACCGTTAGTTATGAAATATTTGATTCACATAGGATTTCTATTTACTGTATTTACCATAAATGCACAGAATCTAGTAAAAAATTCAGGGTTTGAAGAATATTGGAGACTGCAAAAGCTTTTGGGTTATGAGGCTGATACTTTTTTTTGTGAAAACTGGTATTTACCTAGTTTAGGTACTGTTGACTACTATACTGAGGGTAATATATTAGAATTAAATACTAAAAAAACACTTCATTTATTAGATGTGCCTAATAATCTTTTTGGTCACCATCCCTCTATTGAAGGAAAATCTTATGTAGGATTTATTCCGTTAAGCATACAGGGGGAGATGGAACATATTATAGGAGAATTAGATTATAAATTAATAAAAAATAAGGTTTATGAAGTAAGTTTTCACATTAAGCATGGAGGAGATAGCATAAAATATAGTAATACTAAGTTTGAAGTTAAATTTTTTAATGAATCAGATTTTTTTAAAGGTAAAAATCCTTTCGATACTGAGTATGGCATAGATATGTTTAACACCAATTACAAAGGTATTTTTCAAAAAAGTAACATAATAGCAGATGTAACATACGATTTATGTGAAGTTAATAATACTAACCAGTGGATTAAAGTGACAGGAAATTATGTAGCTAAAGGAGGTGAAAGTTATCTTGGTCTAGGTCTATTTTATCAAGGAGAAAAATTGAAAGAAATATTGCAAAAATACCTAGTTAGTCAAAAAGTCAAAAAGTTTATTAAAAAACAATCCATTATCAAGATAAATAAGACTTATGTACAAAGCAATACTTTTTTCGGAAATGAGAATATCACTTATTATTTCATAGATGAAGTAATTGTAGAAGAAATAAAATAAAAAACCATGAAAACACTCCTCCTCCTACTCACCCTAATCACAACAGCTAACATTTACGCACAACAAAGTGTTGCTTATTATTATGATGATGCAGGCAACCGTAAACAACGTAAACAATGCAATTGTGTTGGTAACAGACCTGCCAACCCAAACACAGATACTACAACGTACTTGTTAGATGCTAACATTTTACCCAACCCTACCAAAGGTAAACTAGCCATAGAGGTTACAGAAACTACCATTACCAATGAGCAAGAAGGTGTTGTCACTGCTACTGAAATAACACATTTTCATGTGTTTGTTTATGATCTTTATGGTAGAGAAATTATTAACCAACAATACAACACCGCTAAGTTTAACATTGATATTACCAAACAACCACCTGGTGTTTATTTTGTAAAGCTAATAGCAGGTAACAAATTAAAACAATGGGAAATTGTTAAGGATTAAAGCTAGTTTTAAAGGTTGGGTTTTTTATTTAGAGGATAGATTGAATTTTTCTTTTAGCGATAAAAGCATCAATAACAGA
>Ga0256845_1000894_pt1 | contig 25586 bp, 22 predicted proteins | sample RiftiametaG_FD_189101 | JGI IMG/M metagenome (GOLD analysis project Ga0256845, IMG submission 189101) | Tube worm associated microbial communities from hydrothermal vent at the East Pacific Rise, Pacific Ocean - Riftia | ecosystem: Host-associated > Annelida > Integument > Unclassified ... | reverse complement strand
GAACGGTTGGAATTTTAATTGGCAAGATTAATATAATAATTTGACAAAAGAAGTTTATAAATTAACTATCGTAAATAACTCAAATGTTATTCAAGGATTAATTAGTATTACAATTGAAACAGATTATATATTTATGAATTTATTGGAAAGTGCACCATTCAATATCGGTAAAAAGAAATTATATGAAGGAGTAGCCGGTAATTTAGTAGCATATGCTTGCAAATTATCATTTCAAAAGGGGTTTGAAGGATTTGTTGCTTTTACGGCTAAAAGTAAATTAATAAAACATTATGAAAAAACATTAGGAGCATATCATCTCATAAATCAAAGGATGATAATAAATACCGGTTCTTCAATGAAATTGATAAATACATACTTTAAAACATTATAATTATGGGACATATAAAAGAACCTAAAGGAATAGATTTTGTTATTCAAAGTCCACCTTTAACAGAGAAAGAGAAAAAAATAATAAGTGAATTTATAAAAAAAGCAAAATCTAAAAAAGTTCCAAAAAAGAAGACAATAAAAAAAGAAACAGTATAATAACCAAAATATTATATCCAAAGACCGGACTTTCTTTTACAATTACTTTTATACTTAACTCTTTCAAGATGCAATAGAGAAATCTCTTTTTAGAACTTCACATTATACTTTTTAATAATATTTATAAAAGCATCAAGAAGTTTAGGATTGGTTTCAACGGCATTTCCAATAACAATCATATCGGCTCCTGCATTTAATGCATCGGAAAGTTGTTGTTTGTTTTTTATGCCGCCACCTACTATAAGCGGAATATTTATATTTGTTTTCACTGCGACAATCATTTCCGTGGAAACGGGCATTTTTGCACCACTTCCCGCTTCAAGATAAATTGCCTGTAATCCGAGCATTTCACCGGCAACAGCTGTTGCCACAGCTATATCATTTTTCCCGTAAGGGATAGGCGTAGTATTACTCATGTAAGAAACCGAAGTGTCAATTCCCGAATTGATAAGCATATATCCGACAGGAAAAATATCAATTCCCGATTTTTTAAGTTTAGGTGCCGCCAACACATGATTGCCTATTAAAAATTCAGGATTCCGCCCCGATATTAACGATAACAGTAAAATACCGTCGGCATTGTCGCTCACTTGCAAAACACTGCCCGGAAACAGATAAACGGGTTTTGATGTATGTTTCTTTACAATCTCAACAGTTTTGTCTATTCCGTTGAAAACTATACTGCCACCTATTAAAATTATATCGGGCAACTCTTTATTTTCTACCAATGACAATAATTTAACAAGCGACTCTTCGGTATGTTTATCGGGGTCTATTAGCAGGGCAAGTGTTTTTTTACCGTCAATTATATTTTTATGTAGTAATTTTTTCAGCATCAATACAAATATAATAAAAGTGACAAGTAAACAAGAATAAAATATTTTACTTTACTATGAAACAGGCATTTTTGACACACAATAAGTAAGAATGTTATCTTCAATTATTCTGTAATACACGGGATAACTTTTTTCATATCCTTTTTTGATTACTCTTATGGTAAAATGTCCTTTATCGGCATCAAATTCAAATTTTGAAACCATCATATCATGAAAATCAAGTTCTTTTTCAAAAATTTTAAACACACTCTCTTTGGCACTCCAGCAAATAGTTTGTTTTTCAATGTCGGTGCACCAATCAAGCTCTTCGGTATTTAAAAATTTATGTTTAATTCGGCTTACACGCTCCGATATTTTTTCTATATCAACTCCCGGAAAGTAATTGTTTGATATAATTACCGCGACAAAATCATGCGAATGAGAGATTGAAATATTTAAATTACTGTTTACTATAAATGGTTTGTTGTGTTCTGTGTAACTTATTTCTATTCGTTTTTGCAGCAATTCGGCAAATAAAATTCTTACTGTCAGCCACTCTTTTTTACGCTCAAGATTTGATATTTTAAGATATTGCTCCGTTTCCTCATCTTTCAAAGGAAAAACCGTTTCAAGAACACTCAATTCTTCATCTTTTCCCCAAATACCAAGTGTTGTTGCATGAGCAATTTTTTCGTTAACGATTAATGCCATTGGTCAGAATATAATAAATTTTTTACTAATTATCTCTCCATTCAAGAGTTTCCATCAGATGAACAATATCAGCATCAATATATTTAATTACAGGAGCAAGTGAATCTTTATTGGGGGTTACATTAAAATACAGTGAACCGCGTAAAAAATGCTTTGTACTGTCGGTTAAAAAAAACTGAATATTTGATGCTGCATTACCCTTAATTTCATATTTTATTCCGTAAACTTTCTTATCATCGTTTACATAAACATCCTCAATAATAGCATCGGCTTTTATGGTATGTTTATAAACAAAGGTTCGTGAATCGTCAATCAGTTTTTCAACTCTGTTTTGTTTGTTTATATCATCGTATGTCAAATATATTGTTGCTTTATACTGCGGATATTCAATATTTATCCAATAAATTCCTTTTTCGGATTCTTTATTTCTGACAATCAAGCTACTCGCAGGCATCTCAAAAGAATATGGCAATACCGCCGGTGTTTCTTTATATTCCTTTTCGGGAAGGTCAATTCTGAAATACCCGCGTGGTTTGGGTGTGTATTCCTGCTGACACGATACTATAACAAAGACAAATACAATTATCGGGAATATCCTTTTTAACATAATTATAATAATTTTTTATACGGCAAATTTAAAAACATTCAACATAAAAACGTTACAAAAATCATTTAATTACACCTTACATCCCATAACTAATATATCATCTATCTGATTATTATCATCTTTCCAGTTTATAAAAGTTTGTTCTAAAATATTTTTTGCAGGTAACACTGCTTGCTGTATTCGCTGTGTATAACTTATACTTTGGTCTATGTGCTTTTTTTGCAGTCGTATTTTTTGTTCGGCAAGTTGTCTTTCGGTAACATCGGAGCTGTAAATCCGGCATATTTCAAATTCGGGCAAACCACGTAAAATAAATTACCTGTCGATAGTAGTTTTTATCTTAACTATTCGCCGTTTATCAATTTCTTCAATGGTAAAAGTAAATTGTTTATAAACTATCTTATCGTATAGTTTGGGAAATTCACCTTTAATTTCAAGTATCAATCCCGCCAAGGTATCGGCATCACCTTTTATATCGTCAAATACAGAGTTATCAGCATCAACAATTTTATAAAAATCGTTTAATAATATTTTACCGTCAAAAAGAAAGTTGTCTTTATTAATTTTTGAGAAATTAACTTCATCTTCATCAAATTCATCCGAAATATCACCTACTATTTCTTCAATAATATCCTCCATAGTAACAATTCCTGATGTTCCACCGTATTCGTCAACCACAATAGCCATATGTATTTTCTTTTTTTGCAACTCTTCGAGAAGGTCGTTTATTTTCTTTTTTTCGGGAATAAAATATGGCGGACGAATTAACGATTGCCAATGAAAATTATTCTTTTTTTGAATATGCGGCAATAAATCTTTAATATATAATATACCCTTAATATCGTCAAACGATTTGTCGAAAACAGGTATTCGCGAATATCCGTCATCAACAATATTATTTAAAACATCAGAAAATGAAGATGAAATATCAATAGCCAACACATCAACACGTGGTCGCATTATTTCAGACACCTCAGTATTTCCAAATTCTACAATACCTTTTAATATCTCTTTTTCTTCATCTAATCCGTCGGAAGCTATTTCCAAAGCACTTGATAAATCATTAATTGAAAAACTTTGCTTCTTTTTAAAATACTTATCAAGAAATCGAGCCGATGAAACTAATATACTTGTTACCGGCTTAAACAAAAACGACATTACTTGTAAAGGAATAGCCATTGACAATGCAAATTTACTTGAATATTTATTGGCATAAACTTTAGGGATAATCTCACCGAAAAGCAACAATAAAAATGTAATTAAAACAACTTGAATGATAAATCCTATAATTTGTGAACCTCCGAAATTTATCAACGAATTCATTAAATAAGTAGAAAGAATAACAATGGCTATATTTATAAAATTGTTTGACACTAATATGGTAGCCAACAATTTGCGTGGAGATTCAAGAAGTTTAAGTGCTGTTTTTGCCACATTCGATTTGCTGTTTTTTAAATTCTCAATATCATTTGGCGTAAGTGAAAAAAAAGCCACTTCAGAACCTGACACAAGAGCAGACAAAAACAGCAATACAACAGAAAGAATAATACCAAATACTAATGTAGTTGTCAACGGCAAAAAGATAATATTAATATCTGTTAATATTACCTGATATAAAAAAGGAGTATTTTCCAATTTAGTTTAAATTATTAATTAACAATACAAAAATATTGTTTTTGATTTAACAAAAACACTTTTTATCAATTTTTATAGATATATAACTCAAAAATAATCTTTTCTGCCAATATTAAAATAAGAGCTTTAAAATATATATCAAATCGCATACAATTTCTACCTTAATATGAGCCAAAACGTTTCCCTACACTTATCTTAAAATAATTATTATAAATATTAAAACGAGAATCAGTAAACTTAATATAATTCATATCAATAGTATAAATTAAATTACAGAACCACTCATCCTTGTTGTAACCTACGGCAAGCCTGCCTTGACTATAAAACGGGAAATTTGCTCTTAGTTTTGTTTTTCCTGATTTCTTGTAAAAATTAAGTTGAAAATCGAATCCTGTAAACAAAACTGCTGTAACACTAAAATATTCTTCAAAAATAAAAGACATACCATACCCCGGTGTAAACCTTATATTATTAGTATTTGTTGCTGTAATATCTTTTGTATCACCATACCATTCTTGTTCTTCCGGCAATATAAATGAAGAGTCTGCTCTTACTCTCGTAAACTTATCTCCTACCATAAGCATAAATGAACCTGCTGTATGTTTTTGTCGTTCTGTTTGTGCAAACGCTGCCTTCATTGAAAAATCCTTTGAAAAATCAATTGTTGAATAAAAACCGGTAGCATAATATTTAATATCAGGACGTAAAATCAACTCATGACCGGAAAAGTGATTATAATTATCAAGATACAGACCTTTGTAGGAATTGTAAAAAACAGCAAATCCTATATTCTTACCCTGAATATCAACACCTATCTTACTTGTTTTTGTATTTCCGTAAACATTCGTTTGAGGAAGTTTAAAAGCCAAAGCTATGCTAAATTTTTTATATCCCAACTTTACCCCAAAACTACCATTTACATTGGGTTTATAAATTATATTACTACGGTCGTTTATTAAATTCCTTATTGATAATTTAGGATTTTCATATAAAAAAAACGGGCTAACAGTATATTTACTCTTTATTTCTTCAATATTATCTGATTTTTTGTTTTTACTGCCTGCCGTCGCAGTTATAGTATTAAATACTAAAATTAACACTAAAAAAAGTAGTTTTCTCACAAGTTTAAATATTAAATAATTTAGACAATAAATTTATAAAAAAATATTGATAATGAGTTTGGTCATTTATTATTTTAATAATAATCCGTTACTTTGCGTAAAAGATTATGGCAATGGGAAAAGAATCGAAACCTCATATAGGAATTTTCGGCAGACGCAACAACGGTAAAAGCTCACTGATAAATTTACTGTCGGGGCAAGATTTGGCAATAGTATCCGACATTGCCGGCACAACTACCGATCCTGTAAAAAAAAGTATGGAAATACCCGGAGTAGGTCCCGTTGTTATTATTGACACAGCCGGAATTGACGATGTGGGAGAACTTGGTTTAAAAAGAATAAAAAAAAGTATTGATACTATTAAAACCATTGATTTCGGACTTTTAATTTTTACCGAAAATAATTTTGGTGAACCCGAAGAAAAAATTATTGCAGAATTTAAAAAAAATGATGTCCCTTTTTTGCTTATTCACAACAAAGCCGATATATCAATTCTCAACTACGATTTAGCCGAACAACTGAAACTTGAATACAATATTGAACCTTTTAACTTCAGCACTATTGACAATAATTATTCGGCAGACTTACTTATATCTGCCATAAAAAAAGGTATTCCCGAAACTGCATACCTCTCAAAATCATTGGTTGGCGATATAATATCGGCAGGCGACCTTGTATTATTGATAACTCCCATTGATGCCGAAGCTCCCGAAGGAAGATTAATATTACCACAAGTGCAAGCAATTCGCGATATTCTCGACAACGATGCCGTTGCTATTGTTTGTAAAGAGCGTGAAGTTGACAGTTTACTGAAAAAACTTTCGCCCGAACCATCACTTGTTATTTGCGACAGTCAGGTGTTTTTAAAAGCCGGTGCTTCGGTTCCTAACCATATTCCGCTAACAAGTTTCAGCACAGTACTTGCTCGCTACAAAGGCGATTTTCAAAACTATCTGAAAGGAACTCCGCATCTGTCAGAATTAAACGACGGCGATAAAATTCTTATTCTTGAATCGTGCACTCATCAAGTATCTTGCGACGACATTGGCAGAGTGAAAATACCTCGCTGGCTTACCAATTTTACAGGCAAGCAGTTGAGTTTTGAGATTGTATCGGGACTTAATAATATTCCCGGCAAAATTACCGATTATGCTATAATAATACAGTGCGGAGGCTGCATGATTACTCGCAAACAAATTATAAACCGACTAAAACCTGCCATTGACGCAGGCATTCCCGTAACCAACTACGGAATGGCTATCGCATACATGCACGGTATTTACCACAGAGCAATAGCTCCATTTGTAAAAACAGAAAAAAATACTTTGGATTATTTGTAAAAAACTACTCTTGTATATCAATATTATACTGCATTAATAAACCTGCAAGCCCCGACTGTGAAAATTTTGCTTTTTTTATATTATTATTTTCAGGATTTATTATATAATTATCCGATAAACTAAAATCAGCTTTTTCAAGATTCGTTCTATCAAAAATTGCTCCCGATAAATTACACCTTAGAAACTTAGCATTTGACAAATCACTATCGGAAAAATCTGTTTCTATAAGCAAACAATCGGCAAAAACAGTATTTTTAAGTTTTATACCGTAAAACGAAACATTATTTAATGCACAATCGGCAAAAGATACCTCAAAAGCAAAATTATTGCTCTGTTCAAAATCAACACCCAACAATTTAGAATCTTTAAACTTCACTTTTCTAAATGCTGTATTGTTGATACGTGCCATACTCAAATTACAATTAACAAATTCACAATCAACAAATAATATCTCAGACAAATCGGCATCAAAAAAATTGCAGTTATTAAAACTGCAATTTTCATACTCTCCTTTTTCTAAAATATCGTTTGTAAAATCTTTATTTACAATACTTTTATCCTCAAATAAATTCATTATCAAATTTTATCTTAAAGTTATACCAATACCTCCTGTATGCATATTATATCCTTGGCGTGTATATTGGTAATAAATAACAAAAAATCCCATTTTTAAACGTGCACCGGCTTGAAAATTAAAATCAGTATTTTTTGTATCAACCTTCAACGGATCCTGTTCATAAGTACTTGCTTCAAAAGGATCGTTAGGATCTGCCACTGCATCAACTATAGGATAATTACCATAAAATCCGCCTTTAAAATGTCCCGAATTAAAACCTATTCCAATATAAGGTTGAAAAACAGGAATATTTACACTTACTAAAAACGAACCCACAAATGACGACATTTCCATATCAAATTTTTGATCATTCCAAAGGGCATCATTATTAATATTATCAACAACATTAAGCCTTTCGGGGTCTATTCTTAAAGTACTACCTGAAAATCCGGTATGAAATTTAGAGTAAGCAAATAAAACAGACATATTCAAGAAAGGCACACTCTTTACAACAGGAATCCATTGTTTAATATCATGCTTAACTCCCACTCCCCACATTCCTGTCGGCTCCATTGCAATACCCGAAGGCAACACTTTATTTACGGTTCCGCTAAAATCGGGTACATATCTAAACATTAACTCTATTCCCTTAGGAAGCCCTACTGCTCCTTGCAATGTCATCATTCCGCCAAAATTAACTCCCAATCCTTTAAAAGCAGGAAATTCAAGACTTTGACCTCCAAATATTCTTGTCATATTAGGCGGATTAACACTTGAACCTGCACTTACCGATGGCGTTGACGACTCTGAGAATGTATATTGAGGCATATTCAATTCTCCCGTACTAAATGTATTTGCTTCAACAGGCACTATCGAATAAGTTCCGCTAAATGTAACATCAAAACCTAAAGTACTGTGAACTTTTGCCGTATTTGCCCAACCTCCGCTCATACTTACTTCCATTGCTTGTGCAAACGGATTCATATACTCCGACACATAAGGCTCCCACTCGCCTATACCAAAGCTCTCCAACGTTTGAGCTTTTAATGTTGACTTTGACACCAACAATAACATTGCAGATATTAATACTAATGTGTAAATTGCTTTCATATCAATTATTTTTTGGTTAACAATTTTTATTTCTAACAAATTTATTAAAATATTTTCACTTTATAAGTTATATTGTTAAATGGCTGAATTTATTAATATACATACACATAAAACCGATAGTTTAAACATAAATATTTTTAATATTAAATATAACGAAAAAATTGATTATAAATTATGTTCTTTCGGTTTGCATCCTTGGGATATTGACAAATGTAATGTCAATAATTACTTAAACAAATTAAATAACCTTTGTAAAAACAATAAAATTGCAGCAGTTGGCGAGATAGGCATCGACAGAGTTATTAACACTTCCGTAGATATTCAAAAAGATATTTACATAAAACAAGTTGCCATAGCCGAAAAATACAATTTACCTGTTATTATACATTGTGTAAAAGCATACAGCGATTTTTTTGAGATATTAAAAAAACATACTCCAAAAACTCCAATGATTTTTCACGGATATAATTCTAATTTACAAACAGCCGAAAAATTAATTGAAAAAAAATGTTTTTTATCTTTCGGACAACAACTTTTAACTAATAAAAAACTTCAAGAAGTTTTTAAACAAATTCCTGTTAACAATATTTTTTTTGAAACTGACAATTCCATTGAAAAAATAGAAAATATTTATAAAAAAGCCGCTGAAATTTATCAAATTAATATTGATAATCTGAAAACACAAATTTTTTCTAATTTTGCAAATATTTTTAAATCTGATTTACTATTTAAATATAATGCAAAATAATTGGTTAGAAAGAACCGAACTTTTTATCGGAAAAGAAAAAACAGAGATATTAAAAAATAAAAATATTCTTGTTGTGGGGCTTGGCGGAGTAGGCTCGTATGCCGCCGAAATGATTTGCAGAGCAGGAGTAGGAAAAATGACAATTGTTGACGGCGATGTGATTTCCGAAACCAATATAAATCGACAACTGCTTGCTTTACACTCAAACAAAGGACAAAGCAAAGCCGAATTAATGACAAAACGCCTTAAAGATATTAATCCCGATATTGAAATAACTGCTATAAGCGAATTTATTCGCGATGACTATATGAAAGAAATTTTAAATGAAGACTTTGATTATGTAGTTGATGCCATTGATACTTTATCACCAAAAATATATCTGATTTATCATTCGTTAAACAAAGGTTTAAAAATAATAAGTTCAATGGGTGCCGGCGGAAAACTTGACCCTTCTCTTGTTCAAATTGCAGATTTAAAAAAATCTTACAACTGCAAGCTGGCAAGAAACTTGCGAAAGCGACTGCGTAAACTCGGTGTAAACGGTGGTTTTAAAGTTGTTTTCTCACCCGAAGATGTTAATCCCGAAGCCGTTATTAAAACCCCGTATGAACAGAATAAAAAATCAAATGTGGGAACAATATCGTATATGCCCTCTTTATTTGGTATTTATTGTGCATCGCAAGTCATAAGGGATTTAATTGATAATTAATAATTTATATGTATGAAAAAAATATTTTTTATAATTACAATAGGTATTTATTTTAATAATTACAGCACTGCCCAAAACTGTTTCGATGCTTACGACTCGTTATTTACTGACGAAACTGCAAATATGAATTACAATGAGTTTCACAAATTGGAACTGAACTTTTTAAATAATCTTAACGGTTGCAAAGCCATTGACTTTAATATTACCACAATTGAAGACGAAGATATTGTTTTTGATGCTTTACGCGGTAAAGTTGTTGTGCTTAACTTTTGGTTTACAACTTGTATTCCTTGTTTAAAAGAAATTCCCGAATTAAATAAACTTGTAGAACAAAACAGCAGCGATGAAGTTATTTTTATTGGTTTTGCCCGTGAAAACAAACAAATACTTGATGATTTTTTTAACCGATTCGGTATTTTTAAATACAAAATTATTCCCGAAGCCTACACCATTGCCGATAATTATAAAGTAATAGCTTGGCCTCAAAGCATGGTAATTGACAAAAACGGCAAAGTATATCAATCGTGGGCAGGTGTTGACCAAACTCCCGATGAGCTGATAAAACAAATTCAAAACGCCATTGACAGATGCTTATCAATGCCGGATAATTTATAAAAATAAAGACATAAAAAAACCTGTCGAATTCGACAGGTTTTTTTTATATAATAAATCTACTGTTTTATTACAAAACACCAAGGTCAAGCATTGCATCGGCAACTTTAATAAATCCGGCAACATTTGCACCCTTAACATAGTTAACATATCCGTCGTTCTCAGTTCCGTGTTTAACACAAGCACTGTGGATATCTCTCATAATTTGATGTAAACGAGCATCAACTTCTTCTCTGCTCCAGCTTAGCTTCATTGAGTTTTGGCTCATCTCCAAACCTGAAGTTGCAACACCACCTGCATTTGCAGCTTTACCCGGTCCGAATAAAACTTTAGCTTTTTGTATTACCTCTACAGCTTCAGGAGTACAAGGCATATTAGCACCTTCCGATACACAAATTACACCATTTGCAACAAGCTGCTCTGCATCTTCTTTTCCAAGCTCATTTTGAGTAGCACAAGGTAATGCAATATCAACTTTTTGCTCCCAAGGACGTTTTTTAGGAAAGAATGTAGCTTCAGAAAATTCATCAGCATAAGGAGCTACAACATCATTATTAGTAGCACGAAGCTCTAACATATAATCTATTTTCTCACCGCTGATTCCTTCAGGATCGTAAATATATCCGTCAGGACCTGAAATTGTAACAACTTTTGCTCCTAATTCTGTCGCTTTAGTAACAGCACCCCATGCTACATTACCAAAACCTGAAACAGCAACTGTTTTTCCTTCAAAAGTCTCACCTTTAGTAGCAAGCATCTCTTTTGCGAAATAAACATTACCAAAACCTGTTGCTTCAGGACGCACTAATGAACCACCCCAGTTAAGACCTTTTCCGGTCAATACTCCGGTATGCTCGTTACGTAATTTTTTATACATTCCAAACATGTATCCTATCTCACGACCGCCAACACCAATATCACCGGCAGGCACATCAGTATCAGGACCAATATGACGGAATAATTCAGACATAAACGCCTGACAAAATCTCATAATTTCAGCATCCGATTTTCCTTTAGGATCGAAATCTGAACCTCCTTTACCACCACCCATAGGTAATGTTGTAAGGCTGTTTTTGAAAATTTGCTCGAAACCTAAAAACTTAAGAATACTTAAGTTTACACTTGGGTGAAAACGCAATCCACCTTTGTAAGGTCCGATAGCACTATTGAACTCAATACGGTAACCGCGATTTACATGAACTTCTCCTTTATCATCAGTCCAAGTAACTCTGAACATTAAAGTTCTTTCCGGTTCAACCAAACGCTCAATAATTTTAGCATTGTCATATTTTGGATTTTCGTTCACAAAATCAACGATGGTTTCCAATACCTCTTCAACTGCTTGAAGAAACTCACTTTGACCGGGGTTTTTCTTCTCAACCTCTGCCATTATTTTTTTTAAATCCATATGATTTGTTTTTTAAAAAAATCTTTTGTTTTGTTACGTAAAATTAAAAACAAAGTTATCATTTTTTTGTTGTGCAAATTTTAATCTTTGTTTTTAGCTGTGCAACATATTTTTAAACATTTATTTAGGTGAAAATTTATGTAAAAAATCAGTAGAATAAATAAAAAACTTGTTTACTTTGCAACCGATTGCACACCTGTTAAACCAGCATGCTAATATCTGCAAAACACTACCTGTCAATGAGTTATGAAATGTAAAATTACAATATTTTTCATTATATATGAATAAAAAATACTATTTTGGCTTTTTAATTAAACCCACATTATTTTTTCCGTCAATTTTTATTTCCAAAAAATCGCGAAAATTTACATGTCGCACAAATTCATCTTCGTAAACCGCCTGTTTTTTATTCAAAAAATCTATATCGTAATAGCCGTCATTTATAAAAGGATTGATAGTAAAATATCCTACACTAAACGATGTTAAGTTCTGAAAGAAATGAGTTCCCTGACTCGGATCAATTCTATAATCTTTTAATCCTGATTCAATAATTACACGTGCTTGTGAAATATCCGACCATTTAATAGGTATTCCCAACCAAGGGTCGCTTGACCCCCAACGTCCCGGACCTACAAGAATATAATTTTTATTTTCTTCAATAAATTTCTCATTTATTTGATTAAGTATCGGAACTATTTTATGATTATTAGAAGCATCAAAATTTTCAGGCTTCACATACACAACATCATATACATCTTTTACAATTCCGTTACCCAAAGCCGATTCACAATAAATAAGCCAATCTTCTTTTTTATCCTTACTAAAATCTATTTCAATAACATCGTGAGTCTCTACAATAGGACGTATTTGTAAAAAATTAAATATATACGGATCTCCCTGTTTCACATTAAGATTTACAGCAAATTCTATTTCTACCGGATTATTCATCTCTTGCGAACCAATTCTAAGCAAAGTACTGATTATTTCTGCCAAAGGAAAAGAATTATATTTTAAGATATTAGCAAACGTTATAAGTTTTTTTCCTGCATAATTAACACCATCTCGCAATACATTATCTTGATAATCGTAAGTTGATGCTATACTCGATATTGATTTGTCGGCTTCGGCATCTTTTACTTTTAGTTTCAATAAGTTTATATCATCATCTACCGACAATTTAAACGCATCTACATCTAAATCAAGTGCATAAAAGAATTTTTGAGTATCACTAATTGCAAGTTTAGGGTCGGATAACTGAAGTACCTTTTTAGGATATTTAGGACTAAAACGCAAAGTTTTACCTCCATCAACAATCTGCTTACCTAAGCCAAGAGCTATATTTACTATTCCTTCTTCGGGTTTTTCGGGATGAATAGGATAAAAATTTATTGAACGGGTAACTCCCGAAAATGTAGGATAAAACCTGCTCCCGTATTGTGTTCCACACACTTCTTGAATAATAACACCCATTTTTTCTTCATCAATAATATTCTTTGTGGCTTTCATATATGCCTTACTACTTTTGTAAAATGTTGAAGCATATACACTTTTAATAGCCTGACAAAGCATTTTCATCATTTGATCGCGATAATCGCTATAAGGAATCATATATGTTGAATATATTCCGGCAAACGGCTGATAATGTGCATCTTCCAATACACTTGATGAGCGAATGGCTAAAGGCGTAGTATTAATATCTAAAAAAGCATGAAGAGCAGGAATTACCCTGTCGGGTAACGATGCCCGATTAAATGCTTCAAGTATTTCGGAATCGTCGGCAGTTGACAATGCTACACCATATAAATTATTCTTATCCATATACTCATCGAATACATCGGTGCTTAAAACCATTGTTCGCGGTATAGAAATAACAACATTATCAAACTGATACAATATTTGATGTTTTTTTATAAGAGTATCAATAAAAGCTAATCCGCGTGCCTTTCCTCCAAGCGAGCCATCTCCTACACGTGAAAAAATACAATATTGATCAAAATGTTTTTCATCAAAACGGGTTATAATACCCCTACCTCTGTTTAAACGATATTTTGATATTTCGTTGTAAATATATTTTCTAACCTCATTTATATCATCAAAATCTGATATATCGGAATCCCTGAAAATTGCACCTAATGAAAACAATGTTCGAGCATTAAGCCAACGTGAAAAATCATTTTTAAGAGCATGGTATTTGATAGACTCATCGGGCACACTTAATATTTGATGTTGAAACTGTTTTAAATTTGAAGCCTTACCTACAATACTTCTGTCGGGAAGTCTGAAGATAAAATCACCGAATGCAAATTCCTTTTTAATATATTCACTAAGCTCTTTTGAAAGTTTCGATGAATTTTTACTTAAAAATGCAGCTCCTATTTGCTCTACCGTCTTTTTATTATGCGTTTCCGACGATTGCATCAAAATACGCATATGTTTATTATCAGCTTTTATATGTTTGAAAAGATGAAATCCCGCATCAGCATCGTCAACTCCGTTGCGTTTATATCTAATATCAGTTATCACGCCAAGTATATTATGCTTATATTTTTCATAATATTTTACAGCATCTTCATAATTTGTTGCAAGAATAATCTTAGGTCGCCCGCGTTTACGAAGCATTTGTTGATATTCATTTGCCCCTTCTTTTTTAAAATCTTGCGACTGTTGCAGAATTATTTTATACATAGTAGGCAAATAACTGCTGTAAAATCTTATATTATCCTCAACAAGAAGTATAGCCTGAACACCAACAATTTCAATATCGTTTCGGGCATTCATCTTATCCTCAATAAGTTTTATTATTGCAAGAAGAATTTCCGACTCTCCTAACCACGAAAACACATAATCAATAGCTGATAAATCCTCGCGAGCCATACGCATACGCACCTCTCGCGAAAATGGTGTTAACAGCACAAAAGGAATACGCGGGTATTCTTGTTTAATACTTTTTGATAATGCAAAAGCATCGGTATCATCAATACTAAGCATTGATATTACCATATCAATATCATTCTTTTTTAACAATCGAAATGCTTTTCGCGATGTATTTGCATGAATAAAAATCGGCGGGTATCTCAAATTTAACGAAACATACTCTTCAAATATCTGCTCGTCAATTCGCCCGTCTTCTTCAAGCATATAGAAATCGTAATTTGAACAGATAATTAATATTTTATATATACGTTTCTGCATTAACATTTTAAATGCAGTCTCATTTATATAATATTTTTTAGTTTCAAGATAATCCGTATAAATTGACATATAATAATGTTTTTTATTTGTATTATAATTCTGATATTCAACCGAAATAGAGAAAAACTACTGAAGAAACAGTAAATAATATTTTAAATTAATACTGTAAATTGAGCTTTATCTTTTCTACATTAAGTTAAACAAAGTTATAAAGATATTGTTTTTTAAATATTTTGTGAAAATTATTTTGAAAATTAAAGTTTAATAATTAACATTGCATTGTTTTAAGGGATAAATAAATCTTACCCAAAAAATTACCTCATATTTCATGAGTCTTTTCATAAATAAAAATAATCAAATTATTATTTGAAAAAAACAAAACAAAAACAAAGCATTTTATATTATGTATGACATTCTCGAGTTGAACAAGAAACTTGTTTCTGAGTTAAAAGAGATTGCAAAGGAACTGAAAATCAAAAAGATAGAAACTTTGCGAAAACAAGATTTAATATACAAGATATTAGATCAACAAGCTATTGAAGCCTCAAAATCAAAACCTGTTACATCAAAATCAACAGGAAAATCAGAAACAAAACAGGAAGAAACTCCTCGTAAACGCACACGCACACGCACTGTTAAAAAAGAAAAAGTATTAAGCGTTAATCCTGCCCAACAAATTAAAAGAAACGAATCTCAATCAGAACCGAACAAAACAAAAGAGAAAAAAGCAATTATTATTCCTTCATATGAAGATAGAACTGCTGAAGATTCTGATATAAAAAAAGAAGATTCTTTTAAAAGCAACAACACAAAACCTGATGTTCAGGCAAAACCTTCTTTTGAAAAAGTAATAAAAGAAAAAGAACCTGAAAAAAAACCATGGACAGAAAGACCAAGAAAAACTGACAGTCAGGAAAATAGAGCACCAAAACAATATACTAAATCAAAAGACGACAAACAAAAATACGAGTTTGATAAATTAATTACCGCATCGGGTGTTCTTGAACTAATGCAAGACGGATACGGATTTTTAAGATCATCAGATTATAACTATTTAAGTTCTCCTGATGATATTTACGTAAGTCAATCGCAGATAAAACTTTTTGGTTTAAAAACAGGTGACACCGTTACAGGTGCGATAAGACCTCCAAAAGAAGGAGAAAAATTCTTTCCGCTAATTAGAGTTGAAAAAATTAATGGTAAAAATCCCGAATCGGTTAGAGACAGAGTTCCGTTTGATTATCTGACACCTCTTTTCCCTGATGAAAAATTCGATTTGGCAAGTCATCCGCAAAGCTCACCTTCAACAAGAGTTGTTGATATGTTTGCCCCTATCGGAAAAGGACAACGCGGATTAATTGTTGCTCAACCTAAAACAGGTAAAACAGTATTACTTAAAGAAATTGCAAATGCTATTGCAGCAAATCATCCCGATGTTTATTTAATAGTATTACTTATTGATGAACGTCCCGAAGAAGTAACCGACATGGCTCGTAGCGTAAACGGTGAAGTTGTGGCATCTACTTTTGACGAACCTGCCGACAAACATGTAAAAGTTGCTACCATTGTTCTTGAAAAAGCAAAACGTATGGTTGAGTGCGGTCACGATGTTGTTATTCTTCTTGACTCAATAACACGTTTGGCAAGAGCATATAACACAGTTTCTCCGGCTTCAGGTAAAGTTCTTTCAGGTGGTGTTGATGCTAATGCACTACACAAACCAAAACGCTTTTTTGGAGCCGCTCGTAATATCGAAGGTGGAGGCTCTCTTACAATATTGGCAACTGCACTTACCGAAACAGGTTCGAAAATGGACGAAGTTATTTTCGAAGAGTTTAAAGGAACAGGTAATATGGAATTGCAACTCGATCGTAAATTATCCAACAAACGTATTTATCCTGCTGTTGACCTTAACTTATCAAGCACTCGTAGAGACGATTTATTGCTTGACAAAGATACACTCAGCCGTTTATGGGTATTACGAAATTACTTGTCGGATATGAATTCTATTGAAGCTATGCAATTCTTACGCGACAGATTAATTAAAACAAGAACTAACGAAGAATTTTTAATTTCTATGAACGATAATTAAATATTTTTATAAAAATATAATCAAAAAAAACCTGTTTTATTTTAATTCAGGTTTTTTTATATTTATTCAAAATTTACACCATGAAACATATTGTAATGTGGACATTAAAAGATGAATTTAACGGCAAAAACAAACAACAATTAGCCGAAGAATTAAAAAAGCAACTACTTGCTTTAAAGGATATTATACCACAAATAAAAAATATTGAAGTAGGGATAAACAGTATTAATCACGAAAAAAACCACGACTTGGTATTGATTACTGAATTTAAAAATACTAATGATTTAACCATATACTCTAAACACCCTGAACATCTGAAAGTAGTTGAATTTGTAAAAAATATTGCAACAGGAAGAGCTGCAGTTGATTTTTTTTAATTTATATTCGAATATTTTTTCACTAAACCATTTATAAAATTTTTATTATGAAATTAGGTTCTACTGCTATTTTAATGATAACTCAAAATACATTAGAATTTATTCTTTAAATAAATGAAAATATAAAAAAACAATATCAAAAAAGATTATTAAACCTTCCATGTTTTAAAACCTGGAAGGTTTGGGTATTTAGCTTTTAATTGTCCACTAAATTCGTGGTAGAACCAAAATTGATATATGCTAAAAAAAGGGGCTTTTAAAGCTCCTTTTTTTAGCATATAAATTTTAACAATAGCTCGGCCATTCTGAAAAACTCCCCCTTGCTCTCAAACAAAATTTTCTACAACTTTTACAATATAATACACTTGGCATAACACTAGCTGATTAACAAAACATATCTACACATATCTTTATATATAAGGTGTTTCAAAAAAAACAATCATCTATATTTTATCGAATAATAAAATTATATTATCATATTCTAATTTATTAAACTCGAACCCCTATCAAACAATAGACACTCTTTTTTTTAATTTACATTTGTTCAAAATAAAATAAATATTCTATTTATTAATAACCCTGAAAAAATAAATAATAATGAAAAAAACAAAAGTAGTAATGCTGTTTGCATTTTTATTTGTAAGCGGTATTGGTTTTGCACAAAAGACAACAGAGCAAACAAAAATTGAGAACTATCTGAAAAGCACTATTGAGTATAGTAATAAATTAATTGTTAGTAACTCCTCGCAGAATGTTTTGGCTTCGGATATTTTTGAAAGCAAATTAACTTTCAATACCGGTGATAAATATAATAATGTCTCAATTGAAGAACAATATTTCTTTAAAACCGGTGATAAATTCACACCTTTCAAATATAAAAGTGATATTCTTTCATCAAAAGAATTAATTGAAAGTATAAAAGCAAAGAATTTTAAACTGAAAACCGAGGAAGACGGAGTGGCTTTTCAAAGCATATTATCACTAATGGATAATGAGCGTGGTTTAGGTTTTTTTATAGAAGAAAATACTTGGTATTTTATCAGGTCTGAATTTTTCAGTGACATTAAGGCTTATGTTGTAAACACTGATGACAACGGACAAATATCTTCGGTGGTTTATAAAGACGAGTTAAAAAAAGAGTTGCCCGAAACACTTTTACGCTCAGGAGATATCTTGCCAAACAATAATTCCGAAAAAGCTGTTGTTTCTGAAAAAGACAGTGTTTTTATGCACGATTATTTGCTTAAAAAAGCAAATTATAAATTTGAAATTACGCCACTTAATTTTTATTCTCTAAATAAAATATCCACTATCTTAATTAATAAATGCTCTTTGGTTATTACCCAAGGAGAAAGCGGTATGACTTCTACATCAACATCATCTTTTATGTTGGTATCAAATGACAATGAATATATAAAACAATCTTCAATTGACGGACTTCTTGAAATGCCACTATTCTTAAAAAGTTTACAAAAAAAATATAAGATAAAAACTGAAGACGATGCCAGACTTTTTCAATATGTGTTAGACGACCTTTCGCCTGTAAGTAAATCGGATATCGAACTGAAAACTTTTTACAAAAAAGACAATATGTGGATTTTTGTCAGAGAAAAATCATTTGACGACTTAAAAGGATATATACTTTTGGTAAATAATAAATATAAAGTATCCGGTATAGAGTATGCTACAATTTCAGAAGAGAGTTTTGTTAAAATAAAAATGAAAGACCCCAATTATGTAGTTGATTATAAATTTAAACTTGAAGAGCCGGCAACAAACAGCGTTACTTTAAAAAAGGGAGAAGGATTAAGCGTGAAAATCAGTTTTGATGCCGATGTGGTAAATGCAAAAGGAGCTTGGATACTAACATATTTTGACGGTCACGAAGGGGGAATGTATGCGGGAACAAGTATTGATTCTCCTTACACCGACGGATTAACCGGACCTTCTTTAGATTATAGTAAATATCATACTGTTGAGTATTATTTAATGGAAAGAGGAGAAAAAAATATTGAAAAGGCTTTAGATTCAATAAAGATAGATATTAAGGTAGAATAACAATCTGCTTTTAAAAATACTTCTGATGAAAATTAAATTATAAACAGATGAATTAAAAGACCTAACAGATTTTTTAAACCTGTTAGGTCTGAATATCTAAAATATAAACAGATGAAAGAAAAAATACAAAAACTAATAGATATATCTAAAAAACCATTATCGGGTTTTGAGATAAAAAGTGAATCAAACAAACTTATCGTTAAAGTAAAGCCTAAAACTATACTTTTTGGTTGTTTAATATCATTGTTTATTATAATATCAATAGTTCTGTTTTTTGTTATTGATAACAATACAACAAAATACATATTTGCATCAGTTCCTGTTGTTATTGGTTTGATTAGCTTAATAGGTCTTTCAAAAAATGCTATTCAAACCACATTTGATTTTACTGTAAAATCAATAACTATTGAAAACAGCAACTTTATTGGAAAGATATTTAATAAAAATAAAAAATATAAATTCAGTGATGTTTCCAATGTTATTGTTCGTGAAGAGATGATAAGAAATAATAATTCGGCAGGAGGAACAACAGGTCGCAATTTTGTATATAAAATATATTTAATTATTAATGATGTTGAAATACAAATTATAACCGTAGGTACTGGTGTTTTAACAAAAGAAGATTTAATAGAGTTTTCCTCAATAATAAAGGAATTAATATCAATTAAATAAAAAACAACAATCAAGTTAAAATAATAAAATTTAACATAAATTAATTCGTTATTTATAATCACTATAAATAACATATTATTGTAAATTTTGTAATGTCAAAATAGCAATTTTGGTATCTATTTTGCTAAGTTTGCATTGCAAAATTTACAATATGCAAAGATTTTATCACATACACAGCGATTTAATCAATTCTATACAGTCGCCTATTGTTCGCGAATTAAAGAATGAAATTAATTGGCAACACCGTCTTATCGGCATAAAAGGCACACGAGGTATAGGGAAAACAATATTTCTACTCGACTATATTAAGTCAAACTTCGGAAACGATAAATCGTGTTTGTATGTAAATCTTAACAACTTCTATTTTTCGGGACATTCACTTGTTGATTTTGCAAATGAATTTCGCAAAACAGGCGGTAAAACTTTGGTTCTCGACCAAGTTTTTAAATATCCCGAATGGTCGTCGGCATTAAGCACTATATACGATAAATTTCCCGATTTGCACATTATTTTTACAGGTAGTCCCGTAATGCAACTGTCAAAAAATAATACCGAACTACAAAACAAAGTTGCATCTTACAACCTGTCGGGGCTTTCGTTTCGCGAGTATTTGAATTATAAAACAGGAAACAACTTTCCTGTTTATTCGCTTGACGATATCTTAAAATATCACACCGAAATAGCAAAAGACATACTGTTTAGAGTAAAACCGTTGGCTTATTTCAACGATTATCTTCAACATGGTTATTATCCGTTTTTTAACGATAATACCAATTTTAATGAAAATATAATTAAAATAGCTAATCTTACTTTGGAAATTGATATTCCGTTTTTACAACAGATGGAGTTAAAATATCTTCCTAAGTTAAAAAAACTGATATATAAAATTTCGGAAGATATGCCACATTCGCCAAATGTGAGTCAGCTTAGTAACTTTATAGAAACCAGCAGAGCCACCGTAATCAACTATTTAAAATACTTACGTAATGCTCGATTAATCAACGTTTTGCATTCGGGCGACATTGACGATAATAAAAAGCCCGAAAGAGTATATTTGCAAAACTCCAACCTTTTACAAGCAATAGCTTTAAACGAACCAACTCGCCATGCTGTTTTAGAAACATTCTTTTTAAATCAGTTGAGCAATAAACATCTGGTTTCGGGCAACGGAAAAAAAGAGGAGTTTATAATTGACAACCTTTTAACTTTTAAAATTGGTAATTATAAAAAAACAACAAACACAAAAACACAAATATACATAGCAACCGACATGGAAGAAGTTGGTTATGAAAACAAAATTCCGTTATGGATTTTCGGATTTTTATATTAAGAATAATTTCAATTAAACAATAAATATATTTTTAACAGTAATAAATTAAAAAATGACTAAAGAAAAAAAATTTATCACATGTGACGGTAACTATGCCGCATCTCACGTAGCATATATGTTTAGTGAGGTAGCCGCAATTTACCCAATCACACCATCGTCGAATATGGCAGAAAATATCGACGAATGGGCAGCCAACGGTCGTAAAAACATTTTTGGCGAAACAGTAGATGTTGTTGAGATGCAAAGTGAAGCAGGTGCTTCGGGTGCAGTTCACGGTTCTCTTCAAGGAGGTGCATTAACTTCTACATTCACAGCATCGCAGGGATTGTTATTGATGATTCCTAATATGTATAAAATTTCGGGTGAATTACTTCCCAGCGTTTTTCACGTATCAGCTCGTAGTTTGGCAGCACAAGCTCTTTCTATTTTCGGTGATCATTCCGATGTTATGAGTGCACGTCAAACAGGTTTTGCATTTCTTGCATCAGGCTCGGTTCAAGAAGCTATGGACTTGGCAGGTGTTGCTCACCTTACAGCTATCAAATCTCGCATTCCTTTTGTTCACTTTTTTGACGGATTCCGTACTTCTCACGAGATTCAAAAAATTGAAGCATTAAGCGAAGAGGATTTGAAACCGCTTATCGATATGGAAGCATTACAAGCTTTTCGCGACGGAGCTTTAAGTCCTAACCATCCTGTAACAAGAGGTATGGCTCAAAATCCTGATATTTACTTCCAAGCTCGCGAAGCTGCTAATAAATTTTACGATGCAGTTCCCGATATGGTAGCCGACTATATGGCTGAAATTACTAAAATCACAGGACGCGAATACAAACCATTTATGTATTACGGTGCAGCTGATGCCGAAAATGTAATTATCGCAATTGGTTCTGTTACCGAAACTATCCGCGACGTTGTTGAGCATTTAAATGCTAAAGGTGAAAAAGTAGGTGTATTGGTGGTTCACTTATATCGTCCTTTCTCTGCTAAACATTTTATGGCTGCAATGCCTAAAACTGTTAAGCGTATTGCAGTATTAGACCGCACAAAAGAGCCGGGAGCAAACGGAGAACCTTTATATCTTGATGTAAAAGATTTATACTACGGTAAAGAGAATGCTCCTATCATTGTTGGCGGACGTTACGGTTTATCTTCAAAAGATACTACTCCCGCAATGATTATCAGCGTATTCGATAATCTTAAAATGGCTGAACCTAAAAACCGCTTTACTTTGGGTATTGTTGATGATGTTACATTTACATCTCTTCCTTTATTACCTGAAATCAGCTTATCTGACGGTGGATTGTTCGAAGCTAAATTTTACGGTTTAGGTTCTGACGGAACAGTAGGGGCAAACAAAAATACTATTAAAATTATTGGTGACACTACCGATAAATATTGTCAAGCATATTTCGATTACGATTCTAAAAAATCAGGTGGTTTCACAGCTTCTCACCTTCGTTTCGGTGACAACAAAATTATGAGTCCTTACTTGGTAACAACTCCCGACTTTGTTGCTTGTCACGTTCCTGCATATCTTAAAAAATACGATATGCTTAAAGGTTTGAAAAAAGGCGGAACATTCTTGTTGAACGCTATCTGGAATGCCGAAGAAGTTAAAAATCATCTTCCTGACAAAGTGAAGAAATATTTAGCTGAAAACGAGATTAACTTTTACGTTATAAACGCTACAAAAATTGCTGAAGAAATTGGTCTTGGAAACAGAACCAACACTATCATGCAATCGGCTTTCTTTAAAATTGCTGATGTAATTCCTTACGATTTAGCTGTTGAGCAAATGAAGAAGATGATTGTAAAATCATTCTCTAAAAAAGGTGAAGACATCGTAAATATGAACTACAAAGCTGTTGATGCAGGTGCTAACATTACAAAAGTTGAGATTCCTGCCGAATGGGCTAATATTGATGTTAAAGAAGAAGTTGCTTCTAACAAAAATATTCCTGAATTTATTAAAAATGTTGTTGAGCCAATCAACAACCTTGCAGGAAACGACTTACCCGTATCCGCATTTTTAGGACGCGAAGACGGAACTTTCCCTGCAGGAACTGCTCAATACGAAAAACGCGGTATCGCAGTAAATGTTCCTGAATGGAATGCAGACACTTGTATTCAGTGTAATCAATGTTCTTATGTTTGTCCTCACGCTGCAATTCGTCCGTTCTTGTTAGACGAAAACGAACAGGCAAATGCTCCTGAAGGAACAACTACAATAAAAGCCAACGGAAAAGGTTACGAAGGATTAGGATTCCGCATTCAAGTATCAGTATTAGACTGTACAGGTTGTGGTAACTGTGCCGATGTTTGTCCTTCTAAAACAAAATCGCTTGTAATGAAACCTCTTGCCAGCCAAGAAGGCGAAATTCCTCGTTGGGAATATATGACTGAAAAAGTTACAATTAAGCAGATTTCTCCTAAAACTCAAAATGTAAAAGCTTCACAATTTGTTAAGCCTTTATTTGAATTCTCAGGTGCTTGTGCCGGTTGTGGTGAAACTCCTTACATTAAAACTATCACTCAACTGTTTGGCGAGAGAATGACTGTTGCAAATGCTACAGGTTGTTCTTCTATCTACGGAGGTTCTGCTCCTTCAACACCTTATACAACAGACGCTAACGGTCGCGGTCCGGCTTGGGCAAACTCACTATTTGAAGATAATGCCGAATACGGATTAGGTATGGCTTTGGCTGCAAATAAACTTCAAGACAGACTTGCTCGTTGGGCTGAAGAAAATATGAATGACTTCAATGCTGAAACAAAAGAGGCATTAACTAACTGGCTTGAAAACAGAAAAGAAGGTGAGAAATCTCTTGAAGCATCTGAAAAAGTAATTGCCGCTCTTGAAAAAGAATCTGCTCCTATTGCTAAGGAAATGCTTCAATTAAAAGACTTCTTCTCAAAACGTTCTAACTGGATATTCGGTGGCGACGGTTGGGCTTACGACATCGGTTACGGTGGTCTTGACCATGTAATTGCTTCGGGCGAAGATGTTAATATTCTTGTGATGGACACTGAGGTTTACTCTAACACCGGAGGTCAGTCAAGTAAAGCTACTCCTGTGGGTGCTGTTGCTAAATTTGCCGCTTCGGGTAAGAAAATCCGCAAGAAAGACCTTGGAATGATGGCTATCAGCTATGGGTACGTATATGTTGCTCAAGTAGCAATGGGTGCCAGTCAAAACCAATTCTTTAAAGCTATTAAAGAAGCCGAAGCATATCCCGGACCTTCTTTGATTATTGCTTACGCTCCTTGTATTAATCACGGTTTGCGTGCAGGAATGGGTAAAACTCAAATGGAAGAGAAAAAAGCCGTTGAATCAGGATACTGGCATATGTATCGCTACAACCCAATGTTGGAAGCTGAAGGTAAAAATCCTTTTGTTATAGACTCTAAAGAACCGGATTGGAGTAAATTCCAAGAATACTTAATGGGAGAGGTACGTTATACTTCATTGACGAAGAGTTTCCCTGAAGAAGCTAAAGAATTATTCAAAGCAGCCGAAGAAAATGCAAAATGGCGTTACAAGTCATACAAGCGTTTAGCTGCAATGGATTTCTCTGAAGAATAAAATATCCGGTATTAAAACCGATATAGAATAAAAAAGGAGGCTGTCTAAAAAACAAAAAAACAGTCATTACGAAAGTTAAATACAGTAATCCCTCTAAAACACACTACTGTTTACTAAGGGATTTCTCACTCTCGTTCGAAATGACAACTTTTTAGACAGTCCCTTTTTATATTTACCTTCATAAACCTATCATACCTGCTCTTATTTCTCTCTCTGAAAAATTATTTCAAAATAATCTACCTGCATTACAACCATCACATCTCTACATTTATTTTATTTAAACCCAAACTATGCAATAGAAAACAAAAATAGTTTTCTATTGTATAGCGATAAAGAACTACATCTATTTTGGACAATAACC
>Ga0256845_1000893_pt1 | contig 25616 bp, 13 predicted proteins | sample RiftiametaG_FD_189101 | JGI IMG/M metagenome (GOLD analysis project Ga0256845, IMG submission 189101) | Tube worm associated microbial communities from hydrothermal vent at the East Pacific Rise, Pacific Ocean - Riftia | ecosystem: Host-associated > Annelida > Integument > Unclassified ... | reverse complement strand
GAGCATCTTTCTTGTTTTCAATAATTAATTTAAACTCATATTCTGAATGCCCAAAATTATCTGCTGTGGCTAAATAGGTTTGTCCGTTTGCTTTAAAAGCTACTATTTCTAAAGTGCTTACAAAAGCTTCTCCATTGATGTTGGCGGTTAAATAACTGTCATTACTAACTAAATTAGAACTAGTTGACTTACCATCTTTACATGAGTTAAAGAGTAGCAAACAACTTACAAAACACAATGTGCTATAATATTTTACGCTATTATAAATCATTTTCCTTATTTTTTTATAGTGTTATTAATTTTTATAGAATCTGCTGTGTAGCACTTTAACGATTCTATTTCTTATTTTTTGTCTTTCGTATTTTTTAAATGTTAACAGGTTCATTGAAATTTATTTTCAACTAAATATTTTGCAATTTTATAAAGTTGTTGCTATTGTCTTGCTAATTTTAGAGAAACCACCATCTTTTGTATAAGCTTTAATAGCATAATTATGAGGGTTGACCCCTATTTTTTCTATAAGGCTTAATTTCTCAGTACGTTTGTATTGTACAAGTTTTCCTTCCTTATTGGCTCTATAAATGATAAAATATGTTTCTGGCGTAGTCTTATAATCCCAAGACAATATATGTTGCTTATTATTTTTACGAATAGAGAAATTTTTAACCGCTTCCCTTCTGCCATTATCATAAGGTTTTCCGCTTACAGGCATGGCATAATCCGAGAATAAATTACTCTCATCCATTGCCCTTATGGAATAAAAATATTTTCTTCTCTTTTCTAATTTAGTATCTATAAAAGAAGATTGTGTGTTTTCCAATTTTGTAAGTATTTCCCATTCCGCTTTAATATCAGTTTTACGATACAACAGATGCTCCCTAACATCTTTACTTTCGCTTAATGCAAAATGAAGTTCAATAGTAGTTTCTCCAACGATAACATTTTTAAAAACGGGAGTTGTTGGAGGTATAGTATCTATTCTTTTTACCATTAACATTTCTGAAAAACCAGATTGATTGTAATGAAAATCCAACGCCTTTACTTTATAATAAACATAAGGACTTAAAGATTTTAAGGTAATAGTGTCATTAAACATATGTTTGGGAGGCTCGGGGTTGTCAGTATCATTATCAAAATCTTCTTGTATTGCAGAAAATTCATGTTTTGAATCATTTGCCATAAAAAGACGATACCCCATTAAATCTTTCTCTTTATTTGGTTCTATATTTAATGTAACAACACCCAAGGAATCTATTTTACTCGACAAGAATTTGGGGATATTTGGTGCTATTGTATCTATTAGCGTTACATAAGATGAAAAGGAAGTACTTATATTTCCTACGGTATCAATCGCTTGTACTATGTAGTAATTTTCACCTTCTTTAATAAATGTTTTATCTGTATATGATTTAGTGATTTTAGATAATAGTTTAGTGTTTAATTTTTTAAACTCTCCGTTCTCCTTTTTTGCCCGCAATATATTAAAGCCGTTTAAATCAGTATCTACTGGCGATAGAATATTCCATTTAATTTCTATTTCATCTGATTTTGTATGCCTTGCAGACTGCATTAACGGACTTTTTGGAGGTGTCAAATCTTTTGGCATAGCCTTTATGTTTCCGAAAAGAATCTTTTCTCCAAAAGCGTTAAATCCATAAAAATTATATTCATATGCTTGGTAATTCACCAAATTAATGTCTTCAAAACCATTTTTTAAAGAGTTTTCTGATAAACTGTATTTTGGTTTGTCATTTAAGGGTTCAAAATTTCCTATTTCGTTGTTTTTCCGTTCTACCATGACTCCCGAAATCATATCATTTTCTTCCCATGAAAAACCTAATTTAGTATCGCCAACAGTTACTTCAATATCTCTTTTTACTGTTTTTGATTGCTCAGCTGTTGTAATAAGGTAGGGTATTTCCATAATTTTATAAGGGCCATTGTAATTTATCATAGACACTTTATAAACATATTTTGTATTTGCTTTAACCGTTTTATCATCATAGGCAAGACCGAGAGCATCTGCCACTATTGGTTGTTGAATGGCAGACATCAATAATAATAGAAATTCAAAATCATCTGCGTTTTTTTTATCTAGTAGTGTCTTTAGATCTATTACAGGTTTTGTGCTTTTTGAAGTATTAATGCCTTCTTTGTAAAAAGATTGAGTGGCTTCAAGTTGCTTTTTTAACTTGTCATCAGCTATTTGCATGGCTTGTTCCCATTGTATTTCAGTAAAAGGAGTTACTTCTGCTATTCTTTGATACTTTAAATCTTCTTGCTTTGTGATTTTAGAATTTATTTCTGCTCTTTCAATACTATAGCCATATTGCATTCCATTTTCTAATACCGATTTTTTATCTGCAAAAAAACGTAGTTCAACCTTATTACCTTCTTCTTTATACTGAGCTACAACACTTATGTTTGACCTAGGGTCATTTTCATTTTGTTGCGCATATGAACTACTATAAATTGCTACAACTGCAATTGCTATACTTATTATTTGTTTTTTCATAATCAAAATATTTTCGTTTTATAAGCTTATAAAACTTCCGTTACTAGCCGTATTAATTATGCTATAGTTAAATGTGTTCGTAGAATATTGGGATGCATTTATTGACCCTGAATTATAATTGGTTACTGGGCTATTTGTATTGTTATTTATGGGTTGGTTTGCGAGTCTAGCAATAGCATCGGACGTAGACTGTACTGGAGGATAATCTCTATACGATGTGGGGTAAGCTCCAAAATTTTGATGAGGAGATTCAAAAAGTCCATTTTCTATTCCAGAATAAAAGAATAGTTTATCACTTTGTTCCAATCTACTGCATTCACATTCTCCATCTTCACTTATGTACGGTGGTTTACCATCAGGATTAAATAGACCTTTAAATTGTGACGAGAATGTATATTGTTCTTCCAAAGTCATCTTATAATAGTCGGACATTCGCATTTTGGTAAACAAATTATCAGCAGCTATTAGCTCTAACGTTTTAAATGTACCAGCCGTTCTAAACTTATATTCTATAGTTTCTTCAATTGTATTTCCTTCTAATTCGGAGTTTTCCCAACTATCGCCAACATACTCTTTCAAAATGGTGTGTATTACAAGCTTATAATTTGTCTGGGGTGCTAAATTATTTGTAATTGTGTTTGATGTATTACTATTTGCACCAAAATTCATAGGCGACGGAAAATTAGTATTTGTTTCAGATCTATCTAACGAGATTCCTTTTCCTGGCCAGTTTAATTCTGATTCCGCCGTATACAGTTTTTCTCCAATTTCATTTGTTGTTGCTCTTAATGGCAGCCTGTTTGGGCGACATGTCATTGGATTTATTTCTTCAAGAATTACAGTTGTATAAAAATTAAATACTCGTGTTTTTCCTGCATCAGGCAATTCAAATAACTCATTTGGAGCTGTATGGTATTTAACTGCAATCGGGTTTGTTCTCGAAAATGAAAAAGGTGTTTTTGGATGAATGTATTTTATTATATGTTTATCAATGTTTTCCAGAACTCGATCTCTTGTTTCAATAACCATCTCATTTTCTTCTGCTATTTGAACATCAACATTTGCATTACCACGTGGTTTTTTTTCTCCATAGTCAAATCCAACACTAGCGCTAGTATTAATAAGACAACCACCAAATAAACACAGTAGTTTTACACGCCCTTCTATTTTTCCTGTTACCCAAACTGGATTTGGAAACCTACCTATAATATAACCGCCACCAGCAAAATCGGCTAATGTAAAAACCGAAGTGTAATTTCCTTTGTTCATTTCATAAATACCTGCTTCTACACTCGCATAAAACCCAATAGAACCACCTGCTTGCCAGCCATTATACCCAAGATTATTATTTTTAAGATAGGTGTATTCCAATAAACTAAGGTTTAGTTCTGCACCTGCAGTTCCCATAATACCTGCATGATAACCTAAGCCTAATGGGATATATCCACCAGCCTTAAAGTTAAAACCTATCCCCAATGCAATACCTGCACCGTTACTTGCATAACTACCTGGGGAAGAATCTTCTGTAGTTGGATTAAAGCCTGGTCCTGGCACATGACCTAAGGCAGCTTTATAACCATTTTTAAATGTGTCTGTAAAATAATCAGGAGTTGGAATGTCATTACCAAACATAAAATAGGAATCTATATCTAAACCTACCCCTAATAGATTTACGTTTATTTTATTGGTTGTTATTGGGTCGCCAAATTTAAAATACCACAAGCCTGTGGAGCCATCGGCATGTATAACCATACCAACCTGTTTTGCAGTTATTGCTTTCATATTTACTGTAGCATCGGCAGTTAAATGAAATATTGATTCTACAAAATCATATTCTATATCTACAGCTCCTTTGATAGGAGCTTTTGCTCTCTCTTCAGGTTCTTTTCCAGCACCTACCCAAAGATCCCCAGAAAATCCTATTTTTTTTATCCCAGAATTACTACCAACACCAATGGCTGCACTAATTTCTACATCTGCGTTATAAGTTTCTATTTTTGGAGCTCCTAGCAGTGCCATCAATTTTAACCCAGCTAAATTTTTCTTTGGTTTAAAGGTGTATTTTTTTGCCCATGAAACATCTTTATTAGCGTTTTTTGTTGCTTGCATATTATAATATGCACCCCCACCCAAACCATGAAACGATAGCCCCGCAGCAAGTACAATTGGTGTTGGCAAATCTAAACCAGCTTGAACACTCCAGTAATTAAAATCTGTTACGGTACCAAATTCTGCTATAGCGGTTACCTTTGCTTTTACCGTTTTAAATTGCGCCTGCAATTCACCTTTAAATCCATCTCCATATACTGGATCATGATCTCTTATTTTAAGGCTTCCTGTTATCATTACGGCTCCTAAATCTCCATTTACAGAAAGTGAGTCTAACGCTGTTTTTACATAAATAGGTTTAAACTTAGCAATGCTATTATTGTCTTTTTTAATGGCAGCCGTAATTGCTATTGTACCATCACCAACAATATTGTCCGTTAGGTTAACTGCGGTTGTGAGTAACAATGCTCCACGCATAACTTCGCCTGTTTCTTTTATTTTATCTTCATATTCTATTGCAGTAAAAGTTAATGAGAACCCTTTATTTGAAGATTCACTTGATAAATATTTCTGTGGACTACTAAAACCCCAAGCCATGTTTTTAGCCTTATTAAAAGCAAAACCTTTATTTGGTCTAGAATCATACTCAAAATTTAGATGCTGTACATCCATCCCTACCGAGTTTAATGAAATTGGACCTACTTCTAATCCAGACATGTTTACTTCTCCAGATAAATCTGCTTTAAATGACATATTATCTTTGCCTACACGAGCAGTAATGTTTGATGTTTGTTCTAATTTGAATTTTGAGCTTATTAAATCAAAATCAATTTCTTGGTCCGTGGTAGGGTTTAGTGTTAATTGAAAATAGGATTCTTCATTTTGATTATTTTGTTGATTTGATATAATATGCAATGAAGCGGAGTAATCTATTTTGGAGTCGTCCGTAATTTCTGTAACATCAGAAATAGGTAGTGCTAATTTACCTTCAATGATAGCATCTGTGAGTGAATTTTCAATGATTTTTATAGTTACTTTGTCTATACTTGCTGCCATGTCTACTACGCTGGTCGTATTAAAATCGGCAATATCTGTGGCTTCGGCATTCAGGCTCACCCCCATATTATCAATAATCATATTGGTTACATCAATTTCTATGGGACCATTAGACGATGCTTTCCATGCTTCTGGCAATTTTAATTTTAAACTTTTAGCGTAAAAACCTCTAAAATGAGTTGCTGTTTCTCCTTGATAGCCTGTAGGAAAAACTATTCCTGTGGGGTTTAAAGCATCAGACATATCATAGGAAATATTCGTTGCTACAATCTCAACACCTCCAGTACCTACAATTTCTGATGGTACAAGGTTCCCTGTAAATAACACATCATCCCAACTTGCACTTTGCGCTGTAAGTGTAATTTTTACTTTGTCTGTACCATTATCATTTACAGGTATCATCCATTCTCTAGAGAGTTCAGTTTCTAGTTCTAATCCAATAGTAGAAAATCCGTTTTCTCCCCATTCCATATAACATCCTACGCTATTATCTGTAGGTGAAATAAATGTATAGGAAGTATTTAGGTTAGAATCGTTAATAGCAATATTTGCTACTAATTCTAAACGTTTAGGAGTTGGTTCTATACTCGCTGGGTGGAAGATAATTTCCTTGGCTATAAAACCTATTGTCTGTGGATTTCCCCAATCTAAAGGTGTAGATTTTGCTGCTATAATATTAAATTTAGACTCAGTTTTAGTAAAAACCATTTCGGTCAATACAAATTTATTGTTCGTGCCAAAATTTAAACCAAAAGGCATACTAAGTGGTGTAGAAAGTTCATTTAAGTTTTTATAAGACACCTCTTCTCCATTTACTCCTTCTACCCAATCTACAACGTCCCCTGCCATTGTATTTGTCCAAGTATTGTTTGTTACTACTTCCAACGGCCAATCTATGGAGTATGTTGGTGGATTATCATTTAAGTCCGCAATAACATTTCCTGAAAGAATTTTTTTATTTTCGGCTATCGTTATTTTTTTAAAAGAAACATTGACTCTTGCCTGTAACCAATCTATAAATACAGTGCCTTTTCCATTATAGGCAGATTTTGTACCTGTTAATTCGGATAGAATAACCTTAAACTCACCATTTGTCCCCACATAAATGGTATCGTTAACAGCAACTGTTCCCGGAATATCGTTTGCAGGAGCCGGCACTATAACTACTGGCTCTGGCATCACTGCCTCCGTTACAACATCTTCTGATTGGGCTATTTCTTCTTCTATTTCGGGTTCATCTATCTCTTCTTCGGGTTCTGGAACATACGTATCTGCTACAACCGCATTACCCTCAAAAATGATTCGTACTGGTCTACTATGTATTTTAGCATCATAAAGAACTCCTTCATTATCACCAAAACTTGAGGTTACCCTAATTTCATATTCATGGCCCTCTTCCCAATCAACATCCTCTACAACATAGGAAAAACTACTAATATTATCTTCAAAAAACACAGATTCCGCCTGCATAAACATTTCTTCAACAGCAAACGATGAATGAGAAAATTGTGTAGCATCTACTATTTCGAGTGTATATGATGGACTATTATTTATATTTAATTGCGTCCAATTTACTTGTACTAAAAAATCGCTGTTGGGTATTTTAAAATTTGATGTCGGAAAAATTATTACTGGTGGCTCTGGTACCTCAACTGTAAAATCATCACAACCTGATGGTACTCCACTAGATAATTGTACTTGTGTTATGGTACTATAGGCGGTAAGACAAATTTTATACACCCCATCTCTAAAGGATTGGGTATCTAATAAACGTTGTTCTTCACTTACAGGTTCTATAGTTAAATCTGTTGACCCATAGAGTCCTTCCCAATCATTTCCTATAAATGTGCGGACTTCGCCTGCTTCTAAATCTATATCATCATTAAAAACACGGGTACTATAAATATGCAAGCCTTTTGGCCCGTATAACTCTAACCTAAAGTTAATATCCGTTATGGGGTCTTCAAGATTTGTATTACGAACTGTTGCTAAAAGCTGATTTGTTAATCCGTCTAAGCTTAACTGATACGGTGGACTTACATTAATATTTACCTCTATTTGTTGTGCTTGACTTTTACCTATTGCCAGTACAAAAAATAAGATTGTTAAAAGAGTTTTGTTTTTCATCTGTTGCTTTTTATATTTTTTATCGACCCGTTTTAAAATCTATATGAATAACTGAAACGTGCCCTATAATCTGTAAAGGCCTCTTTAATAATTGAGTTTCTATCTATAATACTTGCTCGTAATGAGATGGTATTTTTATCATCCAATTTTTGACTTAATCCTATATGCCCTTTATAAACACCTCCATCATTTTGATGGTCCACTTTACTTTTTTGAAAAGAAAGACCTAGCTTAAGACTTAATCTCTCATCAAATATCTTTTTCCTTGCTCCTACAGATACTCCCATTCTATTGGTTAGTTGCGTGTTTGATTCATACGCAGTATAATTAAGTCCTCCTCGTATAGAAAAATTCAACGGTTTCATATTTATGCGATAACTTAAATTGCCCGAGGTGCTTTTGTTATCAAATGAAACATTGTTTAAAGTGTTTAAATCCTTGAAATTTTGAGCCCCTACAAATAGTGATACTGAATGTTGCAGCTCTTTTTGTTTCCAACGATAAGATGAGTTGATACTCGCATTTTTATTTATTAAAGCCAACCGAATGGTATCATTGATGGCTACATACCCTGCCTCTTGGTTGCTTTGAAAATTACCATATTGGGCATTGATATTAATTCCATTTTCTAAGGATAGACTAATCGTATAAGAACCTATTTTTTTTATATCCGTTACCTGCCTTAATTTTGTCAGATTATTTTTTTGATACCCTTGAGATATACTGATGTGCACCCTTTTTTTGAATAAACTAACATCACCATTAATAGTATAATTTTCAAAATCGTTAGTAATACCGTAGAGCCCTAATGACTCGTAAAGGGGTTCTATTCGTTGGTATTTTACCCCAATATTTCCTTTGTCTAGTGTTAGGTTTGCTGATGCATCGCCTGCAAGGGCTACCTTTGTAGATTGATTTACTGTTAGTATAGGTGATAAACGGTCTACAATTTCATTATCTAAAATTCCGGTACTTGCATTTTTATTTTGTGTGATTACACTAGCTGCTACAGTACTCTGAATGCTTAACCTCTTAAACAGCGTAATATGTATACTTGGACTTATAACAATATTGTCTTTGGGTTTAATCCCTAAAGTATCTGTTAATATTAGGTCTATAGCTTCTGATTTATCAACTACTTTTAAAAGACTAATATCAAAACCCGCTTTCTCTCCTCCAAGACCTATTTTTAATCCATACCCTTTTCTATCGTACGTATCAGCAGGTAATACTCCTAAATCAAAAGGGGTTCTTGTAGCGAAAATATTTTCAAATGTTCCGTAGAAAGCTAAAAATTTAAACTTCCCTGGGGTAAGCTCTATTCCTGCACCTAAAAAGGTTTGTCCTGTCATAGAATAGGGCGAAAAATTTAAACTCCTATGTCCTAAATGAAGTTTTATCCATTTGTAATACGGGCTTGTACCATAACGCTGAAAAGGTTTTGCATATGATAGTTGTTGGTCACTATACGTAAATGACAAGGGTATTTGAACACCATATACCGCAATGGTAGGTGCTCCGCTTAGTACATATGAAAAAGGTGCTCTTCTAGAATTTTCTCTTGAGGTTCCATTAAAACTTGCTCCTATTGAGAAACTACCCGAAATTTCGAATGGTTTTTGTTTTTTAAAGCCACCTATATTTTGTGCTTTACTACTATGATTATAGACAAAACACAAAAAGAGAATTATTATTTTGAAATATGTATTCATTTTCTTTTTTTAAAATGCTCTTACCGCTCTAACGGCATAATTATTACTCTTGCCATCATCACCAAATACATTATAACCCCAAGCACTATTTGCAGTTATTTCCGTTGAGCTCCAATAGAAATTAGTATCTAAAACTGCACCTCCAAAAGAAGTTGCTGTGGTGTCTATAGCCGTTTTATTGGCAAACATTTCATTTAGTTCGCCTTGCGATGGTAAAAACCAATCGCTATAGCCATTTAATGCTAGGCTAGAACACCATTCTGCTGCTATTAAACTTTCTAAACAACCTGCAATAATATCTAAGGTGTTTTGTGCGCCAGTACCAATTGCTGTTCCATCTGCTCCAGTAATTAGTGTTCCTACACATCCCCATGGAGTATTGTCTACTTGATTGCTTACAGCACACACCAATCCATGTTCGCCACTATTATCTAGATAGAAAATAACACCTCCTTCATAATAATCTCCTATGGCTAATGGAGCTTGTGCGCTAACAAAAATCGATATTGAGGATCCACTAAGTGGTGTTGTACCGTCTGCTTTAAAAGCGCTAACCGTTAATAATTGGTCTGTAATTTCTGAACCTAATGTCCATGATGTTTCTGCCTCACCATTACTGTTGGTAATTACTGTTTGGGTAGAAACAGAACCATTAGTTGGTGTAAAAAACACCGTTGCTCCTGCAAATGGATTTTCAAACTGATCTAATATTCTTACTACAATTGGTTCTGCAAGGCTTGTATTAATAAGTCCTTCTTGGCTTCCGCCAGATACTAATACTAAAATATCCGCTCCTAATGCTGCACTTCCGTTTGCTGTAATAATTAATGGAGAGCCCGTAAGTGGAGTTGTACCATCTGGTTTAAAGGCTGTAACCGATAAGGTTTGTGTACCTACAGTTGTCCCCAAGGTCCAGTTTACTGATACATTTCCACTCGCATCCGATATGCCTGAACTTGCAGATAATGAACCATCTGTTGTTGCAAAATTAACGGTTGCTCCGACAAACGGATTTTCAAACTGATCTAATACACGTACAACTATTGGGCTTGTCAACATTGTACTCACTGTACCTGTTTGATTATCTCCTGACGTGTTTATTAAAACATCTGCTGCTATTGCTGCTTCTCCTGTTGCGGTAATCGCTATTGGTGAGCCTGTGAGTGGCGTAGTACCATCAGCTTTAAAGGCTTTAACTATCATGTCTTGGGTGTTAACCAGACCACTTAAAGTCCAATTTATGCTTACAAGGCCGTTAGTGTCTGAAATTAGCGTAAAAGGAAGTTCATTGACAACGATTAAAACACTAACTAATGCCCCTTCAAATGGGTTTTCAAACTGGTCTAATACACGTATTATTATTGGATTTGCTAATGGCTCTCCTACTGTACCTGATTGATTACCTCCTGATACTAATTGCAGTATATCTGCAATTGGCGATTCAGAAGAGACATTTGCTGTTATAGTTAATGGAGAACCACTAAGCGGTGTTGTACCATCTGGCTTAAAGCTCATTACAGAAATTGTTTGTTCACCAATAGTGTCTCCCAAAGTCCAATTAATGCTTGCAAGTCCGTTAGTATCTGTTGTTAATGCACTGGAAGTTACAGACCCATCATTTACTAAAACAGTAACTGTAGCGCCAGCAACTGGAACATCATTATCATCCTTAACAATAACAATTATTGGAGCGCTTAAGGCATTTTCTATTAATCCCGTCTGATTGTTTCCAGAAACCAAAGCTAAACTTGCAGCTTCTTGTTGTATTGCTTCTACATTAGCAATAATAGAAAGTGGAGCTAATGCTGTAGTACCATCCTTCTTAAATGCCGAAATAGTTAAAGTTTGTGTGCCTGTGCTTTGACCAAGAGTCCAGTTGACACTTGCTATACCTCTAGCGTCTGTTTTTGCTGTAGCTGAGGAAACAGAACCTTCTGTGACCGAGAAACGAACAATAGTTTCTGCAAAGGCATGATTAAATTGGTCTTTTACCAGTACCTCTATTGGGGTTTCTAAAAGTGCTCCTGCTAATGCTGTTTGGTCATTGCCAGAAAGTAACTCTATACTTTCGGCATCTGATACAGAGGTGTCTTCTACAGCTGTACAAGAGGTATTTATGAATACAAAAATGATAGAAAAAAGAGCAATAAACTTTAGTGTCGTTTTATTCATAGTAGACTAATTGCACAGCTACTCTTTTATTCTAAATAGACTAGAATAGAAGGGTAAACTGTTTGGTTTTTCTTTAGTCCACTAAAAAATTATGATGTTAACATTAATATTGAATTATTAGACTTTTAATTTATTACTAGCCCCTCTGTCCTTATTTTTTAAGAAAAAAACTAGAGAACTAATGTTTATTCCACTCGTGGGTTTATTTGCGTTTAGTTTTATTCCTGCTATCAGGGAATCATTAACAACTTCAATAGCATACCTAATTTTATGTTCTTCTTTTCTTTTTGAAATTTTTATTCCTCTTAGGTACAATCAAGGCTGGCAGACAGAATATCAATACACAATATGTTATTTTGAAGTAGTTAGCAGGTTAATTACCATCATCTTGATTACAATATAATTCCCTTATTTAGGGTTTGAATAATTTTTAAAAAACCCTTGATGATACACCAAGGGATTAATCACTAACTATAATAAACGAACTCAAGTAAATGTTTAGGATAATATTTTTAACAAGACAAAGGGCTCTTACCACCCATTAAGCCAATAAGAAGCTCTAGACCTCCTATGCTAGTGCCATAATTCCCCAAACCAAAGAGAGCTATATCTTTAAAAATATTACAAGCTAATTGTTGCATAACTTTTATTATTGCTTCATCCATTCCAGTAGTATCCATAACTATTATTGATTCACATGCTATTGCCCATAATCTCACCTCTGCTTTTTTTAATGAAGCTACAACTGATAATGAAGGGTTTCCAGCTCCAACTAAGCCTAAAACGAGCATATAAGCGTCGACAACTAAGCTCAACTCATCCAATTGTTTTTTAAACATATCGCCACCACCCCCAGAACTATCTGGCATAATACCATATAGTTCTCCTGAATTATTAGCTAATTGCCAAAAAGATTTTGAGCTTGCTGTAATATCAAAAATTGTAGTGGTGCCATGTTGACCTCTCAGTACTTTTTCATTCCAATATTGAAAATCCTTATGATTGTAATCCATTACGCTGTATCTCCAATCTTCAGTATTGGCCGTGTTTGAGTCAATGTATTTTACACCTCGCAATGCTGTATAGGTACTTTGCTGAAATAAAGTACCTTCTCTAATCGCTAATTGTGCTGTTTTTTTTAGGGTAGTAACAAAACGTTCTTCCCTATCTTTTGCCATGGTATGGTAGTGAGATGTAGACAAATAATCGAAAGTAAAAGCAGAAGGCGCATCTAGACCTATCCTATTTTTAAGCAAACACATTCTATAACCAGTAGGGTAGGTAATAGAAGTTGTGGTAACTTGGTCTTGTAACGGGGCGAGCATAGGTATTAATACAGATGGAATATGAATGCTTCCTTTGCTTAATTCTTCGGCAGCTTTTTTAATATCATTGTCTAAATGGGCTTCTCCCCATTTTCTATGCGATAACTTTGATTTCAACAAATCTGCCAATGCCACTGCCAACGTAGGACCTTCTCCTTCAACGGCTAGCATAAGACCACCTAATATGACTTGTTTTACTGCAATTCTATCTGCATTTGTTGGGTTGTCGTAATAATTCAACTGGGGGTCCCAACCTGCCAGCACTCTTTTTATAGGAGCATTTTTACCTACTTTTAATTCTAAGTATATGCCTGAAATTCCATTTATTTGCTCTAATGCTAAGGAAGGAAACGTATAATTTTCTATAGCTTTTAATCGCTCATTATCTAAGGTTACTTCAACGACATGAGGCTTTGTTTTATCCGCTGAGGCATATGTAAAAACATAAGGAGCTATTTTTATTTCTTCTACGATAGTCCTGAAAATTTCTTCAATTACTTTTTCTTGGTCATTGGTATCAATCACTTTACCATTTGTAATCTTTGCTATTTCAGTATAGGTTTTTAAACCAGAAGTATCATTATAACCATTGTATGCTTTAACTGCTAAAACAGGAGGCCCCGAACTATAAACAGAAGCATTCTTGTTCTCAAATTTATCATCCAATCCCCCATCAAAAATATAAACTATCAAATCAAAGTCTGTTTGTGAAGCAGCTAACAAACCTGTATATAATTTATGACTATGTACAGGTCTAGAATCAAAAATTACATCTGAATATCTTTCCTTTATTTTTTCTTTTAAATTCGAGTTAAAATTCGCCAAACCTTTCCCACTATAACTATATGACATACTCCCTGTGTTATCATACAATACTAAAATTTTAGGTGTAGGTCTATTATTCTCTAACAATGCTCTAATTGGTTTTCCATTGTCGGAAATTTTAAAATCTGTAGCAGAAAGTCCTTCAATACTCTTGCCTGATGCATCCGTAGCATCAATACTTAACTTTACAATAGGATACCCCGAAACCTTTGGAGTTACATCCAAATTTTGCACCTTATTTTGTAATTCAGGATGTGGTTTAGGTGCAATTTCAATACCACTAGGGCCATAATTTTTATCTTCGGATAGGGTTATCCTTTTGCCATCAATAGTAATAGGGTCTGCTATGAAAGAACGTTCTTGGCTATATTCTAAACCCTCATCTATGGCCTGCAAGGCTAGTGCAGGCGTAAACGTGCGTAAATTACCAATAGGGGTTACTACTTGTTCCTCTAGACTAAGCCCGTGTAAAAAACTAAGCTGAATTTGTTTGCCAACAAGATCAAGGGCATTCCATTCTCCATGTATAAGATCTTTTACTATTTTATGATTAACTGTATCTCTATAGGTGATTTTTAAACTAATTTTTTCTGTGTTTTCCTGTATTGCTTCTGCTTCTGTTAGTTGCCCATTTAATGAATTGTGCTTTTCTCCAAAAGATGTTTTAGGATCAAAAAGATGAGCGTACTGTGTTTTGTTATTTTGAACAAACTCTACTGTTGGGGTTTCATAATTATTCCATTTAAAATTAAACTTACTTCCAAAGCTATCTTTCTCTGGCAGCGTTTCTAAAATGGTTTCTGCTAATTTATTAGCGTCTTTTGTGTAATCTATAATCACATCTTTTTGCTCTGTCTCTTCATTGGAACCTCCCATGGCTTCTTCCCAGAGTTTAAACTGTTTATTAGAAATTTCTGGGTTAAACGCTCTATCAATAGGCCTATAGAAAAATGAAGGAACTTCCTCTTCGGTAATAGCGGTGCGTTCGTACACTATTTTAGACGTTATTCCTGCTTTTTGGTACATGAGGTTAAGTAGCTCTGCTTTTTCTCTGGGAGTAGCCATACCACAGCGTAAAACACCATCTATTCCCCATTTAATGCCATTACCTAAGTTGTTATACGATACAGCATTGGCTTCTAATGGCATAAGCGTAATTTTATTTTTCACAAAATTATACATGGCCTCAGAGTCTTTTGCAGCAATTAAATCTTCTGCTCTTTGGGGTAAATAGTCTGGGCTAGTCTTTATTGCTTGTAACATTTCTTCCCACACCTTAAAAGGTGCCTTTCCAGTGCCTATAAATTTTATTTCATCTTCACAACTACTCAAAAACATTGGTGGCAAGGTTGTTGCCAAACCTGTTAACGCCATTTTTATAAAAAAATCTCGCCTACTTTGGTTTTCTATTAATGGTACCTTTTTCATTTTTTTTAATATGGTGGTTTGCTGGCAATTATTTATGTGCAGACAACTAAATCAATTTGCTTATTCTTCTATATCCATAAAAGATTTATACTCACTTATATTAACCGTAAAGGGTTCTTTTACCAATTCTACACACGTCATTTTCATATTGTGTTTTTTCTTCTTTGAACTTATAAAAATCATTTCCATCATTAACCCGTTTCCTAACTCTTTAATCCATTTTGGATTAAAACCTTTGGGTTTAAAATTAGAATTACCAGATAAGCTTGCACTAAAGCTTATTGGTGCATTTATAGCTATATAGGAATTTATGACACCTTTGTCTGTAACCATTCTAAAACCCTGACATGTATAACCTAAAATCTCTTTTGTGTCTGTTTTTTCAATAGTGTAGTTATTAAAATCGTCTTCATTCTCTTCTTTATTTTCCTCCATTTTACCAGAAAGATTAGGCATTCTTTGGATTATTTTTTTGCCATCTACTTCCATTAACATAATATTTGAACCTGTATCTGGATTCATAATCATGAGCATATTTCCCATATTCATGTTTCCATTTTCTATATTAAATTGCGACCCAAAGGTTGGTGAATCAGGAGATAGGAGATAGACCATTTTCATAGTGCCTTGATTCTTGTTTTTTTTTATCTCTTCCGATTCTAGTTCTAGAGCATATTTCCATTCAAAATGATATTCAGTGTGTAGGTCAATTTCTTCTGCTGTATTTTCAGCACTTGTGTTTCCTTTCTTATTCTTCTTCCCTATTTTCTTCGGGGTTTCAAAAATTGAATCAATTGCTTTCTCCGTTTCTTTAGTTGCTTTCTCTTCCGTTTTTCTAAGAACAGCTTCTTCTACCCCATCTTTTACTCTTTCCTTAACTTTTTTCCAAAATTGTGCTTGTGTAGATTGCCCTCCTACCAACAAAAAAAATAAAAATAATATTCCAAATTTTTTTACTTTATTATTTTCCATAATCAATATCTTATCTATTTACCTTTAGTAGCTACAAAAACATTGATGTTAACATTAAGAATGAAAAAATTAATTTTATTACATTTACCTAAATAGCCTTCGCCTATAGCTAATAATGGAAAAGCAACTTATAAGCACATTAATAAAAAGTAACCCCAAAGAGATAAGTAACCTCTATTATAGTAATAGAGATGCTTTTTTTGGTTTTGGAAAAAAATATGGGCTTAACTCCGATGACCTTTCTGATATTTATCAAGAAGCATTTATTGCTCTACGAAAAAATGCCTTAAATGGAAAATTGGATTCTGTAAAAAGTTCCTTAAAAACATACTTATTTGGTATTGGTAAGTTTATGATTTATGATGTTTTAAAAGAGAAGAAAAGAACTACTTCCTATGATACAAACATCCATAATCCACACGATACTATAGACCTTATTTCTTTTGAAACAAAAAATGAAGAACTAACCATTGAGCAACGTTTATTGCATACCTATTTTAAAAAATTAGGGAAAAAATGCCAAGTGATGTTAACTTTATTCTTTTCCAGAGGACTAACCAATGATGAGATTGTGGAACATACAGATTATTCTGACAGTAGTGTTGTCAGAAGTCAAAAATCTAGATGTATTAAAACCCTAAGGGAAATGATTAAATCATAAGCTATGGAGCAACATGCAGCGTTAATAGAAAAATACATACATAATAGACTTACTTCTAAAGAAGAACTCGGGTTTAATGAATTGTTAAAGAATAATGAGGCTTTTAAAAAGGAGGTGGCATTACATACCAATATAAAAAAGGTTGTAACCTATGAGGATGATCTAAGTTTTAGAAAATTAATTTCTGATTTAGAAAAGAAATCTAAAGGAGCTACGCAAAAACGTTCCTATACAAAATGGTTGGTTGCAGCAAGTATTGCTTTGTTATTAGGTCTCACCTATTTTATAAATACAAACAATAAAGCTACTGGAAATGAGCTTTTTGCTTCTTATTTTGTTCCCTATAGAAATGTTGTACACCCTATTGTACGTAGTAATGAACAGCAAGATATAAAAGCCATGGCTTTTATAGCATATGAAAGAGGAGAGTACAAAAAAGCTATTACACTTTTTACAAATTTATATATAACCACAGAAGAACCTTATTATTTGTTTTATAAAGCAAATGCGCTATTAAAATTAGAAAAAGCCGATGAAGCTATTCCTTTATTATTGAAACATCTTAAAACAAAGGATACTTTAACAGATAAAACCAACTGGTACCTAGCACTTGCGTATTTAAAAATAGAGGATGACCAAAAAGCAAAAAAACTACTTAACGTTATAATTACCAAAGAGTTATATAAAACCAAAGAGGCTCAACAGTTGCTTAAAGAGATTGAATAAGGAAAACCTTTCCTTATTATTATTCTTTATTTTTGTAAAAACTAAGTGATTTTTTAATTCCTATCCCAACCAGTATTATTATAATACTACCTAGTAAAAACCACCATAAATAATTTACAGCCGTTATTGGTATTGTATTGCCTGTTAATACAATACCAGACCAATAATAGGGGTGTCTTAAAAACGGGTCTTCATTAGCAGATAAATACCTTAATTTAGCTTGGCGCAATGCTTCTTTTTTATTTAGTCCCTCGCTTAAATTTTCATAAAAAGAACTCATAATTTCAGAAGTGCTCTGGTCATTTATTTTCCATAACGTAGTAACAATTGCAGAAGTTCCTGCGTAATTAAAAGCTCTTGCCAAACTTAACATTCCTTCTCCTTCTTGCAGCCTTCCTATCCCTGTTTGGCAAGCACTCAACGTAACCAAATCCGCATTAATCTGATAATTGTACAAATCTTTTACATATAATAAATTGGATGTCGTACTACTATCATTAGAAAATGCTAAATACGAATAATCAGGAAATTCATCATTTGCGGAAGCATGCGTGGCAAAATGTATGATATTGTAGTTTTCTACTTCTTCTATAAAATTATTGATGGTCGCCTTATTTTCACTGTATACTGTTGCGTTAAAATAATTGGCAATGTTCTCGGCTTCTTGCTTGTTGTATAACAATGGAGACATTTCGGCTCTTTCTTGGTCTACTGCAATAAATCCATCCGTAAATTGAGGGGCAAAAACCAATAATCTATTCTTATTCTGCAACTGGGTTTTGTTCTGTTCTTCCAATATTGTTGCAGAACTGGCATAACTAATACTATAAGATTCTAAAAGATATGACTGCTCTTTATTAGATGTTGTTAAAGCATCAAAAGAAATATAATTTAAAATATCATCGGGAATGATTACTAAATCTGTAGCCGTTGTTTTTTGTAAAGCAGATGCTATAATTGATTGATAAATGTTATAACTATCGTTATAAATAGTGGCGTCCTTAATATCGAGTTTTGATGATTTTCTGTATAATCGTTGAATCGTATTCTTTACGCCTTCATTAAAAGGCAGTTTATAAAATGCTTTCTTCTCAGAATCAACAAGAGTAAGGTAGAGATTACCTTCTGCAACCAAATAGCTCAATAACGCTTGGTTTTTATGCAATTGCTCTTGCACTGTTGATAGAGATACTACATCTGAATTATACTTTAGCGCATAATACTTAGGATACTCTTTTTCTATAGTGACAAGATAATCGCTGTACTCTTTTTTAAGAGCGTAAAGTGAGTTAATTAAGGATGTATTCTCTGATTCTACTTCAAAAATTTCTTGCTCAATGTGAGAAATGTTTGCTCTAAATTGTTGTTCTCTATTAATAATAGTCTCTGGGACACTCCCATATTTCGTTGCTTCAGAATTTCTATGTGCCTCTAACAATAAGATACTTTTGCTCTTTTCCATAAAATAAAAAGCATCTTCTACATAGTTTATGTTATCCGTATTTTTATACAACTCATAAGCAATTTGCACCATTTTCTGAATGGCTGGATAGGTTTCTGTAATTAAAAATTGCTTGTCTATTTTACTATCAAACTCGGGACGTAATTCATCTAAAGTACGAATGATTGCTTTAGATGTTTCATGGGCATTCTCTAAATATTCTTGATTCTTGGTGTTTTCATAAGCACTGAATAACGCCTCTTGTTTTTTCTTTAAAATAGGAATCAACACCGTTTTTGAACTCGCCTTTTTAGCATTTGGGTTTGTTTTAATGTCGGTATTTTCAAACTCTTTTTCTAATTGTATCAATGCCAATTGAAAGTTCCTTAATCCTTTTTCCAATGCCTGTTGTTGCATATACAAATTACCTAATTTTGCATATGCTTTTGCTACATCTTGGTGCTTTTCATTCGTATGAATTGTAGTTGATTCTAAAAGACTCTTTTGATAGTATTTTTCTGCTTGCTGATATTCTTTAAGACCCAGATATGCATCTCCATATATTGCATAAACTTCTTTAATAAATGGATTGTATTCTTTATAAAACAAAGCATTCTCTTTAAGTATTTGTATTGCCTGTTTAAATTTATTTTGTTTTATATAGTTTTTTGCCAAGAACATATATGAGGAAAGAAAATTATTCTTATAGCTAATGTCATTTGTTTTTGTCTTATAAAAGGATAGTGCTTCTTTTAATAGAACATTGGCTTTGCTGTATTCTTTTTTTACTTCAAGTACTTGGGAAAGCAATTTTTTTGAATTCATTATCCCAGTTTCCCATCCTTCAAGACTATCTTTATGCTTTAAGTTTAAGGCTATGTCTTTATTAAAAGTATATGCTGCCAAGTCATATTTACCTGTGTGCCTATATATAAGACCCAAAAAACTATAAAGGCTAGATAGCATTTCCACATCTTCTATTGTTTTTTCCTTTTCTGGAATTGCGCTTATTTTAGCATAAAGCTCTTGAAAGTATTTTTTTGAAGTGGCATATTCTTTAATCTTGTAATGATAATTGCCTTTATCAAAAAGCAAATAATCTTTGAAAGACCCAATAAAACTTAATTCCTTAACCTTCTTGCCATGTAAAAGTAATAGGCTGTCCTCTCTTTGTAAATTTATGCGGTAATTTTTTAAGTCATAATAATGGCTATTTGCATTAATTAAATACACCAAACTATTTAATGTTCTCTCTAAATCATCTTGCCCATCTGCCAAGCGTATTGCTTTTTCATAATAAAAATAAGCACTGTCTTTATTGGTATAATGATAATCTAGTGCCTTGTAATGGGCATCATCAATTGCTGCCTCAGGAAGCTGAGAAACAAGCCCCTGAGAACACATAAAACAAATAAATATAATAAGTATGCTCGATTTCATAAAAAAAGCTCTCTTTTAAAAGAGAGCTTCAAGATACAAACCATATATTATTTAATCAATTATTAAAAACTTCCAATGGTAATATTATTTTCCCTACAGATTTTGTTTCAATAGTGAAATACATTGTGGCACTTCCTTTAAAATCTGATTTAATCAATAATACTGGTTGCCCTAAAGAATCTTCTCCTAGTTTAGTGCCTTCACCAACTACATTGTTTTTCGAATCTTTAATTTCAACTTTATGAAGCTCAACACCATCAGCAAGTACTATTCCTTGTATTAAATCAATTTCTATTCTACAGCCTTTGTCTTCAGGGTTTATACAGCCTTTTGGAGGGCGAGGGAACTTCCTTGGTATTCGCAACATATTCTCAGATAGCATTTCATATTTGTTTATGCTTTGCTGTACACTTTCCAATTCTTCTGTTGCCTTCTTATTCCCTTCCTCAATTTGGACAACCAATTCCATTTTTTGTTTCTCAAGCTTAACTATTTCTGCTACTGCAATCAAATGATAGATTTGAAGACCAAAAAGGTAGTTGTCTTTTTCTTGATCTAATTCTGTTTTGGCACTAACGCCTTCTAGTTCTTCTTGTATTTGTTGCTCTTGTCTTGAACAAGAAAACAAAATTACAAATGCACTTAATACCGATATTACATTCATTTTTTTCATTTTATACGTTATTGATTTACCCTTAGTATGTTGTTTTTTATGAATGTTAACGTTTTTTTCTAAAAAAATACGCTCCTAAAATTAATACTAAACTTCCCCATAAAGCGTATTTTCCATAGGGAGTAGGAGACATAATTGAGCTTATATCTCCCGAAAGTATAAAACCGGCCCAATAATAAGGATGCTTTAAAACAACGTCATCTGTAGAGGATAGATAATCTAATTTTGCCAATTGTAACGCCGTATTTTTTGACTTTCCTTTCTTTAAATATTCATAAAAAGAAATCATAATTTGGGAGGTTTCTTTATCGGGTACTTTCCATAAACTTGTAACAGTACTTGGTACTCCTGCATACGTAAAAGCTCTAGATACATTAATGAGTCCTTCGCCTTTTTCTAAGTTCCCTACAGCAGTGTTACAAGCACTTAATACAGCTAAATCTGCATTAAGGCTCATATTATAAAGCTCGGATATAAATAATTTATTATCCTCTTGACCTGTAGGAAAAGCTAAATGCGAAAATTCTGAATCTGTATTGTTTATGGCTGAGTGCATTGCTAAATGCAGTATATTATATGCCTTGGCATTTTTAATAAATTCCTGTTTATTTCCTGAAAAAATATCCGAATTAAAAAGTTTAGCTATTTCCTCAGCTTCTCTATTTGCTCCCAAAAGTTGAGAACCTTCGTCCCGTTTTGGGTTATTGGTTGTCTTCGTTTTATAGATTGGAGAAAAGACCCCTAACTTATTATTTTTAGATTTTTTTACCTGTAATTGTTCGTTCCATAAAAGTAATGAGGGGGCATAACTTATGGCATGTTTCTCTATTAAATATTTGCCGTTTGCATCTACTAAAATTTCCAACGGCAAGTAATGAAGTATATCATCAAGAATAAAAATAAGTTCTTGCTCATTTTTAGTATCTAAAACCTGTGGTGGTAAAAGTAATTTATAAGCCTCTTGTCCCTGTGACTTAAAATCATTATTACTGCTTTTAGACAACAATTGAATTAGAGGTTTTAGCCTATTTGATACATTTATTTTATCTCCAATAAGATAGAGCTGTGTTGTGTTCTTAGAAACTGTAAATGCATATACGTTTTCTTCTGCAAAAATATACTTGATGATTTTTTGTTCCTTTTTAAGCTTCGTTTTTAAAAACCCTAAATCAAATGTTTTTTGTGTTTGGTTAAAATATGAAGTGTAATTTTTTTGATACCAAACATTTAGCAACTCTAATTCCTTTTCTAAATCGAATATTTTCTCTTTCCAAAGCCTAACCTTTTCTTTATTACTTTCCTTAGATGTAAACAGTGTTTTCTTATAAAAATGAAGCTGTGCATTTAAACCCTCTTCTTTTTTTAAAATAGAATCAGGAATGTTGATGTGCTTTCTTTGGTTGCTGGTTAAAAAATTTTTCCAACTTAACCTAGAACTGGATTCTTCTATTTTTTGAAGAACCTTATCGAAAACAACTTCATCTTTTAATAGTAATGCTGTGCCTAATAATTGTTCATTAATTTTTATTACAGTAGTATAGGTTTTATCATTATAGTTCAAAGAGGCATAATTGACAGCAAACAATTCAGAAACAAGTACATTCAAATTTTGTGCAATTTTTAAATAGCTCTCTCTCTCAGTTTTCGCATACGCTTTTTTATAATTGGAGCTTGCTCTTAAAATAAGGTTCACAAAAGCTTTATTTCCAAAAGGTTTACAGTTCTTATATTTTAAAGATTGAAAAGCAATTTTTTGTAACGAATCTTTTTGAATTTTTTTGAATACCTGCTTGTACTTTTCATGCATTTCCAATACATCATCTTGCACTATATACAAATTTGCTTGTTCTGCTATCAATTGAATGATTTCATAATCATTCTTTCTTTTAATAGCCTCTAAAAGTCCTTTATCTAAATTTATTTGAGCCTTATTATAATCTTTATTATTACTATAATACTGTATGAGGTTTATCCGCTCTGTTAAAGTTGATTTGTTATTTTCTTCTTCTTTCAGGATTAGTAATTGTTCGTATATATATATTGCTTTTTGTGGGTATTCTTTTTTCAATAAACCAGCCTTAAATAACAGTCCTATTTCTTTCCTATCATTCACCCAATTTTTCATATATGGAACATTATTTGGGTTGGTTCTTTTATCATTAACATCTAGATTATTGAGATAATCTAAAATTTTATTACTATAAAATAATGCCTTGGTCGTGTTGTTTTTATGTTGGTATAACTCCGCGTAATTCCTCCAAGTATTTATTTCTGTTCTACCTTTAAAGGTTTCATTAAACCATTTTTCTCCTTTGTAATCATTTATTAATTTCTCACCTTTAACAAGGTATTGTTCTGCCTTTTTATAATCACCATGTTGTAAATACCATGAAAACAAAGAACCATAAGATATATTCAAATAACTTTTATCTTCAAAATTTATAGCTTCCCATATCTTAGCTGAATTTTTATAACTTTCTAGTTCTTTTTTATAGTACCCCATGTTTCCGTACACAGTAGCCAAATGATGATACTTTAAGGCAACATCATGATTGTTTTCTCCCATAAAAGAAATATACATGTCTTTGGCTATGATATATTGCTTAAGCTGTGTATCATAATCACCAAATGTGGTCGCAACATAACCAATATCAAACGCAACATCAGCAATTAATTTATGATTGCCTACAAGTGTGTCTTTAAATATTTGATGTGTTTTTTTGGTGAGTTCATACGCAGTTTTCCAATCACCATTACGAGCAACTTGCTCATATAGGCGCATATAAACATATCCTTTTAAAAAAAGATTTTGCTTTTTAAGGCTTTCTATAATTTTTAAAGCATTTTTTGAGGAAACAATTGCGGAGTCATATTGTTGCTTATATGCCAAATAAATTGCTTTTGAAGCGTGCTTTTTAGCTAAGGAAGTTTTATATTTTGACGAGGTTGTATCCGTATATTTTAGTAAAACAGCATTTCTTAAATCCAATGCTTTTATATAGTTTTTATCTGAATACTGATTTGATAAATCATAATAAAGAGAATCTGCCAATTTTTCCAAAGAAACTATATTCCCATTTTTTTCTTGTGCCATAAGGGGGCCAAGATAAAAACTAACAAACACTATAAATAACACTCTTGTTTTCATTTATACTCTTTGTGATTTGCAAACTATCTCTTTAATTTATAACTCCTTTTTTATATTAAATTATAAATTAAGAATAATTGAAAATATTCAATATTAGATGGTTTTTCTTTGACATAAAATCTTAGGTTGAACTCAGGTTATAAAAAAGGGCCAGTTGTTTTCTCTAAAAACAATGACCCCTGATTAAACTAAACTAACTAACTCAAAATATTTCATAACCCTTTTCAATGCCAAAACTTTGTTGGGAGAAATTAGGTTCGATTCGAAACGTTTCCACTAATTTCCGTAAAAATATCTTCAAAAAATCATTATAATTATAAATGGCGCCAAATAGTGTATATCTGGTGCTTTTTTACCTTCGTGCTACAATATTGGCCCCACTACAACTCTTCCTTTTTTTAAAGTTGAACCATTGATCATCAATATTTAATGGGGAATATTTAATATTTTTAGATTTTTTTTAATACATTGTCTTTCAAACACTTAATTCATTGACAATGACAAAAACAACAACAAACTTGTTGGGAATCTTAATAACCATTCTCGCAGGGACTTATTTTTACATTAGCTATTGCACTGAATGCGGTAATGGTAATGTAGAAGAAACAGCCCCAGTAGTAGAAAAGGTAGTTCCTGAAGCAACTTCTTATCCTGTTGCCGAAAATGCTGCTCAAGAAAGAGAACATGAAAACACTAACTATTAAATTATAAAATATGGATTATGAAAACATGAACACATGGTGCTGGTTAATTCCCTTATTATGCACATTAATAGGAGCTCTTTTTGGTTATTTGATTGGAAAATCTGGAAGTAAAACAATTGACAATTCTACAGATTTAAAAATATTAACCGATAAAAATGCCAAACTAGAAGCTGATTTGGCGGCATGCAATAAAAAACTGCCCATTACTAAAGTCAGTGCTCCTTCCAAAACCATAAAAGCAACGTTGACTGCCATTCCTTTTGATGCAGATGGGGCAAAAGCTGCTTTTGGAAAAAAAATAAAGCTAGATGATTTAAAAATTGTTGAAGGCATTGGGCCTAAAATAGAAGGTTTGTTCCATAATTTTGGCATTAAAACATGGAAAGCACTTTCTGAAAGTAAGGTTGCCAAATGCCAAGAGGTTTTAAAATCTGGTGGAAGCCGTTATAAAATTCACGACCCTTCATCATGGCCCATGCAAGCCAAAATGTGCTATAAAGGAGAATGGAAAAAACTTGCCAAATGGCAAGATGAGCATAAGGCTGGGAAGCTTTAAAGTAAACTACCCAGTGGCAAGCGTCAAGGTATTAAACCACAATGTGGAAATAAAAAACCCGATTCATATGAATCGGGTTTTTTATT
>Ga0256845_1000892_pt1 | contig 25627 bp, 26 predicted proteins | sample RiftiametaG_FD_189101 | JGI IMG/M metagenome (GOLD analysis project Ga0256845, IMG submission 189101) | Tube worm associated microbial communities from hydrothermal vent at the East Pacific Rise, Pacific Ocean - Riftia | ecosystem: Host-associated > Annelida > Integument > Unclassified ... | reverse complement strand
TTACAATAAGGACACTTTTTTACAAGCCATCTGTAAACAATTCCTTTTTAGACTCGATACTACCGTACCTTTCTTAGGTTTTTAGACACACGAATTCTTGCTTTATCTCTAATTGTATATTTTTACCCACACCAATGATTTCATTTTCATCATTAAGAGAAAAAAGATTTTTTGCAGATTGATTTGCATATACGATAGTATAGTCTGGAGAAAGCAATAACATGGCTTCTTCATAATACTCTTTTTCTTTTTTAAAAAATTTCAATTCATCAGAAATAGTTAATAATTTATTTTTTGAAAGTATATATTTCCATGTTGAAAATATTAAAAGCATAACTAAACTAATACCTACAATTAATATCCATATATTCATATTTATTTTTCCTTTTTAGTTATCTTAATAATTTTTGAAATTCAAATACAGGTAAAGGTTTTGAAAAATAATACCCTTGCATATAATCACATCCATAGGTAGATAATAATTCAACCATTTTTTTTGTTTCTACACCTTCAACCACTATTTTCATACCTAAGTTATGTCCTAATTCTATCATAGCATGAACAATACGCTGGTCTTCAATATTAGATAACATATGTTTAACTAAACTCTTATCAATTTTTAAAATATCTGCTGGAATTTTTTTCAGGTAAATAAAAGAGGTATAGCCTGTACCAAAATCATCTAGAGATATCCCTACACCCAATTTCTTCAATGCATGAAAGTATTTTTCTGTTTTAGATTCATTAATCATAGCAATACCTTCAGTAATTTCAAATTTAATAGATTCTGGTTTAATTTGATGATGCTCTAACCGCTGTTTCACATGTGCTACAAATTCACCTGTGTCTATTTCTACCATTGATACATTAATAGAAACTTCAATATTTTTAAATTTAAATAATTCCCAACGTTTTTGTTGTTTTAAAACCTCTTCTAATACAAATTTTCCTAATTCTATAATAAATCCTGTTTTTTCCATTAAGCCAATAAAGACTTCTGGTGAAATAATTCCATATTTAGGATGTATCCATTTAATAAGAGCTTCTGCAGCAATAATTTCTTCATTTTCTGTAGTAACTATGGGTTGGTAATAAACTTCAAATTCACCTTTATTCAAAGCATCCTTCATATCATTAAGTAACGTCAGTTCATCATACTTACTTGGCAGTTTATCAGGGGTGTACACAATAACTTTCCCATTACCTTTTTTTTGCGCTTCTGAAAGAGCCTTATAAGTATTATCAAGTAACTTTCTTGTTGGACCACTATCTGGATAAAGAGCTATACCAGCAGATACTGTTAAATGTAAACTTACATCTTCCATTTTATAAAATGTTTTCAACTTAGCTTGGATATCTTCAACCAGAGCCTTTACTGTCTCAACAGATTCTACATTAGAAGTAGTGAGTAAAAAATGATTATCAAAAGTATGATATACCAATATATTCATATCATCATTCACAATACTTCTTACATATTTAGAAAATTTAATCAGTACTTCATTGGATTGTTCAACCCCAATAATAGAACGTAGCTTAGAAAAATCATCAAAAGATATAAGTATCAATGCAATTTTATTATTCTCAATATGTATTTTAGAGTACAGTGCTGGTAAATCATGCAATGCTTGTGTTTGATTTGGCATATCTGTGAGTTTATGTCTATATTTCATTTTCTCAAATTTTTGTGTTTGTGTTAAATCTTGGATGGTAATAATGCTATACAATTCATTATCTTTATCTTCCATAGATACTGTATCAAGATGTAAATTGATGGCTATAGGATCATCTCCTTCCATCTTTAGCATAATCTGAGGGACATTCAGTACTTTGTGCATGATTCTACGCTGTTGTTCTTCAATAAATTTATCTAAAGATATCCACTCTTTTTGTATTTTAATTTTTGGCATATCTCGTAAAATTTCAAGCTGATATCCTGACTCTAATTCCAAAAGGGATAGCATAGATTTATTAGCGAAAATAACTCTATTCTTCTCTGAGAGTATTAACATAGCATCTTCTGCTAAGTCAAATGCTTTTTGAAATACTTTTACATTGTGATCAATTGTCTCACGTAATTTATTTTTCTCTTTTGCCAATGAATAGAGATGTATAGCAAAAAACATAAGTACAATTATTACCCCAAGTATCATATATTCTTGTTGCTCCATACTATTAAATACACTGTGAATAGCCTTATAAAATTGTGATGATGCAGTGTCCATGTATAGTAGCCTTCTAATGATTAGTTAATTATATCATACATGCACTAAAGCTCAAGATTGACTTAAGCATAATGCTTCTATCGTTGTAAATTCATCTTCTAAAATAAATTTTTCATCTACGACTAAAGAAGATAATGTAACTATTTTTCCACTACTAGAAATTTGTGCCCATCCTTTTTGACATCTATCTTTGGGATTATTTAGTATCATTTTTTTATGCATGAGTTCTAAATATTGTACTTTTTGTTCCACAAGAAAAGTAAGTGCCTGCGTATAATGTCTTTTAATCTCTGGTAACTTTACATTAAACCGTTCTAATTTATAATGCATAACCCGTTTATATTCATCTTCTAAATGTCTAAATTCACTCTTTTTCTCTACTAATTTACGACTAGGTGAAGAGTGACGTAAACTTTCTTCTCTATGTAATAATGCTCTGTTAAGTTGTTCTATTTGATATCCTATTGTGTGAGTAAATCTATCTGATAACTCACTCAAAGTATACAATACTTCTCTACAGTCTAATAATATCATTTCCATTGCAGCAGAAGGCGTAGGTGCACGTAAATCTGCTACAAAATCACTTATCACTACATCTACTTCATGCCCTACAGCTGAAACAACAGGAGTATCCATACTATAAATGGCATCTGCAACTTTTTCTTCATTAAACGCCCATAAATCTTCTGCACTTCCTCCACCACGACCAACAATAACTACATCCACCCCTAAACTATCTGCATAATATAATGCTCTTGCTATTTGAGATCCTGCTTGCTCACCTTGCACTAAAGTATCGATAATAGTTACTTCCAAAAGTGGCCAACGTTGTTCAATAATCTTTAACATATCATGTAATGCAGCAGAATCCTTCGCAGTTACCAATGCCAATTTTTGTATATGTTTAGGCATAGGCTTTTTTCTTTGTGCATCAAAGTAGCCTTTTTCTTTCAACTTCTCTTTTAGTTGCTCATAGGCAAGAGCCAATGCTCCTTGTCCATACGGTTCTATACGTACGGTCTGAAACTGGTACTCTCCTCTGGGTGTATAGACAGAAACTGACCCTTCTACGACAATATGCATCCCTTTTTCAATACGAAATTTCATCTTCGCTACAGAAGAACGCCACATGACACACTTTATAGAACTCTTATCATCTTTTATACTAAAGTAGAGATGCCCTGAAGTATGGTAAGTAGCAGATGCTACCTCTCCTTCTACCATTGTGTGCATAAAGGTTGCTTCTAGGAGTGATTTTATTTTGGTGTTTAGGGAGGAGACACTCATCATAGATTGACTCATGAAACTCCTTTTATATGTTAATTTAAATTATATTTTTTGTGCAACAAGCAGTGTAGAGATACCCATAGAAAAAGACTTAGTATATTTCATCTCAAACCCTGCTTCTTCTAACTCTTTTGCCAACATTTCTGTGGTTAAAAACTCTTCTATAGAATCAGGTAGATATTTATATGCTTCATAGTTTTTAGAAATAAATCCACCCACACGAGGAAGAACATTTTTCATTCCAAAATCCACAATTTTATCTATAATTCCACTTCTTTCTTGTTTGGTAAACTCTAGGATAACTACTAAACCCTTTGGTTTTAAGGCACGGTTAAACTCTTGTAGTGCCTCAACACGATCAACTACATTACGAATACCATAAGAGATAGAAATTACATCTGTACTCTCATCACTTATAGGGAGTGCTTGTGCTTTACCTTCTATAAACTCTGCAAAGTCTACTTTACCACGTGCAACTTCTAGCATACCTACTGAAGGATCTATTCCTACGTACTTCTCAATACTCACACCATTCTTTGCAGCTTGTTCTTTCCAGTAAATAAGTAAATCACCTGTACCAGTAGCTACATCTGTTATCTGTTCTAGCTCTTTTTTACCTAATATTTCAAAAGCTTTATCACACCCTTTTTTACGCCATTGTATATCTATACCCATGCTAAGTACTCTATTGGCTTTATCATATGTTGATGCTATATCATCAAACATTGTGACTATTTTTTCTTGTTTTTCATCTTTATCGCTTAGTTTTTCAATACCCAATTTGTTTGCTCCATATCATCATATCTACATCTTTTTTCTCAGTATGTAAAAACTGTAAATTCATAGTAGTATTATAGGTTAAAGTGTTTGCAGAAAGCTTAGGTGTCTGGTAGATAAGCATCCAATCTATCTTTTCTTTCAAAGCTACTAGCATCCCTTCTCCACCTTCTACAAGTACAAACGAAGGTTTTTCCAAGAAATCTAAGTTATTTACAACATCTACATCTCTATTTTCAATACTAAAGAGTGGTATCTCTCTATCAAAATTATCTACTTTACTATATATCTTCACATGAGGAGCTTTACCCTCTGTAAATCTACAGTCAAGTGTAGGTTTATCTACCCTTACTGTATTACCCCCTATAAGCAAGGTATTACATACTTCCCGTAGTTGATGTACATGGGTAAGTGAGGCTTTAGAGCTAAGGTACCCACCCCCTATTCTACCATTAGAGGTCTGTGCAAGTTTAAAAAGTACAAAGGCTCTATTTTTCCATATCATAAAAGGTTCGAGTAAGGCTTTACAAGGGTCCTCTAACACATCTAAGGTTACATGGGTTAAGAGTTTCATCCCTCCATCATGTCCAACAATAGGATCTTGTGTACCAATAATGACTCTAGTTAAATGTAGTTTTTCAAGTAGCAGTGCACATGAAGGTGTTTTACCTCTATGAGAACATGGCTCCAACGTTACATAAATGCTACAGCCAGAAAAAAAACCTCTAGGTAAATCTAAAAGAAAATCATGTGCTTTATTTGAATCAAACTTATCAAAGTCAATGCTATTTTTAGATAGTTTTTCATAGGCAGAAAGTAGTGCTAAGATTTCAGCATGCGAAGTACCTGCTTTTTGGTGTGCTTCTATAGCTAAGATTTTTTCATCTTTTACTATTACCGCACCAACGGCAGGATTAGGGTAAGTTAAACCTTGGTATTTCCAAGCTTCATTGAGTGCGAGTTGCATATAAAATTCATTGTTCACTGCAACTCCTTTTTATCTAGAATTTAATTCCAGTCAAAATACGTTTTACACGTGTTAAGTTCACTATAGGTAAACCCTTCTTCACCTTGCTTAGTTTGTATTACAATACCGTCATTATTAGCAGATATTAGTGTACCTTTCACTTTATCACCAGCACCAAGTTTCAGTTTTACTTTTTCACCTAATGCATTTTTAAAATGCACAGGCTTTATAAGTTTACGCTCAATACCAGGAGAAGAAATCTCAAGTCTGTAGGCTTGGCTCATCGGTGGATGCACATCTAAAAAAGGAGAAAGTTCATGAGATATAGTTGCACATAAGTCTAGCTTCACACCACCTACTTTAGTCACCAACACACGGTAAATAGTTTCATCAAACTCTGTAACTACTTCTGTATCATAGAGTGCTGCACCATTGGCTTCGATGATTTTAGCTATTTGTACTTCAAGATTCATCTGTATTCTCTCCTGCTTCTTCATCTTTACTTTTACGTGATGCTATTTGTTTAAACAAGTCTTCCATCTTATTTTGATGTTCGGGTTGCTCATCAAATTCAAATACAAAACGTGGGGCATTAAACCACCCTTCAGTCTGCTTACAATGGTTACTAATATAACCCGATACTATACGCAATTGCTTTAACGCTTCACCCTGTTCTTTAGGTGTAAGAAATGATTTATCTAAATAAACTTTAGCATCACTTCTACCTTTTGAACAGACGACCTCTGTAACCGAAAGACCATTAATACGGTCATCATTAAGTGAACCTAATGCTTCAGGTATAATCTCTTTAAGTACAGACTCCGTACGGTGGCGTTTTATCTCTTCATGTGTCATAGAGTCTTAGTCCATTACTACTTGTTCTTCAACATCTTTATAGGTCTCGATTACATCGCCCTCTTTAATGTCATTAAAGTTTGCAAGCATGATACCACACTCATATCCATTTTTCACTTCTTTTGCATCTTCATTGAAACGCTTGAGTGATGAGATTGTACTTTCATATACAACGATACCATCACGGATAAGTCTTGCTTTAGAGTTTCTAGTGATTGAACCATCAGATACTTTACATCCTGCAATCGTTCCAACTTTACCAACAACAAATGTTTCACGAACATCTGCTTGACCGGTAACTTCTTCAGAAATTACTGGACTCATCATACCACCAAGAAGTGCTTTCACTTCATCAAGTAAGTCATAGATAATAGAATAAGTACGAATCTCAATACCGAGCTCTTTCGCTTTCTTCTTCACCGCACCAGTTGGACGAACATTAAAGCCAAGTACCACTGAGTGTTCAGATGCATCTGCAAGTGTTAAATCACTCTCAGTTACCCCACCTACGCCATCATGTATGATATTTACTTTTACTTCTTCATTTCTAAGTTTTTCTAATGAACCTTTAATCGCTTCAAGAGAACCTTGAACATCCGCTTTAATGATCACTGGAAGTGACTTTAACTGACCTTCTGCAATAAGTGCTGAAAGATCATCAAGTGTTGCTTTTGTACTCTTAGAGAGTACTTTTGCTCTTTCAAACTCAGCTCTTTTTTCTGCTAATTCACGTACTTCTTTATCTGTAGCCATTACGGTAAGCTCTTCACCTGCACCTGGTACTTCATTGAGTCCCACAATAGCAGCTGGTGTTGATGGTCCAATCTCTGTAGTATTGGTACCATCATCGAGTCTAATTGCTTTAATACGTCCAAATGTCTTACCAACAATAACATTGTCACCAACTTTCAACGTACCATTTTTAATAATGACGTTTGCAACTGGTCCAAAGCCTTTTTCTAAAGATGCTTCTACTACAACTGCTTTAGCCGCTTTAGCTGGATTAGCTTTAAGCTCCATCACTTCTGCAGTAAGCAAGATAGTTTCAAGTAACTCATCAATTCCTAAACCTGAATGTGCAGATACTGGAACAAATTCATACTCTCCACCCCAATCAGTTGCCATAACATCAATTTCAGCAAGTTGTGCTTTAACATTATCAGGGTTCGCTGACTCTTTATCCATCTTATTCACAGCAATGATCATCGGAACACCTGCTGCTTTAGTATGGGCAATAGCCTCTTTTGTTTGTGGCATCACGCCATCGTCAGCAGCTACTACAATAATAACAATATCTGTTGCTTGTGCTCCACGTGCTCTCATCGCCGTAAATGCTTCGTGACCTGGAGTATCGACAAAAGTAATTTTCTTACCATTTTTCTCTACTTGGTAAGCACCCACGTGTTGTGTAATCCCACCCGCTTCTCTGTCAGCTACTTTAGCCGAACGAATCTTATCAAGAAGTGATGTTTTACCATGGTCAACGTGACCCATAATAGTAATAACAGGAGGACGTTCAACTGCATTTTCATCATCTTCTTCATTATATTCATCAACAATTTCCAACTCATCAAGTGGGTTAACAGTTGTTACTTCAACTTCAAATTCTTCTGCAAGAATTTCTATTTCATCTTTAGAAAGGAAGTCATTTTTAGTCACCATCATACCAAGAGCAAAAAGACAACCTATCACTTCACTCATAGAGCGATTTACTTTTTCAGCAAACTCGTATACTCTTACATTTTCAGGTATCTCAATAGAAGTTACAATTTCAGTATTTTCTTCTTTAACATACTTTTTACGTTTACCACCACGCTTAAGAGAACGTTTTTGATGAGGACGGAATGGTTGTCTACCTTTAGTCGGTCCACCATTTGCTGCTTCACGTTTCTTCATCTCTTCTTTACGTTTCTGTTCTTGACGCATCATATCTTCATAAATATTTTTGTCAGAGAAGTCTAAAAGTACTACCTCTTCTCCACCAAAACCACTGTCGATATCGCCTGACATACTATCATGGTTAAAAATATCAATTCTTGTACCTGACTCTTTAGCTTGAGCTGGTCCTTTTTTGATTTTCTTTTTACCTTCATAAGGTTCATAGTTTTTATTCCCAAAAGTCCCACCCAAAGATATCTTTGTTCCAGCTCTTACTGGTGCAGGTTTTGCTTTTCTAACAATCTTAATGCCACCACGAGAAAGTACTCTTCTTACTGGCTTTACTTCTTTGTTTTCTTCGCTAGATGTTTCAGTTTTTTTACTGACAACAGAAATACCTTTACGTTTTTTCACCTCTTTAGGTGCAGGAGGAGGAGTTGCCTCTTCGGTACTTGTCTCTTCTACTGTTTCGACAACTACTTCAGTCTCTTCTTTTGAAACTTCTTCTTGAGGAAGTGCTTCTTGAGAGACCTCTTCTTCAGGAGTTTCTACTTCTGTACTTTTAGTCTCAACAGCTACTGAGTCTTCTTTAACTTCAGTCACCTCTTCCGTAGGTGGTGTTTCCACTTTTTTCTTCACAACAGTGATTTTCTTTTTAGCACCAGGCTTAGAAAACCCTTTTGGCAAGGTTCCTGAGATTGCATAATCTACAAGAATTCCAGCATTTTCCATGCTAATAGTACTATTACCAGCTTTCACATCAAAACCTAATTCTTTGGCTTTATCTACTAACTCGGCATTTGATAAACTAGCTTCCGCTGCGATATCTTGGATTTTAACTTTATCCATTCTTGATTAACTCCTTAAATTATATGCGACTAACCGCATGAGTTGACCTATAAAGTCAACCCTGTCAATAGCTTAATGAACTGTTCCGAATCTTGTTTGAAACGCTTCACTAAGCCTTTGACTTTTTTTTCATTTTTCACACATTCATCACAAAGGTAAAAGCTTCTACCAAACCCATCAAATGTTGCAACTTCTTTGCCCGATAGCTTTAATCTAATCAAAGTGTTTTGAGGATGTCTACTTCGGCAAGCGATACACATACGTATTGGCTGTGATTTTTTCATCGCGTATTATACCCAAAAAGAGATTAAGTCTGTCGCTTAATTTTTAGTAATAACGCCAGTGTTATCTAAAGCAAGTGTAAAAACCCTAAATTGAGGGAATCTTGCCTGCAACACTTGTGCCATTTTGTCTGCATCTTTATCATAAGCTAAATTAAAAAATGTAGAACCTGATCCAGAAAGTGTAGACATTAATGCACCGTGTTTAAGTGCTAATTTTTGTACATCAAAAAGTTCAGGTATCATTTTCATACGTCTTGCTTGGTGTAGTTTATCTTTAGATGCAATACGCAGTAAGTCCCAAGATTCAGACATAAAAAGTGCCGTCATATAAGATGAGCGAGAAAGCGAGTACACTGTTTCATCTTTTCTATACATTTTTGGTAATATAGTACGAGATTTTGCTGTCGATATCGTACGGTTAGGTACAACAACCACTGCTCTCAAATAATCAGGCATACGTCTTTTTTTACTGTAAACTCTATCACCCTCAACACAGGCAACATTAAACCCACCCATTACAGCTGGCGTAATATTATCTGGATGATGTTCATAACGTAATGCTTGATTTAATATTTCTCTTTTATTATACTTTTTACCTGCGGCAGTATAAGCACTAGAAAGTGCTGCAACTATAACTGCTGAAGAAGACCCAAGTCCTCGAGAAATAGGAATACGATTATGAAACTCAAATCTAAAGTTATCTTCTCTTCCCGATAATCTTTTATAATTTTCATTAAATATACTAAGAAAGAGAGAGTTTTTTTTGATTTTAGGATTTTCGCTTCCTTCACCATGTGTAGAGAGGCTCAAAAATTTTGAAGGTTTTATAATAATTTCATTTCTTAAATCTACTGCAAGACCTAAAGTATCAAATCCGGGTCCAAGGTTAGCAGAGGTTGCAGGTACAGATACAAACATATTTTACTTCTTCCATTACACAGCTGGCAGTATATACTCAGGGGTTGATTCTTCATCTAACACTAGATCATGAATACTTTGAGGTAATGCAAATGGTGCATTTACTGGCTGCTCATATTTTTTTGTCATTATAGTCTCTTTTTCCTTGATAAAATAGAGATTACCAATAGCCTTAATAGGTTGGTTTCCATTTAATGCAAAACCACTACACCCAAAACATTTAATATCTCGAGTAATTTCAAGGGTTTTCAACATAATATATGTAAGTTTTATAGCCATATATGATCCCGGTCCTCGGGTATAAATAATTTTAGAAATAGCATATTTCTCAAGCATTTCCATAATAGTAGGTAAAAGTATTTCAGATGTTTTTAACTCTGTTGAGATAGTTTGAATCAGTTTATCCTCTTCATATACCCCTAAAAGTAAAGGTGATGAAATAGAAATAATAAGAAGGGAATACTGTTTAGGCAAATGATCTTGCAAATGCTCTACTTTGTAACTCTTCTACTGCTACAAGGTCATAATTTTTACTGTCGGAGAGTAATTTAGTAGTCAGTTGATAATTTAGGTGATGACTACCTGCAAAAGATTCATAGGTTCCTAAAATATTGTGCCCTGAGACCATCATGTCACCCATAGCATCTAAAATTTTATGTCTTGCAAATTCATTATCAAAACGTAAACCTTCTGGATTAAGTACTTTATGATCGTCTAAACCTATGGCATTTTGAAGTGTAGCTCCCATTGCTAAACCTTGACTTTGTAGATACTGAATATCTTTAGCAAAGCCAAAAGTTCTTGCTCTCGCAATCTCTTCTATAAAATTTTGAGTTGAAAAGTCAAAACGTTCTTTTTGTTCACCGATGACAGGGTGGTCAAATTTAATTCTAAAATCAAATTGTGCACTATCGCTAGGAAGAAGTCTTACAAATTTATCGCCATCTACGACTTCAACTTTCTTTTTAACACAAATTATTTTTTTGGGAGCATCTTGCTCTTCAATACCTCCTTCATCAAGTAGAAGACAAAAAGAGATAGAAGAACCATCCATAATAGGCATTTCATTACCATCAACAATGACACGCATATTATCGATACCATATGCATATACAGCAGATAAAAAATGTTCGATAGTAGAGATGAAGCCTTTATCACTACCTATAACAGTAGCCATACGCGTGTCAATAACAGATGAGGGGGAGAGAGGTATAGTTAAAGCTAAATCTTCACGGTAAAAAACAATACCGGCATCTACATCTAAAGGTTCAAGTCTAAGCTTAATAGGCTCACCTTTGTGTAAACCAATTCCTACTACTTCAATCGATTTTTTAATAGTTCGTTGTTGCATCTATACTTCCTTTCTCCTTGAAAAAAGACAAAATCCTCTTTCAATTCTTCTCACTTAAAGTTAAACTTTATCAGAAATTATATTTATATTATTAAATATTATACTCTAATTTAATTATTTGTGCAAGTATAGCATATTAGACTAAATTAATTACCTTTTATGATTTTATCGGCTTCTTTAAATATATTATCAATATTCTTTCTAATCCAATCTTTATCAAACCACTCTACTGGTCTTACTTCAATACCTTGAACAACTATACCAAAATGTAAATGATCGCCTAGCGCCAATCCAGAGACACCTGTTTTTGCAATGGTATCTCCTGCACTTACTTCATCTCCTTCATTAACAAGTAACTGAGAACAGTGTCCGTAAAGTGAGTAAAGCCCAAGTCCATGATCTATCATTGGCATATTTCCATAGATACCATTTTCGTTAGCATAAACTACTTTCCCAGCATTTGATGTTTTTATACTTGCCATTCTAGTACTTGCCAAATCGTACCCCACATGATAAGAGTGAGAAACTTCATTATCTTTTGTTTTATAATAATAGTGACGCTCATCTCCATAACTTGCTACTTTTTGTCCATTTCTAAGTGGGTAAAACTTTTGTATTTTCCAATTTTCTAAAATATCAGAAGAGACTTCTTTACTTAAATCATGAATTAAGTCTTCATTTTTTAAACGCATTGTTTCATTAATTGCTCTTAATCGTTCTATTCTATCATCAATACTTGCATAGTCAGGATTACTAGAAGCCAAATCTGTGATTTTTCCATCTATAAATTTATCTTTTGCATGTATCCAAGAGACACGATATTTATGATTTTTAATATAATAGGGTATATCAACCACACGTTTATTATTTGCTGAATCTATAGCAATAATTTTAGCCTTGAAATCATCTTTGTTAAATGGCCAAGCAATAAGTGCCGCATAATACCCCTCTTCTCTATAGGGTTGCGCTTTAAATTGTTCTCCACCTGCTTCTACGTAAAGGGTATCTAAATTTTCATCTTCAGCTTGAAATACCACTAATGCTGCTCCACCTTGAGTGATACTATAAGAATTAGACAAAACATTTACATTAGGTCTTTTATAGTCAACATTAATATCTATCGTTTTTTCACTTGTGTTTCCCTGCATAAAATTCCACATACTATTGTCAGTCACTGAGACTTTAAGTGTTAATTTTTTTGCTTTAGGGTTAAGTACTTTACTCTTTGGATACTTTACCAAAAGTGTCTGCTCTTTTATATTGTTTTCGAGCTCCCCTTGTCCAACAATAATACTCTTGGTTCCATCGCTTAATGTCAACTCAAAACTTTTCAATCCTACATTGTCATGTAGTTGTACTTTTAAAGGATCTTTTCTATTCCAAAAAAGATTATTTTGACTCTGTACACTAGGAACTTCTCTCTCAAATTCTGGTGCTGTATATATGTATCCGGCTCCAGCCAATAATACAAGTAATACAAACCCTACTAAAATTTTACTACCACTTTTTTTACTATTTTTATTTCTCATCTAATAACCCTAATTCATTTATCTTGTCTAAAATTGTATCTATACTTTTTATATAACAGACATAAATAAGGCAAAGCCTCATTTATTACCGCTAACACTCAGTTTCCTTCAGCAGGAAGCTCACGCAACTAGTTGCTCTCTGTATTAAGTAATCCTAATTCATTTATCTTGTTTAAAATTGTATCTATACTTTCTTGTAATCCACATTGTTGCAGAGTAAAACCTGCGGCAACCTTATGTCCACCACCACCAAATGCCATAGCAACACGTGCAACATCTACCTTTTTACTTCGTAAAGAGATACGTATGCCATCCTCAAGTTCCATAGCAAAGAGTGCTATTTCAACTGTCGCCAAAGAACGGGCATAGTCAACGATACCTTCCATATCAGGTATCGTTGCACCTGAAGCAATAATCTCTTCTTTTGTCACACATAAAACAGCTACTTTTGCCTCTTCATAAAGACTCAATGATGCTAAAGACTTTTCTAAAATACGCACAGATGATAATGGACGCCTCTGTGTAAAGTTATACGAAATCTCTTCTGGTTTAGCACCCTTTTTAACTAAATCCTTAGCCACAGAAAAGACCTCTTCATTCACAGAAGATGTTGTAAAATATCTTGTATCTGAAAGCAACGCTGTATAAAAGCATGTTGCTGCATCTGTATCAACAGTATAAAGTCTATCAAAAAGCACATAAGCTACTTGAGAAGCTGAAGCATACTCAGATACAACCACATTGATACTACCATACAAAGTATTACTTTGATGATGGTCTATATTAAGTATATCTCTACCTTTTAAGTTAAACCCCAATCTATCTATACTTCCACAATCACACGAAATAATCAAAGAATCTGAGTAATCCATTTTATGTTTAATTTTCTTAAAATTAGGTAAGAAATCCAAATGCATAGGTAAAGCATTTGAAGCATTCACCACCTCAACCCTCTTACCTTTTGTTTGAGTAAGTAAAGCATAAATACCTAATGCTGTACCTAATGTATCGGCATCAGGATTTAAGTGAGAAAGAATAGTAATACTCTGGGCTTGTTCAATTTTGACTTTCACATCCTCGAAAGGAAGTTTTTCTCTTATCATCTGTACCTTTCAAATAACGCGAAACTATATCGTATATGTATTACTAAACTATTAGTAAGTAACTTTTATGATTCAACTTTCATAGATAAATCAATCCAGTTTGCTTGATGGATCACAGATCCAGAGCTAATCGCATCTACACCAGTTGTTGCTATCTCTTTAATAGTCTCTAAAGTGACATTCCCAGAAGCTTCAAGTAAAATATGCGGATAATGTTCATTTCTATATGCAACCACTTCTTTAGTTTGTTCTATGGACATATTGTCACACATGACTATATCTGCTCCTGCTTTCATTGCTTTTTTTACCATCTCTAAACTCTCACATTCTATCTCTACTTTAGAAGTAAATGGAATTTTTTGACGTACCTCTTTCATAAAAAGATCTAAATCATCAATGGTTTGCAAATGCGTATCTTTAAGCATGAGACAATCATCAAGTCCCATACGGTGGTTAATCCCACCACCACAACGTACAGCATACTTCTCAAACTCACGCAGTAAAGGTCTGGTCTTTCTTGTATCTAACAGTTTTACCCCTGTCTCTTTAATAGCCTCTACATATTGTGCTGTTAAAGTTGCAATAGAGCTTGCATGTAGCACCATATCTAAAATAGAACGTTCTAAAGAGAGAATCATTTTAGAATCTCCTGTAACAAAAAGTAACTTTTTACCTTTAGTAAAACTATCACCATCTTTGACTTCCCAGATAAGATTTAGATGATACATCTTTGCCAATACATCAACATACTCTCGCCCAGCAAACATACCATCACTTTTAGCAATGATGTATGCCCGTATCTCTTTACTCTCAGAAATACGAGAAAAAAGGTCACCTCTTCCTATATCTTCTGCTATGAGCTCTTTTAAAAATGATTCTTTTAACATTATTTTATCGCCAACATACGTTCAAGTGCTAAGTTTGCGTACTTCACAGTATGTGCATCAACCACGATTTCATTAATAGGTTTATTATCTTCTATTGATTTAAGTGTCAGATAAAGATCTTCCAAGGTTGTTTCATTCATAGTTGGACACTCAGGTTTTGTAGATGAGAGTACATAGGTATTCCCCTGCCTCATTCTATTAACTAAATTATACTCTGTTCCTACTGCCACTTTCTCTTCAGGGTCAAGGTCCCCCACATATTTAATGAGCTGTGAGGTAGAACCTGAGAAATCTGCTGCTGCTACAATCTTTGGATCACACTCAGGGTGTACAGCAATCTTAATACCTGGATATTTGTTACGGTAAAACTCTATATCATCAAGTGTAAAGAGTTGGTGAACAGAACAGAAACCGTTAAAACAGATAACATCTGCTTCTTTGGGGTCACACTCAGTCTCTCCCCCTGCACCAATAACACAAGATTTTAATCCCATCTGAATGGCAAAGTTTTGCCCTAGACATCTATCTGGCACAAAAAGGATTTTTTTACCACTCTCTAATCCTTTTTCTATAATTTTAAAGGCATTAGATGAAGTACAGACTAAACCACCCATCTCACCTACTTTTGCTTTTACTGTAGCATCTGAATTAATGTAAGTAATAGGTAAAATATCCTCTTTAGGTATACCACGTTCAACCATATAGTTCACAGAGTCATCAAAGTAACTACCATCTATCATACGAGCCATAGCACAGCAGGCTATCTTTGGCATAAGTACACGCTTTTGAGGTGCTATTACTTTTACACTTTGTCCCATGAAACCAACACCACAAAACACAACCCAAGGATTCTTATCGGCTTTACATTTACGTGCAAGTTCTAAAGAGTCTCCTGTAATATCTGCCATCTCAAATACTTCATCACGTTGATAGTAATGTGCTACAACAGTAACATCTAATGCTTTTTTCAGTCTGTTTATTTCTTTTCTATAGTCAATACTCATTAACATCCCTTAGGGTTTATTGTAGTTATTTTAGCTAAATTCGGCTAAAATTGCACTAACAAAATTAAAAAGACTAGTCGTTGAGCTCTCTGCTGAGGAGAACCCAGTGTTAGCGTAGTAAAATGGACTTCGTTCATTTTACGTCCTATCAAAAGGAAATTATAATGGACTTCTTTACAAATCAAAATATCTTACTCTATCTTGCTGCCTATATTATTGCTGGCATCCCTTTTGGCTATCTTTTAGCAAAACAGTTTGCGGGGGTAGACATCAAAGAGGCAGGTTCTGGGAACATTGGTGCCACCAATGTACTGCGTGTAGTAAAAGAAAAAGACCCAAAACTTGCTAAAAAATTAGGTGCTATCACCCTTTTTCTAGATGCTATTAAAGGTGTACTTGTCATACTTGTTGCTATGTATCTAGGTGCTCCAGAGGGTGTCTTATGGACGATTGCGGTACTCGCAGTGATAGGACATTGTTTTTCTGCATTTTTATTTTTTGAGGGAGGAAAAGGTGTTGCTACTGGTTTTGGTGTACTCCTAGTTATGATGCCTATTCCCGCTCTCATTGCTATCGTGGTTTGGCTAGGAGCGGCTAAAGGTCTTAAAATTTCTTCACTCTCTTCCCTTATAGGATTGGCAGCATTTATCATTGCTTCTTACATCATGTACCCCGAAGTACCTGGCATTGGATCACATGCACCTATTTGGATTATTGCTTTCATTATTTTTTATAAACATATTCCAAACATTGTGCGTATCTTCAACAAAGAAGAGGGAAAGGTTTAAGGCATGACTATTCATATTGAGGATTTAACCTTTGATGTGATTATCGGTTTGCTTGATTTTGAACGTGACAGACCACAACGTGTTATCATAAATTTTCAAGCCGCTTATGATTATAGCGATGACAAATTTATAGACTATGCTGATGTGGTTTTACTTATGCAGAATAAGCTCAAATCAGAACGTTATAAGCTCTTAGAAAATGCACTTTTAGGTCTTAAAGAGTTACTTTATAGTACCTATCCGCAACTTAACTCGCTTACTATCAAAATCTCTAAACCAGACATCTTAGATGCCTGTACAGTTTCCTTAAGTAAAACTTGGGAATTTCAATCTTAAAACATCAAAATTCCCAAAAACCCTTTTTTATGCTATAATATTAAACAAATCTTAAAAGATAAAGGCTCAGATTATGAGAATACTCATTATAGAAGAGGAAGTGGAGCTCGGGAAATCACTTTCAGATGTATTGATAGAAGGAGGTTATCAAGCTGATATTGCTGAAAACCTTGGTGACGCAAAATACTATCTTGATATCAGAAACTATGACCTTGTACTACTTGCATGGCCACAAAACAATGAAAACAGTGTTGATTTAATTTCTAGTATCAAAACAGATGCCTATAAAACATCTGTTATCGTTATCTCTGAGCGTGAAGATAAAGAGAGTGAAATTAAAGCACTTCGTTCTGGTGCAGATGATTTCATCAGAAAACCTCTTGATAATGATATCTTGCTTGTACGTATAGAAGCTAAATTACGTTTTGGTGTCTCAAATATTATTGAAATTGAAGACCTTATCATTAATCCTGAAGAGGAAAAAATTATCTATCAAGGTGAAGAGATAGAACTCAAAGGTAAACCATTTGAAGTACTTACTCACCTTGCAATGCATAAAGACCAAATTGTTTCAAAAGAACAACTGCTTGATGCTATTTGGGAAGAGCCTGAACTTGTAACACCTAACGTTATTGAAGTGGCGATTAACCAAATTCGTCAAAAAATGGATAAACCACTTGATATTACAACTATAGAAACAGTAAGAAGACGTGGATATAGATTTTGTTTTCCCAAAAAGATTTCATAACTAAGCATTAAATGACTCCAAGAGAGAGGTATTTCACCTCTCTTTTTTAAAAAAATCATACTTATATTTTTTTTCTACACTTTTTAAATAAACCATAAGCTAGGTTGGGTTATAACTCGTATAAATAACTAGCGTGTTCCAAATGACTCGCACAAGGGCAAACAAATATGGCATTAGTAATAACTGACGAATGTATCGCGTGTGACGCATGTAGAGAAGAGTGTCCAAATGAGGCAATCGAAGAGAATGATCCAATATATCTTATTGATGCAGATATGTGTACAGAGTGTGTAGGACATTTTGATGAACCTCAGTGTATCTCTGTTTGTCCCGTAGACTGCATCATCTCTGACCCTGATAATGTTGAAAATGTTGAAGAGCTCATGTTCAAATACAATAAACTCCAAGCAGAGTTAGAGTAATCTAAAATGTCTAAACGAACTGCTATCATTGATATCGGTTCAAACTCAGCCAGACTTGTTATTTTTGAAAAAACAAGTCGTTATGGTTTTCATCTTATTTGTGAACAAAAATCTAAAGTTCGTATTGGTGAAGGTGCTTATGAAAAAGAAGGCTACCTTCAACCCATTGCTATTAAACGTGCTTTTTTAACCCTCAAATCTTTTATCCATACTATTGACAAATACCAAGCTAAAAAAATACTGTGTGTCGCAACCTCTGCACTACGTGATGCACCCAATGGAAAACTATTTACCACATGGATAAAAAAAGAGTTAGGTCTCTCTATTAAAATTATTGATGGGAAACAAGAAGCTATCTATGGTGCCATTGCTGCAAATAATCTCCTTCCTATAGAAAATGCAATTAGCATAGATATCGGTGGAGGCTCTTCTGACTTAGCCCTGATTCAAAATGGAAAAATTATAGATAGCTACTCTCTCAATATAGGTACAGTAAGAATCAAAGAACTCTTTTTTGACAAAGCACTCTCTTCTATGCATGAAGATGCCCGCCTCTATATACAAAAAGAACTAAATCAGCTTCCAGAGCATTTTAAAGCAAAACTAGCCATAGGTATTGGTGGGACTGCAAGAACTCTTTCTAAGGGGATTATGAAACGTTTAGAATACCCTTTCGATAAACTTCATGCTTTTATCTACACACTTCAAGATCATCATGGCTATCTTCATTCTATACCTCTTTCAAGTGCTAAAAATCTTAAAAATTTTGGACTGAAAAAAAACCGTTACGATACCATTAGAGAAGGTACCCTTATTTTTAATGAAATACTCCAGCATATTGGGGCAAAGAAAGTCATCTCTTCTGCTGTAGGGGTAAGAGAAGGAGTCTTTTTGGAGCAACTCTTGAAAGAGGGTCAATATAAGTTTCCTCATACTGTAAACCCTAGTATACATTCTCTTTTAGATAGATTTAAACCCCTAGTCACTATTGAGAAGAAACGAAAAATGAAACTCAAAATTGCTTTATCTCTCTATAGGGTATTACAATTTCAAATCAAAGATAATATGTCTTATGAGAAAGAACTTCTTTATGCACTTAAACTCTCTACTATAGGAAAAACACTCACTATCTATAAAGCACATCAACATGGGTTTTATATTGCTATGCAAGAGTTAAACTATGGCTTTACACATAAAGAGATTGTGCTCATTTCATTACTTTTACGTATGCATGGTAAGGAACTTCTCAATAAGGAACTTTTTGAAAAATATAAAACACTCCTACCAGAAAAACAATCCGTCAAATGGTTAAGTTTTATCTACACCCTTACTATATTTTTACACGAAGCTTCTAACTCTGCAACAATTAACTTTACATTTGAAAATCAGACATTAACTATTATCTCAAATAAGCCACTCTATTTAGCAAAAGAAAAAATAAAATCTTTAGAAAAACCTATGGCATTTGCCATTATTGTAGAAGATGAAGATAGCTTACCTAAAAACAGAGTTTTAGGTATCTAAAGCATTTAGAATTTTGTTCCCATTGCAAATTTAAATTTCTCTGTTCTATCACCTTCTTCGTCATCTAAAGGATATGAAAATACTAGATTAATAGGGCCAAATGCAGATTGCCACTCAAGTACAACACCTGTAGATGACCTGCTTATACTATCTACGGAAAGTTTTACATCATCATCACTAATCACACCATAATCATAAAAAAATGCCAAACGCATTTTAGCTGCTTTAGATAGTGGAATACTAGCTTCAATACTTCCTGAGACACGTGAGGTTCCCCCAACAAGCTCTCCTGCTGCTAACTGTGGAGATAGTGAGTATGGATCATACCCTCTTACACTCCCAACACTCCCCATAAATAGTTTTTCTGCTGTTGGTATCTTCTCTCCATCATTTGTAGACATATATGTAAACCTACCTTTAAGACGTAAAATTAAATCATAATCTACAATATCTTCCATACCATAGTAAAATCCAATTTTTCCAGATGTTTTAAGAAAATCACCATATCCATTAGGAAATTGTGAAATATCTACATTATCTCCATCAAGACCAGCGTATTCTAAGTTAATCGCCGCTTTCATACCTTCTCTAGGTACATAATAATCGTCTGTATTATCATAATTTAAATTTGCAAATATAGATGTTTTTTTATACTGATCATTATACAGATAACCTTGATATGTGCCTAAAGTATTATAATCATTATCATTTTTATTCAATTTTGATTTATTATCTACATATCCTACACCAACAGAAGTATGAAAATGTCTATAAAATTCTCTACCTACTGAAAGAGAAGCTCCCAATTGGTCTTGAGTATAATCAATATACTCATAATCTTTTTTATACAAACTTAAAGACATACTATACATACTATCCCATACTTTTGGATTTGAAAAAGAGAGATTGTAGTTTGTAGCAATTTTGGAAATTTCAAACCCTAAAGTAGTATTAATTCCTGATCCAAAAATATTTTTATCTGAGATTGAAGCATTAACCATAAGTCCTTCATAAGATCCATATCCACCACCAGCAGAAATAGTACCTGTTGATGCTTCTTTCACTTTTACAAGTAAGTTAATTTCATCTGATGAAATTCTTTGACTTTGAATATCTACTTTTTCAAAAAAACCTGTTCTACCTAAAGCTGCTTTTGAGTCTTTTAAGTCTCTTGCATTAAATTTATCTCCAGGAGCAAGATAAATATAACGTCTAATAACTCTATCTTTTGTTGTATCGTTTCCAGAGATAATAACATCTTTTATCGTTACAGGTTCACCTGGCTGAATAACATAATTTAAATTAATAACTTTTTCTGTAGCATTTTTATTCATCTGTGGAGAAACTTTTACATAGGCAAATCCAAAGTTACCTACTTCTTCCTCTAAATTTTGAATATCTTTTCTCATACGTTTAATGTTGAAAACTTTACCCTCTTTTAAAAGGAGATCATCTTTTAAATCATCCGTTTCCAGTCCATCTATTTGATGGGTAATACTAATCTTACCTACACGGTACTGTGCCCCTTCAGCAATCTGATAATCTACTTCTGCATTGTATGAACCAAAATCTACACGCATCAAAGGTTTTGATACTTGTGCATCAAGATATCCTCTTTGCATATAGGCATTTTTTACTCTGTGTGTATCATATTCTAGTTGGGTCACAGAAGCTTCACCATTATTTCTCCACGGCATCCAACCTAAGACATCTTCTTCTTTATTTGCTAAATCAGTTTCTAAATCACTTTTGTCTAACTCTTTAGCCCCTACAAAGTTCATCTTTCTAATGGTTATTTTTTCACCTTTATTTACATCAAAGGTAATAGCCATACTGCTATCTCCAACTGCCTTTGTTGAAATGTCAACAACAGTATCATAATAGCCTTGTGATTCTAACTTTGCGATTAACGTTTTTGTCGCTTTTTTTACACGTCTTTCATCATAAAGGTCTCCCTTCTTAATGCCAATACCAGCTAAAAGCTTTTCTCCATCATCTCCTGAACCGTACCCTTTTATATCTACATTGGCTATGGCTAATTTTTCTTTAAAGTGATAAATAAGTGTACCACCCTTTTGATCAACCCATACGTCTTTAAAGTATCCCTGTGCAAAAAAGTTTTTAATAGATTTATTAACATTTGAAGCAGTGATAGTATCACCTATACTAATTTCAGTTACCTCTTTGGCAGTTGTAGCTGAAAGATGTACGAGCCCTTCAAATTTTATCTGTGTGACTTTTTGTGCTAAAAGGAATGAACCTATAAGTATCCAAGAGAGAAGTATCTTAGAAAACAGTGTCTTTTTTACCATAATGCAGCCTTCGTATAATTTCCTAATATTCTATCTTTATTTCAATAAGAATATCATAATAAACAGATAAATGATGATATACTCTTCCAAAAAGTTAGGCAGGGAATCATATGAATATCATCAAGGTAGGCTTTGTTGGCTTAGGTCTCATGGGTGGTTCATTAAGTATTGCACTTAAAAAACAGTCTAAAGATTATTATTTTATTGGTTTAGACCATAACAAACTACACTGTTCACAGGCACTTGAACTCGGTTTGGTTGATGAAATAGCTAACTCCTTGGAAGCACTTAAAGTCTGTGATATCATTTTTCTCTCTATCCCTGTTGACGGTATTATTGCCGTAGCACAGCAATTTGGTACACTACCTCCCCACTGTACAGTCATTGACTTAGGAAGTACTAAAGAAAAAATCTCTCTTTCTATTCCAAAAAATATACGCCACAACTTTGTTGCTGCCCACCCTATGACAGGAACTGAAAAATTCGGACCACACGCAGCTATAGCTGATTTATATACCGATAAAGTAGTGGTACTTTGTGATATAGAAAAAAGTGGTGCCCATCAAGAAAAAATAGCAAAAGAACTCTTTAAAAATATTGGTATGAATATCGTCTGTATGGATGCGGATGAACACGATAGACATGCCGCGTTTATTTCTCATATGCCCCATGCACTCTCTTACGCATTAGCTAATTCTGTGATGGAACAAGAAGCTTCAAAAAGTATTATCGCTCTAGCTGGTGGTGGATTTAAAGATATGAGCCGTATTGCTAAATCTTCTCCAAATATGTGGGAAGACATCTTTAGACAAAATAAATCCAATGTTTTAGAAGCCATTAACGCTTTTCAATCGGAACTTAAAAAGTGTCAAAAAATGGTTGAAAATGAAGAGTGGGGTACACTAAACCAATGGATGCAAGATGCCAATAGACTACATGATATTTTAGATTAGGTTACAACCTATACCTAAAAGTCACAATCACTTCTGCTACCTTATCTATACTTTTTAAAATAGCGTCTTTTAAACGTGCTTTTTCCTCTTTACTCAAAATACCAGAGCTAATCACTTCACAGCGTATCTCATTACGTTTTCCTCTATGGAGAAGCTCAATATGTGTCAATTTCACATCATGCTCTCCTACATTAAAACTCAAATTAGAGAGCATTTTCTGTATACGTATATCTTCTTGCATCTTAGAAAATGAACTATAAAGAGGTATAGCAACAACAGCCACAATAATTAACCAAATTGCTATACCTTTTCTTGCTAAATGTAGAGGAGAGAATCCTAACATCGCAAAGGTAAATGCTGCTGCTAATACAATACCAACAAGGTTAGTAATAAAAAGTAAAAATGCGGTAGAGAACATATGCCAATCAGCCCAACCAATTCCAATACCTGCCACAGCGATAGGAGGCACTAAAGCTACTGCAATAGCCACACCAGCAAGACTTCCAAGTATCTTTTCATTAGACTTTGCATACGCTGCTGCTGCACCTGAGACAATAGCTACAAAAAGATCTAGTATGGTAGGGCTAAGCCTTCCTGCCATCTCCGAAGTGAGTCTTTCTATAGGGGTAAACAGTGCAATGAGTGCTGCCGTTGCAAGTACGGCAAACACCCCAATAGCTATGGTTTTAGCCCCATTAATTTGTAGTGCTTCATCTTGTCTTAACACACCCATACTTAGACTCACAATAGGCTGCATGAGCGGTGCTAATAACATTGCCCCAATGATGATAGAGGAGGAGTTTATAAAAAGTCCAAAAGTCGCTATCATTGTAGCTAAGATAAGTAAAACCATAAAGTTTTGGTTTACCTTACTCTCTTCTCGCAAGTTTGTAAAAAGTGTTGCATACTGTGCTTTACTCGCATGTGAAAAAAGAGGAATCGCTTTACTCAAATAGCTTACACTCTCTTCATCTGAAGGAAGGTGATCTACTTTTATACTGTCTTTACCACTATTTTGTTCGGCTTGTTTTTCCCAAAACTTCTCTCCCACACTTAGTGCTAATGCTTTCTCTTTTACCTCTAATTTTATAGGTGTTTCTCCTACAAGTACAGAATCAACCAATACATCTAGAGGCTCTTTTGTCTCTATGGTTATTTTGCTAGAACGTATGTACCCCACTGACTGAGGTAAAACTTTAGGGGTTAAGTGTGACACCAATGATTTAAACAAGTACCCCATATACTGTAAAATAGAAGTAGGAGATAAGATAACCATAGCCAGTTTACCATCATTTGCAGAGAGATGTTTGGCGATGAGTTTTGATGCAAAAGTATCATTGTTATACTCTATACATACTACACCCACGGCAGAAAGCTTTATCTCATTTTCTTTTGCATCGGTAATTTTCATTTGCATGTGTTTTAAAGTTTTTACTTTTTGTATAGTTTTGAAAAATATTTTTACTCTATCAAAGTACGTTTTTTTATTAAGTGTAGCCCCAAATTCATCAAGAGGAGGAGCATCACCCACTACCACTTCTTGCAGTACTAAAGTCCCATTAGCATAAAGTACATCTATAGGTTTTTCAGAAGGCATAAGCGCCAAAGAGATAGACTCCTCTAGGTCTGCAGATAAGGCAAAAGTACGTATGAGCTCTTTTTGTTTAGGCGTAGGAATAATACCTACAGTTAAGTTATTTTGCTGTGCGATAGCAAGCACTAACTTTATCTCTTCTAAACAGCCTGTCACTAAAAGGTGTGCTGCATACCGTACATCAAAAGTATCTAAATCATCAAAACAGAGATAAGTCATCTCTTCTTTAACCAAATACTCTTTTGCTTTGTCTATAAACTCTTTTTCACTTTGGGTATATATATAATAAATCATAGAGATATTATACTAAGTTTTTTAAAATACTATGATGGTTTAGCTGTTGTTTTCTTCTCCCATAGTTCCATATATAGGTAAGCATAGTTAGTTGTACCATCTTCTGTAGCTGTACTGTCTAGTCACCTTTAGTATAGGCAGTAGTGGTTTTGTTTAGTTAGCTCTTAGGTCTCCACCGTTGCAGCCAAAGGTGTGGTCTGCTGGTGTTGGTACGGTTCTTGTGAGTAGTGGATTAGCCAACATGATTAGAAGATGTCAGCAATTTTCCAATGTTTTTTTACAGATATATATCCGATAATAATTGCACTAATAAGACCAATACCATAAAGCCATTCAAGATTTTCCATTTTTTATCTCCTCTAATTCTAAATACAAAGTACCTTGTCTTGTTAAGTTAACGACAAGACCTATAACAGCAAGTACAAATACTATCCAAATAATAAAACCTAAATAACCATTTGTTTTTATGCCATATATCCAACTACCACCTGCAATAGCTGAAAAAATAAATATTTTCTTATAAATAATATCTGCTTGTTTAGCGATAATATCAACTCTTTCTTTTATGTTCATAGTTTTATTATAGCATAGTTTATTTAGTTGTTTTATGGTTTGTTTTTGTGGGTTTTAGATACGATTACGTTCACCTGAACATTCCTCCTGTTTAACACCTTAAAAAACAAATTATTTTTCTCTTATCTCATAGCTTCTTTCCTGCTGTATCATACTCCATATAACTCTA
>Ga0256845_1000891_pt1 | contig 25664 bp, 18 predicted proteins | sample RiftiametaG_FD_189101 | JGI IMG/M metagenome (GOLD analysis project Ga0256845, IMG submission 189101) | Tube worm associated microbial communities from hydrothermal vent at the East Pacific Rise, Pacific Ocean - Riftia | ecosystem: Host-associated > Annelida > Integument > Unclassified ... | reverse complement strand
ATCAGGATCAATATTGTTTATCGTTAAATCAATTGAAGTTGTTGCAGGATCATCCTCATCAACTGTCATTGTTTCATTTCCTTGTGAAGGTGCATCATTGGTTAAATCAACAGTTATAGTAACTTGATCAGTACTCGAAGTACACGGTGAATTCGAAATATTCCATTCAAAAACATAAACTCCTTCGATTAAACCTGTAAAAGTTGACGCAGGGTCATTTACATTTGTAATTGTCGCTGAATTTGGTCCACTAATTTGTACCCAAGTCCCGTTCCCGCTTGTCGGTGCATTTCCAGAAAAGGTTCCATTATTAGCATATATCGTTTGGTCAGAATTTGCATTGGAAACAGAAGGAGTTGTATTCACAACAATTATTACTGTGTCAGTACTAGTTGCACAAGACCCATTATCCATAGACCAAACAAAAACATTAGAACCAACGGACAATCCTGTAGCTGTAGAATTTGGGTCATTGATTGTGGTAACAGTACCTGTACCCGTAAAAACAGACCAAGTACCTGTACCTACTGTTGGCGTATTACCATAAAGAGTTATGTCAGGTGAAGTTTCACACAGTGTACTATCAGGACCCGCATTTGCAATTGTTGCATCAGCATCAACATTTATTGTTACTTGACTTGTAGAAGAACTACACGCTCCATTTGAAATTGTCCATTCAAACACATTAGTTCCAACACCTAAACCAGTAACATTTGTAGAAGGAGATGTTGGATTAACAATAGTACCAGTTCCTGAAACTAAAGTCCATAAACCAGTACCAGTTACTGGAATATTTCCATTCAATGCTGTTGTTCCTGGGGTTTCACAAACTGATACAGATGCACCGGCATTTGAAACTGTAGGCAATTGATCAACAGTTATTGTAACAGTCGTAGTATCTTTACAACCATTCGCATCCGTTCCAATAACAGTATATGTTGTACTTGTGGTTGGTGCGTCAATGTATGGGTTTCCTGTAAAAGCACCAGGATTCCATTCAAAAGTTGTCGCGCCTGCACCAGTAAAGGTTACATTATCACCATCACAAATAATTCCAGTTGCTGGATTAGTTGTAATTGTAATTGAAGGTTGGTCAATAACAATCGTTACAGTAGCTGTATCCGATTTAATACAAGTAGTAGGATTGTATGCGATAAGAGTAACATTATAAGACCCCGCAGTTGCGTAAGTATGTGTAGGCTGAAAAGCAGAAGAAGTTGAAGTACCATCTCCAAAGTTCCATAAATAAGTAAGTGAGTTTGAACTACTGTTTGTAAAAGTAATAGGGATATTCGCACAACCAGAACCACCTGTGGTAATTACAGCTGAACCAGGAGCATACACATCCAAATCAAATTTGAAAACAGCATTGTTACAGTTAGTAGAATTATTATTACTTGAAAAAGCACCTGCTGTTATTGGAAATCCATTTGTAGAACCACAACTTGCACAAACTGCTTGATAGATAACCCCTTTGTTATCAAATGTAGAAGAACCTCCATCAACGTGATCTCCCACACCTCCATTTTCTCCAAAGAAAGTCGCGTACCTTAATCCTGTCATTCCAGGATCAAAAACAACGAGATGAAAATCAATACCATCTGTTGTAGTTTGATGCGCTCCTGTTGTAGTAGGCATGCCGGTTGTCCCTTGTCCTACAAAATTACCCCATCCAACTGCAATGATATTTGAACAAGAATCGACTTCAAAACCAGTGGGGCTAATATTAGATCTCCCACCTAAACCTGTATTACCGGATCCATAAACAGACGAAAAGTTTGTCGTTGCTAAGTCATTCGAAACAGAATGAATAAATTGTGTACTATTAGGGTCTGAATATGTTCCAGCAGTAACAGTATAATTACCACCTAAAGATAAACCAAACACAAAAACATCATCATTAACATCTACATCTACATCTACATAGAATGCCCCATCTTTATCTCCTGTTCCAAGAAAAGTAGAAGCAAGTAATGAAGTTCCTGAAGGATTCAATTTCGCTAGAAACCCATCTACATCTCCATTAAACGTTTGATCAATAACTCCGTTTGTAGTAGGGTAATCGTTTGAACGTGTTGCGCCTGAAATAAAAATATTATTAGTTGCATCTAAAGAAACACCAAAACCACCATCGTCTGAACCACCACCAAGATAAGTAGAGAAAATCATTGAAGACAGGTTATTATTCATTTTAAAGACGACTGCATCTTGACCTCCAGCTCTTGCTGATTGATAAGCTCCACCTGTCACGGGGAAATTATTTGACCTTGATGAAGATGACACAACAACATTATTGGAGTTATCTAGAATTAATTGTCCCCTGTGTCCATCACTATAATTGAACTTAAGTCTAAATCCACTATCATCATGATCTGCATCCATATTATTCCCATCTCGATTTGATCCACCAACATAAGAAGATCCCATCAAAGTAGAAAGGTCAGAAGACAATTTTACAACATAAATATCCCAATTTCCATTTTGCGAATTATCAAAAGCTGATGCCGCCATTGGAAAATCCGTTGAAAGCGTTATTCCCATAAGAAAAATATCTCCATTCGATTGATCGACCACTAAACTATGTGGATACTCATCGTCTGACCCACCAAGAAAAGTAGAAGAAAGAAGTGTTGTTCCATCACTTGAAAAAACTGAGATAGAAATATCACTAGCGATTGTACCCGATCCTGCTGCAGTTCCTCCGTTAAATGTAACATCAAAAGCTCCGACTGTTGTAGGATACCCAGCGCCATTTGTAATACCAGCCACAACCATTCTACCATCAGCAAAGTGAGCCGCAGTATTCCCCCAGTTATCAGAAGTAGAACCGGTGTAGGTAGAAGCAATAAGTGTTGGGTCAATGATTAATTCTTTGGTTAAATCATAGCCATTAGGAAAAACAAAAGAAACTTCATTATTTACAATTTTAAAATGAGATTCAACTTCAGTTTTTTCTCCGTTAATCATTTGGTAAGAAAATGGTGTATATTCTACAATTCCACCAATGGATGTCTCAATAACTAATCCTCCATTCTTATGTAAAGAAATTCTTTCCGCACCAGAATAATCAAATATAATATCGCTTGGTTTACCGCCAACTTTTACATTGATGTCATATTTCAAATGATCGTCAAAAGAATTGTAAACGATATCAATATTCGGATAAATGTTTTTGTATTCTATTTTTTGAAAAAACCGAACACCGTTGATATGCTTTTTCCCGTAGAAATAGGATTGATTGTGTTGTTTAAATGTTTTTGAAGCCTCAACAAAGGAATTTGGGTTCGCGTTTTTAAACGATACATTAACAACATGTTGTTTTATTTTCAGATCAGTTGTTCCTCCAGAATGGGCAGCGTCATAAATTGCACTTCCATCAAAGAAGTGATATTTTATTCCATCTTTTTGAAAGTAAATATAACCATCAATTAATTCTGTTCTAAACAACACATTGGAATTCCATTGTCCTTTATTTTCAATAAAACGAGCAGCTTCAGTTGAGAATGTAAAATCCGGTTGATTATTGACAAGCTTGAAAAAATCATTTTTTCCTTCTAAAAGGCTATGGGAATCATTATGGTCATGCCCTTCATTTTGATTGAAAGCTACATTAGCGTAGAGGACAAAAAGAAGAATAAGTGTTCTTGAAATAGAGAACACATTTAAAAACATAACATTTTTAGTTTTCATATATTGTAGTTTAATTCGCTTTTACTTTTATTTGGAATGGTAAAAATAGGTGTTACCCCCTCCAAAAAAAATTAAAAGTTACCAACCCACAATAAACTGTTGTGAAAACATCATTTATATCTACATAAGGTAAAATGTAGATAAAAAAAACAAGTGGTTATTAAAAAATGATTCTGCAAAAATTCTTCTGGGTAGTAAAATTTTGTGCAAATCTAGGCTAATTAAAGTAACCTCACAATACCTATTTATCAGTAGTGACAAAAGAAAACATGAACTGTTTGGATAGAAAAAATATTTCTAAAATAGTTTTATTCTGAGGTGATTAGATTAATTCAATAACCTTAAAAGAGAAGTTATATTAGAGACATTGTATTTTTTCAACATATTCTGCCTGTGTTTATCTACAGTTGTTTTTGCAATGGATAGGTTTTGTGAAATCTGAAAGCTTGTTTTACCTTCCGTTATTTGGTGTAAAACTTCTCTTTCCCTATTCGTTAAAAAAACGGATCCATTAATGATATTATTTATATCACTCATGAAGCTTTTATATTCTTTCGAATTTAGAATGCTTTCTTTTGTTGTTTTCGCCTCAAAAACAACTCGTTCTCCTTTCATTACATCCGTTATATCAGTGACTCCCATTAGGCCAACTTTGGGTTTTCCATATTTATTCACTTCAACAATATGAACTTTTCTAACAAGTGTTCTGACATCACCTTTTACAAACTCAATGTTAAACCTTAATTTAAAGAGGATATCCATTGGGGTAGATGAAATTTCGAACAAGTATTGCATTGTACGAAGGTCAATTTTAGTAATCAACTTCTGTTGCTCTTCAATAATATGTAAAACTGCTTCGTAAACAGATTCATCTCTACCATTAAAATCTAATCTTAAATTTTTCTGATAAGGGAATACTTCTAAGGATTCAGGTCCAATTAGCGCAACAAAATCAGGTTTATCCCAAATAATGAAGTCTTTTATTTTTTGGTCGTAGCGTTTTTCATTCTCTTCCGAATAATGGCTGATTTTATTGAAATTAGCAAAAAGTTCGTCTAGGTATTTTTTCATTTCAATTTCTAATTGCATCAATGCCAATAGAAATCTTTGTGTATTTAGAATACATTTGATTAAGCATTTGGGTAGTTTATAATAAAGTAAATTTTACTTCTGTATAGGGATACAAAGTTATCAATAAAATAATACTTATTGACTTTTTAGAAAAACGAAAAGTATAACTAACTGGTTTTAACACTCAAATTAATCTTCCAGCTCTCTGTAACTCGTCTCTTTGAATAAAATAAGAAATTTTGCACCACCCTTTTTTTCATAGGTAAAACTACCGTGTAATTGCTTCGCTAAATTCTTGACCAAACGAAGTCCAATACTTTTTACTTTTTTCAAATCAATTGAAGAATCTATTCCTGGTCCATTATCAGAAACCGAGAGTCTTTGAATTTTTTTTCCTTGAATCAATTCAATCTCTAAACTATTCTCTCGATCTGGTGAGAATGCATATTTAAAACTATTCGTTATTAACTCATTCAATATTAATCCCAAAGGAATTGCCGTATCAATATCGAGTGTGTAATCTGGAGAAATTTCTGTTGTAATAGTAACTTTTGTATTGGAGTACGCTTTATTGATATCACTGACTAAAGATTGAACATAATCTTGAAAACGAACCGCTAATTCATCATTTTGATAAAGTTTTTGATGAATCAAAGCCATTGCTTTTACTCTATTTTGACCCTCAATCGCTAAACCGATTGCTTTCTGGTCTTCTATTCCTTTCGTTTGGAGCTGGAGAATACTGGAGACAATTTGGAAATTGTTTTTTACTCGATGATGTATCTCTTTCAGTAGAAGCTGTTTTTCGTAGTCTTTTTTCTCAATAGATAGCTTTTGTTTCTTTAACGTTGAATTCTTTCTGCGAAGAAGGAAAACTCCAAAAAGGAGAATCACAAGAACAGTGAATGAAGTAAACATAATTGACCAATAAAAATTAGATTTTTCCTTTTCTATAGATAAAGAAAGTTCATTCGCCAATTCATTTTTCTTTATCTCATGCTCTGCAATTGCTTTTGATAAATTTTTGGAATAAATTGTTTTAAGGAAAGATATTGACTCGTCTTTCATTTTAAATGCTTCTTTGGTAAACCCCTCTTTTAAAAGAAGATTAGCAGATACTCTCGCAACTTGATATACATCATTAGGGTAAAGCTTCTCCTCGGCTTCCATCATTGCTTTTTCAGTTAACTCAACTACGTCATTTGCCTCAAACTCATCCATTGCCCAACTATAGAAATCAGATTCTCCATCCACTCCTTTCAACATTTCAATGATTAAATAATAAGACTCTATCTTGAACCTTGGGTGATAATATAGAATCTTAATTAATGGAATAATTTTTTTCGGATCCTCATCATTAAACATCCTTGATCCAATTAAATTAAATAAGTTTTTAAAATATATACTCGATTTTTCTTTTTGAGCATCCCCTAAACGAATCACTTCCTCCATCAAAGAAATGTAGCCCTTCAAGTCCGACTTATAAATTAAAAATTCAGCATTGTTATTCGCAGCTAATTCAATCAATAAAGTATCATGTAATTCTAATGCAATTTCTTTATTTGCACCACATAGTTGCTCACCTTGTTCAACATTCCTTTTTATTACATGGTAAACAATATCAGATCTGTTCATTAAAAACTCAACATGTTTCCAATCGTTAGAATCATTTTTATCAATGGAAGAAATGTATTTTTTTAAACTATTTAAGACACTATTACCTTCCTTTAATAAGTTTGAATTCATTAAGAAATAATGCTCTTCACATCTCACCCGAACATAATCAAGGTTAATCTTTGTCTTCGAAAGAGGAAGCTTAACCATACTTTCAATGAATTGATTTTTTTTCAGTTCATCAACTAAATTATTTGATATTGTTTTTTGAATAAAAATCCACACATCTTTATTGGAATGTTTTTCAGTAACAATTCTATGAAGACTCTCTAGATAGCGTGTATTTTCTATTGTTTTAACAAAAGTCAACTCAATAGAAGCAGAATCCATTTTATTTAAATAAATGAATGTTTCTGCTTTGAATAAATGATTCCATTCTTCTTTTTCTTGAGAAGAAACTGAAAAAGAAAAATTAACGATTAAGAATAAAAATAAAACCTTCATAAAATCAGCCTTGATTAACAATGTTAAGAATAGCCTCTCTTGATTGTTTATTGATTGGCAACTCTTGTCCTTGAATTGTAATTGTTGTGTACCCTACAGATTGCAAGTGATTTGCGTTTACAATATAACTACGGTGAGAATTTAGAAAATACATTGGTAATTTATCAACATACTCTGAGACAGTCCCACGAACTGTTATTCTCTTCCCATTCGTTAAATAAAAATCCAAATACACATTGTCACTTTTAATAAATAGAATATCTGCATAATTAACTCTTGAAAACCCATCTTTTTGCTTAAGAAAGAGACAATCTTTCAAAACAGAATTCAATGACTCTATTGTTTTATTATTTTGTTGAGAATATGAATACAATGCTATTTCAATGGCAGCATAAAGTTCTTCGTTATTGAATGGTTTTACTAGAAAAGAAGCCGGTTGGACTTGTTTCACTTCTTCCAAGGTCATTTTATCCGAGTTAGAAGTCAAGAATATAAATGGGAAATTATACTTTTCATTCACAACTTTTGCTAAATCAATGCCGGACTTTTTCCCTGAGAGTTGAATGTCAAAAATTCCAATGCTCGGCATTTTCTCTTCGATTCGCTCTAAAGCTTCTGTATAGGTGATCGCAGGTTCGAGAACTTCATACCCAAAACCTTCTAAAGCATCAACGATTGTATCTGCAATAATCATTTCATCTTCAACTACTAAAACTTTTATTTTTTTCATTGTATTCTATTTATTGTTCCAATTCGTCATCGTTAATTGTAAACCAATGGTTCCAAAGCCTTTGATAAACTCATTTGCAGTAGCAATTCTTTCGGGCAAATCTAAATTTTCAGCCTTACTCCATTCTCCCAATACATAATTGGATTGTTTCCCTGGATTAAATTCACTGCCAACACCAAATCTCACCCGTGCATATTTATTATCACCAAGTACAGCTTGAATATCTTTCAATCCATTGTGACCACCGTCCGAACCTTTTCCTTTCATACGCAACTTTCCAAAGGGTAATGCAATATCATCTGTAACGACCAATAAATTCTCTTTTTTAATCTTCTCTTGTTGCATCCAAAAATTCACCGCTTTTCCAGAAAGATTCATGAATGTATTCGGCTTAATAACAACAAATGTTCTGCCTTTGAATTTCACCTTAGCAACATCCGCTAATTTGTCCGTTTCAAATTCTCCATTTCTTTCTTTTACAAATTCTGAGACAACTTTAAAACCGATATTGTGTCGGGTGTTTTCATATTTACTTCCCGGATTTCCAAGCCCAACGATTAAGTATTTCATTTATTTTAAATTACTAAGGTGCGAATTTAGAATAAATGTTTAGAAGGAGTCCATTCCTGCAGAATAAATTGGTTGACTTTCATTAAAAAAAGAAAAATCATTGGATTTAGCAACAACAAATACGGGAGAATTACCTGTAATTTCATGTACCAGCCCCCATTTTACTTTCTTCACAGATTCTTTGAACAAAACATCTTTCACATCCACCCACCAAATGATTAAATTTAGCTTTTTTTCTGCAAGAATACTCTCAAAAAAAGAAGAAAGGAGATTAGAATCATTCTCTTTGATCCAAACGGCTTCCGGAATAATAAAAGTGTGTTTTTTTGGTTTTATCAACCGGTTTAAAACAGGAATAAATGGAATCATTTTCACTAACATTCCCCCAAGTTTTCCGGGTAATTTCTCTATTTTCCAATTCGCAATACTTGTTTTACAAAATGCACTAAATTCGCCATTCTCATCCAGTACATAAGTGAATTCTCCCTGGAAAAAAACATCTTCAAAAAAGTAATTCATTCTTCGGAAATGGTTTTTAATATTTTCAGGAACTATGCTCCAATCAGAAGAATATTTTATGTCCACCTTTTTCTTTGGAGAATAGCAGCTAAAGGTTTGCGACACTTTCTCTCCTATTTTTTTAAAGCCAAATTGCTCCGTCATCCAAAGGCTTTTTACATTTTTTGGTTCTATGTATGCGTAAAAAGAATGAACATGTTCCGTATCAAATCCGTTTTCTAAGGAACTTTCAAAGAAAGATTTCAGTTCATTTTTCAGTCTACTTTTCTTGCTCTTCGATTTCTTTTTTCCATCGCTTTGTATTTGTTGCTTAAAAGCAAAATAACGAATGTACCAATGGTTATTTCGTCTACAAAAAGTAACATTCCCTAAAACTTTATCCGTACGCTGAAGCGTTAAGAATAAAGGGTGATCAAGGTCATCTATTTTATCTTTGGTGTCGAGTAATTGATATTTTGCACCATTAGAACCAAGGGTCGTATCTTCTAATAAATTACGTACACCTTCCGATGCTTTTGTATGAAACTGGAATAATCCCTCTTTCATTTAAAAGGTCGCTTTCACAATTTCTTGAATATCTTCTGGGGTTATACTCTGTCTTTCTCCCATGGCAACCCAACCTCTTTCTTCAAAAATAGATCGTATCGTCAAATCGCATGCTTTAAAATCGTTGGTATATTCTGATAGTTTCGTTTTAACTCCAAGCGATTGGAAGAATTCTTCCGTTTTATGAATCGCTAATCTCGCAATTGTTTCATTATCGCCTTCTAAATTCCAAACACGCTGTCCGTACTGTGTTAATTTATCTTGTTTCTCTGAGAATTTATACTCCCACAAACGTGGTGCAACAACAGCGAGACTTTGCGCATGATCAATTCCAAAAATAGCCGTCAACTCATGACCAATCATATGCGTTGTCCAATCGGTTAATACTCCACAACGCAAATTGCCATTTAAAGCATGTGTTGCGCACAACATCAAATTACTAGCAAGTTTATAATCCTCTGGATGGTCGACAACATTGGCTACTTCAATCAATGTCGATAGAATTGCCTCCGCTTCTCTTTCTTGCAAAAGATTCTCCATTGGATAAGTGAGGTATTGCTCTAATGTATGCATAAAAGCGTCAATCACTCCATTCGCCAATTGACGTTTCGGAAGTGTCGCTACAACAGTTGGATCGCAAAAAGAAAACTTTGGAAAGAAAAGAGGCCCACCCATTACACGTTTTGCTTGAAACTCTGTACGACTGATTACAGCTCCAGAATTTGCTTCTGAACCCGTTGCTGGTAAAGTTAGAACAGTTCCGAAAGGGGTTGCATTTGTAAAATTACATCCTTTTTTCTTTTCTAGCACCTCCCAAGGATTTCCGTTGTAACCAATTGCACCAGAAATAAATTTTGTGCCATCAATTACAGAACCACCACCAACAGCCAAAATAAAATCAATCTTTTCTTTCTGAGCAAGTTCCACTGCTTTCATTAAGGTCGAATACTCTGGATTTGCTTCAATTCCAGAAAACTCTACAACAAAGAAATCTTTCAATTGTTCATTGATTTCACCAATTAAGCCCATTCTTTTCGCACTTCCACCACCGTAGGTAATTAGAATACGTTTCACTCCAATTTCCTTCAACAAAGAAGGCAAGTTGGTCAATTGATTTTTTCCAAAGATAATTCGGGTAGGATTGACTACATCAAAATTTTGCATGATATTTTGTATAAAAAAAACCCAGATTAACGAGTTAATCTGGGTTTGATAAAAACTTATGTTCGATTATTTTTTTCCACTTTCAGTAACTGCATACGCAACCGTTAAAGCATCTATGTCTTGTAATTCTTTACGAATATCAAATATTAAACCTGAAGGAGCACCTTCATCGGCTTTAATACAGGTAATAACATTCTCGATTTGTTTTTTCATACGAGGAGGTTTAGATTCAAATTTATCTTTTTTCCACGATTTAATCGAATTTGTATTGTAAAGTTCATCTGCTTTAGATTGAGCCACATTATCCATGAACAACAAATACTCCATATCCATTTTAGCATATTTAGCTGCTCTTGCTTTATTCAATGGCTTTCCAACGTAAATAAAATCAATCTCAGAACGCTGCTTAAAAGGCGTCATATCTGTTGTTCGAGCACCTTCAGGTTTCATAACTCTAACCGTCGGATCAGATTCTTTACTACTTGTCGCAACCATAAAGAAAAACAAAAGCATAAATACAATATCAGGAAGAGAAGCTGTGTTCACTCCAGGTACCGATTTTCCGCTATCTTTTTTAAATTTTGACATACTATTTATTGTTTCGGTGTTACTTCAATGATTCTATCTGGGTAAAGAATTTTCAATAGAGCTAACTTCTCTTTATCTACTTTCGACTCATCCATCACGTAACGACTTTTGATTTTCTCGTAAGATTCATTAAAGATATCTCTTGCTGCATCATCTCTCAATTCGAAGAAAGCTTCTTCTACTTCTGATTGAATTTTTGCAAACAAACCATATTTCGTTCCTTTTTGAACATCAATTCGAATATGTGCTTGAACACTGATCTCTGGTAATTTTTCTTTACCATACAATTTCAAAGCATCCTTTTTCTTTCTCCATTCATCTACCTGACGGTATTTAAACTCGATAATTTCTTCCATTGCATTTGGTGTATTCTCAACTTCTTCAGCATCAGTAATTGCTTGATTCAGTAGAGCATCAATCTCTGGCATTGAAATCCTAGAGTACATCGGGTAACTGTTCGTCGGATCATTGTACTTTTCATTTGTACGGTAGAACTTAACAATTTCATCCGAAATTAATTCCGGATCCTGCATAAACATACCTCGAATCATCAATTGATTCTTGCTATTTGCTTGAATGGCGCAAATATTTCTTTCCTCTACTTTAACCGGTTCATCAGGAACCTCAATATTCTTTGGTATACTTCTGATGTATGCTTGATCTTTATCCATGGTTGTAGTAACCAGGAAGAAAATCAGGAGCAAGAAAGCGATATCCGCCATCGAACCAGCATTTACTTCAGGTATTTCTCGCTTTGCCATAGTTTATATTATTTTCTAAATCGTCCCATAAAAGGAGCGAATACAGCAGCCAAAAGAGCCACTACAATTAATGTAATTACCAAGTATAATCCAGCAGTTGTAGAAACAATTGTTCCTTGGGCTACTTGCACATCTTCTACTAACCCCAATGTTTCATTTGTATCTGATGTCCCCACCATTAAGAACACAAGGTAAAGAATCAAAGCAATCACAATTCCGATAATTGACATGATAGTCTTTTTCGGATTAGAAATCAATTGCACTATAAAGAAGATTAAAATCAGACCTACACCTGCCATGATTAGAAAGCCAGTAAAACCTGTTGAAAAAGACAAGCTTGTACCTTCTCTGAAAGCCTCTTGATCTTCCAATGTACTATTCATGTCAGCACCACCGAATAAGAATAAACTTGCGATTACTCCAATTGCAACCAATGCTACTTTAAGAATACTCATGTATAAATTGAGTTTTTTAGTATCCATGTTTTTACAATTATTAATTAATAAATTAAATTCACCGAAGGGTTACTATTAAACCTTCGCGATTTTATGTTTCAACATCATATCTACTAATGAGATAGAAGCATCTTCCATTTCATTTACCAATCCATCAATTTTAGAAACGATATAATTATAAAAGATTTGAAGAATAATTGCAGCAATCAAACCAAATACTGTTGTTAAAAGCGATACTTTAATACCACCAGCAACTGTTATTGGAGATACTTGACCATCTTGTATAATTTTATCAAAGGCAAAGATCATCCCAATTACTGTCCCCAAGAAACCAAGCATTGGTGAAAGAGCAATAAATAAAGATAACCAAGAAAGACCTTTTTCTAAAAGTCCCATTTGAACTCCACCGTAAGATACAACAGATTTTTCAGCCATTTCAATTCCTTCTTCAGCACGGTCAAGACCTTGGTAAAAGATAGAAGCGATAGGGCCTCTTGTGTTTCTACATACATCTTTAGCAGCTTCAACACCACCATTTTGTAATGCAGTTTCAACTTCATCTAAAAATTTCTTTGTATTAATTGTAGAAAGGTTCAAGTAAACAATACGTTCAATTGAAAGCGCTAAACCAATAATTAAACAAATCAATACTGGCGTCATCCATAATGGTGCACCCTCAATGTATTTTTGTTTTAATGTTTGAACGAAGCTCAATTCAACTTGCGTTTCATCACCTGCAACTTCTTCAACATTCCCCATTTGTGCTTCATCAGCAACGCTAGGTGTTTCTTCTGTCACCGCTCCTTCTACAACTTCTGTTGCATCTGTGATAGAATCATTTGGTTCAGCAACTGATAAGTTTACAAAACCGAAAGTCATTGCTGCTGCAATAACTAAAGAACTAATTGTTTTTTTCATGTTCTCAAAGATTAATTTAATCGTGTTCTAAGTTTATAATTTAGCCAAATTTAATAAAATTTTTTTCTTTGTGAGTATCATTGTCCAATTATGAGGTGTAAGATGTGTTTTATTGAGTGAATGGAAAAGTTAAATTCACTCGAATCAAGAACCGATAGCGAAAAATAAATCATCTTTTATTTGTTCAAAAAACAATCATAAAACACTGTAAAATAGAACTTTTATGATTTTAAAGTAAACTATTTTACATCCAAAACAACAGAGGACAAACCCTGTATTATTCACTATAAATAAGTCTTCGTGAAAAATATTTTTTTTTTAGTCAATGCTTTTTTAACGGTTTAATTTCACCTAATTCGAACCCAAAAAGGAGAAAATACGCTATTTGTCGTATTATAGCAACAGTTAAAATAGCTTACTTTTACCAAAAATAACATCCTATGAAAATTAACATTGCTGTTGCAGAAGATAATCCATTTTTAGCCAAAGCTATTCAGGAAAAAATTTCATTTTTTGAAGACTTTAAATTAAAATTCCTTGCAGTCAATGGGGAAGAGTTTCTAAAAGAACTGGAAAACGACCATAATATTGATGTTATTCTAATGGACATTCAAATGCCTAAAATGGACGGAATTGAATGTACTGAAATTATAAAAACAAAGTATCCTCAAATAAAAGTACTTATGTTGACGGTGTTTGACGATGATGACCACATATTCAAAGCAATACATGCTGGAGCAGATGGTTATCTACTCAAAGAAACAAACCCCGACGTTTTGTACAAAGCCTTGTGCGATGTTTTAGAAGGTGGCGCAGCAATGACTCCTTCTATTGCCTTAAAGGCTCTTAATATTCTTCGGAACCCAGAGAGAATGTCCAAAAACCAAACACAAGTTGAAGAAATTAAATTAAGTAAACGAGAGAAAGAAGTGTTGGAGCAATTGTCAAAAGGTCTAAACTATCATCAAATTGCAGAGAACTTATTCATCAGCCCGTCCACGGTTCGAAAACACATTGAAAACACCTACAAAAAGCTTCATGTACATAACAAAATGGAGGCTGTTCAAAAGGCAATGAAACACAATTTAATTTAATGTACACTGACAGGTTGACATTAAAATAATCAAGGCACATATTTTGACAACAGCAGTTCAATGTTGTTGAAAAATCAATTTGGTTCTGTCTTTGAAGCTGTTTTTTACCCTACAATTGTAGTGGTGGCTATGTGGCTTGTTTTCTGGGGAGATCACCTTTTCCCAGCGATTGATTTTTATAAATTTGGTGTAATGCCTGGCGAAGTAAACAGTTTGAAAGGCATTGTTTTTATGCCACTTATTCATTCTAAAAATGAAATTGGACACATCATCAACAATACACCCCCAACTTTTGTTCTTTTGGCTGCAATCATTTATTACTACCGTGATATTGCTTTAAAAGTTTTTATCCTTTCGTGGCTTTTTACGGGAATTGGCGTTTGGCTTTTTGCTGAAAACACCAATTCTTTTCACATCGGAATGAGTGGTGTCGTATATGCAATGGCAGCATTTTTATTTACTTCTGGGGTAATTCGAAAGTACAAACCACTTCAGGCGATTTCATTATTCGTTGCATTTGTATATGGAGGAATGGTTTGGGGAGTATTCCCTACTGAAACACACGTATCTTGGGAAGGCCATTTAGCAGGATTAACAACTGGAATTTTACTTGCATTAATCTATAGAAAACATGGTCCTCAAGCACCAAAATTCATGTATGAAATTGAAAAAGAATTAGGCATTGAACCTCCCGATTTCGAAGCAGAATTAAACGAGAAAATTAGAATTGCACAAGAGATTGAGAAACAAAAACAAAGAGAAGAACAAGAGATTAAAATTGTATACCACTACATTTCTAAAAAAGACGATGAGACTACGGAATAAAACGATCGACGATTGTTCCTGTTCCTTTTGAACTTTCATTCAGATTTAATTCTCCAAAGTCGATACAAATGTACTCGGCCGTGTCCATCAACAACAATTCTCCTGTAAAGTAATTTACTAAATCCGAAATTCCAAAATTATGTCCAACAATCAATAAATCACCCTTTTGATTTCCTGACCATAATTCTTTTAAGAAGTAATCTTTTGTACACAAATACAATTCATTCATTTTCTTTTTCAATAAGAATGAATGTTTTTTTTCAATGTAAGTCAATGTTTCAATCGTCCTCTGAGAAGCGCTGCACCACACATCAGTTGGCAATGTTTTATTCGAAAGAAAATTTGCTAATTTCTCTGCTTGAACCCTCCCCTGTTCAGACAAAGACCGGTCAATATCCAACATTTCTTTTGGGTATTCAGCTTTAGCATGACGAATTAAGTATAATTTCATTTAAACCTTATCAATTACCAAAAATACATAAAAGTATGAATATAAGCATCTTAAAAAAGATTTAAATTCTAAGCCACTTCTAAAATCGAGGGGGCAACACTCATTTTTATTTCTTTAAATAATTTTACCTTTGTACAAACTACAATTATCAGAATGAAAACTACAATTACTCTCCTTTTTCTACTTGCCTTTACTGCGTTTTCTTTTACACAAAACATATGGTCAAAAGATGCCAATCAAAATGAATATTTTATTGAAAATAAAGGGCAATATGACGACAGACAACATTCTCCCGAAGAAAACATTCAATATGGATTAAAATTAGGGAATGTATTTGTTCTTTTTGACCAAAAAGGAATGACGTATCGATTTGAGCATTTGAAAAAAATTAAAGTCGAAGGCAAAGAAAGTATCCGTAAAAATCAAAGTGAACTGATTCACATTACTTTTTTAAATGCGAATTCAGATGCCCAAATTATTGCAACAGACAAAGTATCTCATGCTTATTCTTTTGGAATAAAAGATTATTTCACCAATTCTGCGCACAGCATAAACAATATTCCTGGTTTTAAAAAAATCACGTATAAAAATATTTACCCAAACATTGACATTGAATATACCCTACATCCAAAAGGTGGATTAAAGTACAACATCATTCTCCACCCAGGAGCTAATGTTGATGATATTCAATTGGGTTATTCTACAAAAAACAAAAACACGGGTAAACGATCTGAGGTTCAGATTTCGGACGAAGGCCAGTTGATTATTTCTACTTCATTGGGAGATATTACAGAGAAGGCACCATTTACATTTTATGACAACTCATCTCAAAAAATTCAATCCCGCTACTTATTCCAAAACAATATTTTGCGCTTTGAGTTAGAGAATTATGACTCTACAAAAAAAGTAATCATTGACCCTTGGGTTATATCGCCTAATTTCAATGCTGGAGATTTCACTCGAGAAGTAGAAACAGATGCTGTTGGAAATATTTATACAATTGGAGGAGAATTACCGATGGTTTTGCGGAAGTATTCATCGGCAGGAACTTTAATTTGGCAATATAACTCTCCTTGGGATACTGTAAATGGTGGCTGGTTAGGAACACTTGCAACCAATGATGCAGGAGTAAGTTTCATCACACAAGGAACAAGTTCTGAAATTGAAAGAATCAGTTCTGGCGGAACAATGGATTGGCACCAAGCCTATACACCTGGAGGACTTTCTACAGAATTCTGGTCCATTACTTTTAACTGTGACGATACTAAACTAATTGTAGGAGGAACAGGTTCTGTTGGACTTTTCGGATTTAGAGCTGTAATTTATGATATTGATCCAGTTAACGGAAATGTAAATGGTGATGTAACGGTAAATACAGGAACATCCTCTGGTGGTTTAATTGCTACACCTATTGAAGTGCGTTCTATTTCTTCGTCCAAGAATGCAAAATATATATTTTTAACACACACGGATGTTGGCGCAATCAATCAAAACATTGGTGCATGTCCATCAGACGAGCCTGTCTACAAAACACCGAACACAAATCTTGGATACAAATGTGAGAACTTCCTTTCTTCCGATCAAAATGGTGGTGGATTAAAAGCTATTGTAGCAAATGATAATTTCTTTTATGTCCACAATGGGGATGAAATCAAACAGTACAATGTTTCCTCCGGTGTTTTAATCAATACAGTTTCTTTGCCTGGCGGAAGTGCCAACAATGTATTTGGCGGAGTAGTCGTTCATTGCAGTGGATTAGATGTCGATGCCTCTGGAAATGTTTACGCTGGCTCGATGGACCGAGTTGTAAAATTCGATGCAAACTTAAATGTACTATCTTCTATCAACACTACGGGTGGCTTTACCGTTTACGATGTTAGTGTCAGTTCCAATGGAGATGTCATCGCTGGTGGAGCAATCTTTGACAATGGAACATCCACTAATCGTGGTTCTAAAATAGAATCACTTAACTTTAGTACTCCAGGTAAATATGCGCTTATTTGTTGCGATGCGAATGTTTGTCCAGCCGGACCATTTTGCGATACAGACTCTCCACAAGCTTTAACGCCTAATACATCTGGTGGAACATGGTCAGGTACAGGCATGGATGCTGTAGGAAATTTTGATCCTTCGATTGCTGGTCCAGGAACGCATGTTGTAACTTACACCCTCTCTTGTGGAACCGAAGAAATCAGCATTATTGTCAACCCTTGTACTTCTTTAGAAGTGTGTGAAGAAAGCAATGGAGATTTAAGTGCAAGCATTGGAAATGGTGTTTACACATGGTCAACTGCGACTATTACAAATGTAAATACACCTATAAACAATGAAGCAGAGTGTATTGCATGTGCCTCTACCACTCCAGAATATACCTTTGGGTTTTACACTGGTTGTAGCGGAAACACTTGTACTTCTATTGACACAACTTGGACTCAATATGCAACAGGAATCACAACTTCCCCTCCTGCATCATATCCAATTCTAGTACAAGATGGAAATGGTTTAACTGTCATCATCAATAACCAAGGTGAATTGCAACCATGTACCAACACCTCTTGTACTCCACCGACTTTAAGCGATGTTATCACAAATATCACTTGCTTTGGCGGTTCAGATGGCGGTATTGATTTAACAATTAATGGAACAAGTACTTACGACATTTTATGGAGTAATTCTGCAACTACAGAAGACCTTACGGGATTAAATACCGGAGCATATACCGTCACAGTTACGGATCAAGTTGACCCATCATGTACAGTTACCTCGACCATTAATGTTTTGGATGGAGTAGCTTTACCAACGGGTTCAATTTCTGGAACAGGCAGTATTTGTGGAGGAAATACAATAGACTTACAAATCGATCTCACTGGATCTCCTAACTGGTCCTTTGTTTATGCAATTGACGGTGTCAACCAAACTGCTGTTACTGGAGTGACAACTTCTCCGTATACTTTAACGACAGCAACACTTGGAGTTTACACGTTAATTTCTGTCAACGATGGAAGTGTTTGTCCCGGTACATTTTCAGGTTCCGCAACGGTTTCTGCTTCCACCAATGACGATGCTTCTTTTACGACTTCTGATTTTTGTGTAGGTATTGCAAACAATGCAAACATCACTGGTTTAGCAGGTGGAACATTCTCTTTCAATCCAATTCCATCAGATGGAGCAACTATAAATTCAACGACTGGTGAAATTAGTAATGGGGTTGGAGGAACAACCTATACAATCGAATATTTAACCAACGGACCTTGTCCAAATACGTCAACGCAAAGCGTAAGTGTTCTATCTCCAAATTCAGCAACACAAAACATCACCGTTTGTTCTGGTTCAGATTATACTTATCCAGACGGAACAACTTCAACCAACATAACAGGTCCAGAGAATAATGTTTCCACTTTGGTAAACATGGCTGGTTGTGATTCTGTTATCACAACAAATATCAGTATCGGCACTGCTTTTACAACAACTTTAAATCATCAGATTTGTGAAGGAAATGATTTTACGTACATTGACGGTACTGTTTCGACAAACATTTTAGTTAATGAAACGCATGTTACAACGATTTTAAATCCTTCGGGATGTGATTCTATTTTCACAGAAAATGTGAATGTTGCTCCGATTTATTCTACCAATGATGCTGTGACGGTTTGTGAAAATACAAACTACACGTATCCTGACGGAACTTCTGAAACAATTATTTCATCAACCCTTCATGTTTCCAATCTATTAACAATTGCTGGATGTGATTCAATCATTACAACCACGGTAACAATGAATCCAGTTTATTCTATTTCTGAGAATGTGGACGTATGTGAAAATACAAACTACACGTATCCCGATGGAAGTGTTGAAACAATCACGGCAAACAGTGTTCATGTCTCAAACCTTACAACAATTCTAGGTTGTGACTCGATTGTTACGACAAATGTAGACATGATCCCCTCTTATTCTATCGTTGAAAACATCCCCTTATGCTCTGGTGTAAATTATACCTACCCTGATGGAACAATTTCTAACACAATTTTAGTTGACGAAACACACGTTTCGAACCTCACAACGATTCTTGGATGCGACAGTACAATTACAACAAACATTCAAATATCAAATTCTCCTCTCGCTGACGCTGGGTCAGATTTAATTGTTTGCAACGGTGCTACTGTTACATTAACGACAAATAATCCTCAAGGAAATAACACATCTTGGTCTAGTGGAATTTTGGATGGCGTACCTTTTACTCCCACAACAACACAATATTACACCTTGACGGTAACCAATTCTACAGGATGCTCCTCGATAGACAGTGTGCAAATTACGGTTACAAATAGCCCCACAATTCTATTTTCAGGAAATGTTTTAGAAGGTTGTGCTCCTCTTGAAGTTGAATTCACTAATTTAACAGCTGGTGGACCATTTACAGATTGTCTTTGGGATTTTGGAGATGGTACAACATCTACCACATGCGGAACAGTGACGCACACTTATTCAAACCAAGGTTTTTACACCGTCTCATTAACTGTAACACTCCCCGGAGGATGTACTGCAACAGAAACATTGGTCGATTACATTCATGTTCAACCAGATCCGATTGCGGCATTTTCGACATTGGGCAGTGATTTTGACATTTTAAATACTGAAGTTCATTTCCAAAACAACTCAAGTAATAGTGATAGTTATGTATGGGATTTTGGAGACAATAGTACAAATTCATTTGACATAAGCCCTTCCCATATTTATCCTGAAGAAGATGGATCATACACAGTCACTTTAATTGCAAGTTCATCATTTGGTTGTAGTGATACCGCAACATTGGTAATCAGTATTCAAGATGTTTTAATCTATTATGTTCCAAATTCATTTACACCTGATGGAGACGAATTCAACAACATATTCAAACCAATTTTCACGGCAGGATACGATCCTCACGACTATTCTCTACTCATTTTTAACAGATGGGGAGAAGTTGTTTTTGAATCAAACGATTCTGAATACGGATGGGACGGTACATTTCACGGGAAAATTTCTCAAAATGGCGTCTACACTTGGAAAATTGAATTCAAAGAAACCATGACAGATAAGCGACATAAAATATTAGGTCATGTTAACCTTATAAGGTAAGAAACAGGCAATTTTCTTTTTTCTCGTGCTTTCCCAACCTATTCTCATCAGTTTTCGTAATAGAATTAGAAATAATGAAAATATGACTTGGGGTAATTAGTGATACTATCCAAAAAAAATGTAATTTACATAAGAATTTGAAAGTAAGAGCATTAAAAAGATCAATGGACATCACTTCAGAAATAATAAAATCATGCATACGTGATGACCGAAAGGCAATCAACCACTTGTACGAGTATGGTTTTAAAATTTTAATGCCCGTATGTTTTCGATACAATAAAAACGAAGAAGATGCGCGCTCCTCTTTTAATCTTGGATTTCTGAAAATATTAAAAGGATTGCCAAAATTGGATGAAAATGCAAATTTTAATGCGTGGGCAAGAAGAATTATGGTGAATTGCTTGATTGATGAGTACCGTAAGAACAAGCGTTACACTGATAAAATCATGAAAAGCGACAGTGAAACAACTTTGGATTATTACTCTACGGGGACAACAAATGAAGCAGAGAGTAACATGGGAGTAGATAACATTATGCAACTTGTTCAAGAGTTACCTGCAACAACGTCCATTGTTTTTAACCTGTACATAATTGAAGGTTACGCCCACAAAGAAATAGCAGAACAATTGGGAATGTCCGAAGGAACATCGAAATGGCATTTATCAACGGCTCGAAAAATATTGAGAGAGAAACTAGATCAACAACAGAATCAACGAATGGTTATATGAATTTGAACGATAACGACATAGATAATTTATTCAAAGAAAAGGCTGCGTCCTCTTCTTTCGAATACAAAGATGCTTACTGGAAAGAGATGGAAGCAATGTTGCCGAAAAACAACGCAAAGGACTTTTTATGGATGGCTACTTCTGTTCTATTCATCGGTTTGGTTAGCTTTTCTTTTTTCACAACCAAGCAGCATATTTCTAAATTAAATTCACCCACTGTTCTTGCAGACAATTCAGTAGAATTGACAAAAGAAAATTCACAAGAAAGCGCAACAAACAAAACTTCTAATCCAAGAACAAATGATTCACAAAACACAATGGCAAGTGAATCTACCTCTTCTACAGCTATAACTCCATCGAATAAAAACACTTTTTCACAAGCAAATCAAAACAATGTACATGAAGATAAAAAATCATTCGCTCAACGAAATACTTCTGTAAAAAATCAACCTTTTCAGAAAACAATTGAGAAAACAAACCTGATTTCTTCACCAAATGAATCAATGGTTACTTTCTCCGAAACAACAGCAAACAAAAGAGAACAAGCACATAATTCTACAGAGAACATAGAAGAATTATCAAATTCAGTTTTACATGAAGACGTTTCTTCGGGACTTACGCTAAAAGACTTGACTTTGATTCCTCAACGCAATGCCGATAATTCAAGTATACCTTTACAAACACCCTTACCGATTAGAAACCAGTTTTACGCTCAACTATTAGGCGGCATTTCTCAATCCATGGTCATTCCATCAAGTGAGACTAATTATAACATTGGTGTTGGTGTTGGCTTCCAGATGAATAAAGGTAATTTTAGAATCAACACAGGACTGAATGGACTTTGGGGGTTTCATAATAATTTACTTTTAACACGCCAAGCAAAAGTATATAGTTTTGGTTCCGAAATTGTCCAATACGAATTAAAGTACAAAGAAATTTTTTCTTTAGAAGCTGATTTATCGATCGGTTATCAATTCTCGAAGCACATTATTAGAGTCGGAGTTCGGCCATCGTTCATTGTTGGGACAAAAGTTGGTTACAGAGAGAAAGTAGGAAACGATGAACTTGCCGAAAACTTCTACGGTATAACTCAAGGAATTCAACGTTTTGGAATAAAACCAATGCTTGGATATACTTATTTATTGAAAAAAGATTTTTCCATTGGATTTAACATTGGAATGCAATTAATGCCTTTGATTGATGAGAAATTCGTCAGTGGATTAAACAGAACAGCACCAATAGACGGACAATTATTTATCCGAAAAACAATACATTTTAGAAAATGAAATATTTATTAATACTACTCGCATCTCTTTTCCTTATATTTAGTTCTTGCAAAAAAAACAAGACTGAAATTCCGGAATCTAATGACCCCATTTTTAAAGCTTCAGGAATATTTGGCAGCAACACATTCTCTATTGTTGCAGGAGATGATGATGCATACATGTTCACAATGACAGATGTTGTTCAAAATGTTGAAGTTGTTTCAGGGGAAATCTCAAATGAAAGTTTTGGGATTAAAATCGGTATTTTCAATGGATTTATTGACCAACCTTCTCATCAGTTTGAAGATGATTTTCAAATTACACCAACATTTGCAAAAGAATACCTTCAACCGCTAGTTGTTCTCCATAAGAGTTCTTTTTCAAACGCAAGTGAAATTCAAGATATTAATTGGACCATTGGTAATGATCAATTCCAGGGATCTGCTCCAATATATAGACCCGGAAAATATATGGTCTGTGCTGAAATCATATTTATGGACAATACAATTAAGAGTTTATGTAACGAGCTAATCATAGGGTACAACAGAAGTGAAACAGGTAAAATCTCTTTCAATTACAACCAATCTACCAATCATTTAAATGCATTCATAGGACCTGTCAATTCTTCAATCGAATCGATACAATGGTTTATAGATGGGGATTATACGAGCGACTCTGAAGTTTTGAGTACGAACGTAACTCCAATCAGTCATAAAATAAGCGCTGAAATTCATTACTCGAATGGTGTATACAGAAGAAAAGAAATGGTTTTAGATGCATACAGCAACACACAAACGATTGAGGATTACACATTTTTTGAAGACATTTCATCGTCTATAATTCCACAAGATTATAACATTCAAATCAAGATCCAACAAGATGGTATCGTGTACGAGTCCATCAAAGCCAATAATACTAATTCTAGTATTCTTATTACAGGGTTTAGTTTTTACGGTAAAAACACCGACGGTAATGATGTTTATAAAATCAATGCTACGGTAAATTGTAAAGTAAAAGCACAAGATGGAACAGCTGAAATTCCTTTAAATTTTACATCCGTTTTCGGACTTGAAATTAAATAAATACCCTACCTTTATTCCAAATTAAAAACAATGAAACTAATACTACTACTTATCATCACTTTTCCTTTCTTTGGAAACACACAAATCACATTAACTACAACAGATTTTTCAGACGGTGGCGATAACTCATGGATATCAAATGTAACTGATAACGGAATTGATTTTTCTACAACGGGTCAAAATATGACATGGGATTTCTCTGGCATGGTTTCAACAGGTCAAACACAAAAAGAATACTTCAACCTATCAAGCTCATCACAATTGGTTCAAATTCTATTTGGGCTATTTGCCCCTTCGCAATACAAGGCCACTAACTTTGTAAATTCAGATGCTTTACCTTTAGATCAAATTCCTTCTGAAATTTTGCCCGTAACAATAAGTGATGTGCGACAGTTTTCAAAAAACAGTAACGACTCAATCACTTCTATTGGTTTGACAATTTCAATAGATGGAAATGAAATTCCATTTAAATCAGACACGATTGAGACTCGGTACAAATTCCCGATGAACTATGGAAACTCTTATTCTTCGCGAGGGTATACAGAAATCGATATGAATCCTGCAACAAATACAATTTGGAGACAATATCGCCAACGATTTTCAACTGTTGATGGTTGGGGTTCTATAACAACACCATATGGAAATTTTGATGTGCTTCGTGTTGACCATTTCATACAAGAAACAGATTCAATTTTAATTGACCTTTTTGGAAATCCAACATGGATTCCTCTTGCAATTCCTGACAGTCACCAATACGAATGGATCGCTAACGGAGAAAAAGAACCTATTTTAAGAATTACAACAACAATAATTGGCGGAAATGAAACCGTAACGAACATTGAATACAAAGACAATGAGATTGTAGGGTTAGATGAGCTAGAAAATCAATTTACTGTTTTTCCAAATCCAACCAATTCAACGTTAACAATTAATGGTATTCAACAAAACACAACTTATTCTATCTTCTCAATTGATGGAAAAAAAGTCTTTTCTGGAGAATTATCATCCATGAATAACCAAATTGATGTCCATTCTTTGACAGAAGGAAGTTATCAAATTATTCTTTCTCAAAAAGGTAGAAGCATAAATTTACCGTTTCTTAAAAAGTAAACCGTAACTTTGTACTTGAAAGGCAAATCAGTCTATCGCTTTGAGTAATCAAAGAGGAAAGTCTGGGCAGCGAAGGGTACTGTGCTTCTTAACGGGAAGGCGTTTTTCTTCGGGAAAATGACAGAAAGTGCCGCAGAAAGGTAAACTACCTAGGGATTTATTCTTGGGAAAAGGTGAAAAGGTGGGGTAAGAGCTCACCGGGAGATTGGTGACATGATCCGCTTGGTAAACCTCACAGGCTGAAAGACCATGTAAACCCAGGTTTGAGAACTACTCGTTCGACTGGGAGGGTAGGTTGATTGATCCCGATAGTGATGTCGGGGCTAGATAAATGATAGACACTGTTTTTTAAACAGCTACAGAACCCGGCTTATGATTTGCCTTTCTTTTTTTACTCCAATCAATTGCTTCGGATAAAATATACTCTGGTGTTGTTGATTTTGAAAAAATAGGATCGATAATTAAAACTGAGTTCGACATTCCATCTAACTTATAATCCAACCGGGTCCAATGAAATCCTAAAATTGATTTTGTCTTCACGCTTTTAACACTTCTTAAAGAGGTCACTTTACTTGATTTATCAAAAGACTTGAAAATTAACGTATCTCCAGTCATGTAGGTTGATTTTATGTGTTTCCTTAAATAAAACACAAATAAAACAGGCAAAATACTGACTATAAAAACTAATCCGATCGCAAAAAATGTTTTCCCTAACGTCAATACAATGAAAAAATCAACAGCAAGAACTGTCAATGCAACAACATAAAAAATGACATTCCATTTTTTTAAATAATGAGACGAAGTGATAAAAAATTTTTCCCGGTTTTCAAGACGCTTTAGTAAAGTCGATTTAGTGGGCAT
>Ga0256845_1000890_pt1 | contig 25682 bp, 39 predicted proteins | sample RiftiametaG_FD_189101 | JGI IMG/M metagenome (GOLD analysis project Ga0256845, IMG submission 189101) | Tube worm associated microbial communities from hydrothermal vent at the East Pacific Rise, Pacific Ocean - Riftia | ecosystem: Host-associated > Annelida > Integument > Unclassified ... | reverse complement strand
CTACAATCGACCTCGCAATGTCTGTAATTAGGTTGTATAAGGTTTGTTTATCGTTAACCTTTATATCATTAAATTCTTTTATACCATAACCGGACACAAACTGCGTCATTAAGTTAGATGCGGTATGGCAAGTTACAGAATTACGGGTAAGGTAATTGGTAAGTAATGGGTTTAGGTCATCTGTATATTGATATACGCCTACCTGCTTGACGAAGGTAGGCATAAATCTTTTGACAATCTCTTTTACAGAACTTTTAAAGTTCATATATTTAATTTAAGAAGATTAGTGTTTATTCATTGTCTTTTAGCGCCTGCTCTATTGTGGCTATGCGCTCTGCTCCTGCTCCAAGAACAGTCTTTGCTTTTTCACCGTCTAAAAGTGTTTTAACTTTTTCAACAGTTAGCGCCTGCTCTATTGTGGCTATGCGCTCGGCAACTGTTGGTTTTGCCGGTTTAGGTTCTTCTTTCGGAACTGCTGCAAAAAGTGTCTTCCAATTAGGGTGAACTTTCTGCAATTCTTTAACGACTTTAATGTCTGTAAATCCGTCTGTTTCATTTCTGTATAATTTTCCTTTGTACCAAAATCCATTATACATCGGCTTTAATTTGTAGCCACTATTTTCTTTTGCCATTTTTTTAGTTTTTAAATGATTGATTAATAACTGATATTTGTCATAAAATCTACGTTTACAATTAACGTCTATTTTTTCACCAAATATATTAAGATAATCGGTGCGAAATTCAGCCCATAATTGAGCGTCATTCCGCATCCGGTTAACTTCTATGTCTTTCCAGTTACGCATTATGAATGGAATTTGTTGTCAAATGCACCTTTGGTTGTGTCGTAGTCTGTGTGTAGCAGACTTAATGCTGGGTATCTTTCTAGTTCTCCTTCCGGTGTGGTCATTTCAAAAATTTCCATACCGTTATTTTCGGCACTTCCGTAAGTGTGAGTACTGCCTGTGATGCCGTTGTCTTTTCCTATCATCAAGAATGCGCTCGCTTTGTTCTCACCTTTCCATTTTCTCTCAACAACAAATACATATCTTTCCTCATTCAGTAATGAATATAATGCATATCTGTTAGCTGCTGTTGGATTGGCAAGTACACCGGCAATCTTGTGTTGGTAACCACTTCCAATATCATCGGTTTGTTTTTCAAAGTTCAGGTTATTGCTAACTTTGAATCCTTGAATTTTGTATCCGGTTTTTCCGGTTTTCAAAGCTAAATTAGTAACCAACATTTTATTGGTTGCATCAAAAGTCGTTGCCGACCAGTCGATGTCATCCCATAAGATAGCTACCATATCAACTTCAAGACCGGCTTTTGGTCTTAAATCACAAGATTTTAAAATGTCTTGGTTGAGCTTGTTGTCTAAGCATATATCTGCCATAATTATATAATTTTAAGTTAAAATTTAAAGCGGTTATCATACCGGTAACCGCTAATTAAATATGTTAATATGCTACGCTTATCATATAGCTTTCTATCACTTTTGCATCTAACGTGTAGCCGTAGTCTGTATAGACTTTATTATCACCTACATCATAGGCATTACGTAAGTTTTGCAAATCTTCAACACTTAATGTTCCAAGTGGCATATTTTCTTTGGTTGTGAAAATAGCACGGTTTGGACGGAAGTACTTGGTTCCGTCATTTTGATACTCCTTGATGATTTCCGCCCAGTCAACCATATTAACGACTGTTTTTCCCAAGTAAGTCACCGCTTGACGACCGCCAATAATAGAGCTTGTGATTCCACCGGCACCCTCAATGGTTGCCAATTTCTTTTGGTATCCCCAAAATACGTCAGGTGTGGCATAGATAAATGCGTTAGTGTCAGCCTTTAGCCTTTCGTCTGAATTGTCAAACGCACCCTCCACAATAGCATAAGCATCGTCTGCTGTAATTTTTTGTGCGGCATAGTTTGCTCCGTTGTTTTTCGCAACAGAGAATACAGGAATAGCGGCATCTCCAAAAATTTGCTTCCAAAATCCTTCAATTTGATTAAAGACGGTTAAGTCCGTGCCGTTTGTGAAGTTTCCGCCATTTGCAAATGTGGCAGCAGCGGTGTCGCTAAAATAAGCCTTTGCAATAATACTTCTTTCCATATGGTCAAGCAATAAAGCCGTGACCATTTGCATCACTTCATCAGGGATTGATTCAAAGAAATCAGGGTAAATGTTTTTCCATTTAGCCAGCACTTTGAATAATCGGTTTTCATCGTTTGCACAATAAGACAAACGACCGGTTACCAATGCCGGATCCCAAAACTTTTCAGCGAATTTAAAACCGCCAACCTCTTTTGGCGTACAGCCGTTAGCGGCACCGCCGCCAACTGCTAATCTTTTAACAGATAATATCTGTGACTTGTTTACGATACCTGTCTGAATGTCAAATAATTCAGCTAATCGTCCTTGCTTGTATAGTTTTTCAAAAACTATCTTATTGACCTCCGCTACTTCTGTCGGATTTAAGGTCAAATTACTTACATCGAATGTTGCCATTTTCTACTTTATTTAAAAATTTTTCTATTTCTCACTTTGTTCTCACTGGAAGCGGCACCGCTGTTAGCAGGTTCTTGCTTCATGTCCAAGTTAAACTTGGTTTTGATATTCTTTTCAAACTCCTCAATCTGATTCTTAATCTGTTTGAGTTCTTTTTCCTTAGCTTCTTCAACAGCTTTGATACTGTTTTGCGCCTCACTTAATTGATCTTTTAAATCTGCAATTTCTTTTTTTAACTCTTCAACGTCTTCCGTGTCGTCTTCTTTCGGCTTAATCTCGGTTAATTCACCGTTTGCAAATACGTAAGTTTCACCTGATGGCATTACATATTCGCCATCGGCTGCCTTACCGTCAACTTTTGCCTTGTCGCCTACTTTCGGCGTAGCATCGTCTTCTAATTCGTAAAAATCAATTTCAATGCCTGTGGCATCTTGAACGATTTTGTTTTGTGGTTTTAAAGTTAATTTTTTTAAAGAGTCAAACATGCTCTCTAACCAACTTTTGTCATCATTTGACAATTTAGTTTCTGCCATTTTCTTTTTATTTTTTAGGTTCAAATTTCGTTTTATACTTGCAACTGCCTCGTAAGTGATTATTTCACTTATAAATCCTTTTTCTAAAAGAAAATTAATATCCAAAGATTTATCTTCTTCCATTATAGCAAGCGCATCATCTTCTGTTAAGTCTGTTTCGGCGGCATATATTTTAGCCAATTTTTCATCAAGCGCTTTTAATTCTTGCGCCTCTTTTTCCAAGTCTTTACCATTGCCGGCACTCATTGACCAAGCTTTATGGATTAAAAAAGTTACTGATTCGTGAGCTTTACGAAGTGATTTATTTCCGGCAAGAAAAATTAATGTGCCAGCCGATGCAGTTACACCGGTTGCAACAGTTGATATATTATAACCTTGCGATTGTTTTAGTTTCAAAAAATCATATATAGCTATTCCGTCAAAAGCAAACCCACCGACTGTATTTACATATACGGTCACATCTTGACCGTCTAATTCATCAAACTGCTCTTGTAATTTCGTAGGCGTTATCTCCCAACCAACTTCACCGGATAAAAATATATATTCCATAGAAAATATTTATATCCCAAAAGTAATGTATAGTTTTTCCTTATGTGTGTAATTTTTTAGCACAACAAAAAACCGGACACATTTACGCATCCGGTTTAACGCTAATTAAAAAAACAATATAATATAAAAAAATCTACAATCAAATATACTAATTATTTTTTTACTTTATCAGATTTCGCAAAAATATTTTTTACATCTTTTGAAAATCGCAAATATTCCTTGTAGTCGTCTGAAAATAGCGAATGATATTTGTATAAAGAAAAATGATACAATGCTTTTGCTAAATAATAAAAACTTATAGTAAGTCCAATGCTTACAAATGCGATAAAAAACAAAATAAATCCTATCATTTCTCTAAAAATGTTTTAATGGCTATGTATATAATCTTGCGGGTTACATTAAATTCTGCTGCCGTTTCTTCAATTGCGCCTTTTTGTTCCTTAATTACATCCCAATATTGAAAATAAGAAAAGTAATCAAAGTATTTAGCTGGAAGAAGTCCGTATTGATACAAAGTTACAAGATTTTTCTTTTTGTGCCAATCTTTAAAGACGTAATAAATTGCGTTTTTTTTCTTTTTGTAAAGTGTTTTAGTCATTCGCAAAGTTTTCTACTGCAATCTCATTAGCGCTTACATTATAGGTATCTCGTGCTACATTAATCACACGCACAGTTGATTGTGGTTGGTTATAATTACTAATTACATTACTTGGTTGTGGCTCTGTTGTTGCTGACGATTTTTGCATGCTGGCAACCGCACTTGTTGCGCTTGTTGGTCTACTGAATGATGAGCCTCCGCCGCCACTTGATCCGCCGCCACCTTTCGAAACAGATAGAATTTTTTTAACATTCGCTAAACCTATTGCGACAGCTGATGCGGCTGCTACCGCAGCTCTTATCGGAGCATCTGGAGAAGGTATCGCCATTTGCGATGCGTATGCTTTTTGCGCTGCAACATAAGTGTCCACTAATGTCATTGCTGCGCTGACTTCCTTATTTTTCCCAAAAAGAGCTTCGCTTACATTGGCAATATTATGAGCCATTGCTTTGCCCTGATCAAGTTCCCGCATCTTAATCTGCATCTTTGTATTTGCAAGCGTTATTTGTCTGTCCTGTTCTTTTTTCGCATACTTTGCATTAATCAAATCCAACTTACGCTGCATCTGTTCATCGGTGATTATTTTGTTTTCCCAATCCTGTGCTAACTGCTCTACTTCCTTTTCTTTATTAATCCGGTCAATTTCATTTTTCTTTTCCCACTTAGACATTTCGGCAAACTCGATAGCTTGCAACTCAATTTCTAAATCAGTCGCTTTCTTTTGACGTTCTGCCTCATCTTTGATTGCTTGGTCTGATGCTTGCTTATCACTCCATTGTGTACGAATGTCGTCTAATTGTGCTTGGTAATCGTTCTCTAATTGCAACTTTGCTAAGTCATATTCTTTGCCCTTGATTAAACCGAAATCATTTTTTTGCTTTAAAGCTAATAACTCACGTCTGTTTATTTCGGATATTATTTTGAGTTTAGCCTGCATAGTTTCTTGATTCAGTTCTTTGTCTGATTCAAGCGCTTTTTTGTTTTTCTCAATGTAGGTATCAAGTTCTATTTTGAGGTTTTTTAAAACGTCATTGTGTGCATCTTTTACAGCCTTATCACTTTCCCTTTGCGCTTGACGTGCAAGCTGTACTTTTGTCCCAAGAAAACGCATCTCTATACGTTGAGCCTCTGTATCCTTGTCGATTCGTTTCGCTTTTAAATCATTTAATTCTTGCTGTGCTTTTCTGTCTGTATCGCTTGATTTATTTTTTTCTTTTTGTTGCTCAATTTGTTTATCTAATATTTTCTTTTCTATTTCTAATTTTCTTTTTGTTAAAGTTTCAGCCATTTTTAAAGCGCTATTTCTTTCTTGTCTTGTCTTTGTTTGGTCTTTAGCTATTAATTCTTGTTTTTTTAAAGCTCTATTTAATACAGAAATATTAAGATTGTGGACTTTATTAAGTTCTTGTATTTCGATATTTAACTTCTGTATTTTCTTACCACGTTGCCACGCCTCATCAAGCATCTTGTTAGTTTCAGTTGCCATATCCTTTATTTTCCCTGTAACATCTTCAACACCTGTGGCAACCGTTAAAAGATTATCACCTACTTTGTCAAAATCACCGCTCCAAATGTTATCCCAAATATCGCCAAATGCTTTAATTCTATTAGTAACTTGCCCTTCCATAAAGTCTAGCAAATCGGATAGTAATTTCTTTGGACTTGAAAAAGCATGTACTAATTTTTCTCCTAACTTTTCAGCAACACCCCAAAGTGATTCCATTACAACTTTTAAAGGTGTAAGAACCGAATTAACAGCGTCAATAGCCTTTTGCGTTTTCATAAATGCAGTGATTAATAATCCTAACACAATTACAATAGCTCCGATTCCTGTTGCTAATAACGCAATTCTGAACGCTTTCAGACTGCCATTTGTCGTTTGTAGTGCTGTTTTTTGGGCTTTCAACCCCGTTACCATTCTTTGTCCGGATTGAATAAACATTGCGAGTTTAGGATTAACGCCATTTAAAGCGCTTGCATAGTTGCCTATGTTCATTGTTCTTTTATCTTCTGCGCTCCCGTTTTCCCGTAGGAAATTAGTGTTTTGGTCGATTCTTGCGTTTACCTGTTCAAGCAACTTAGCTTCTTCCTTATTATTTACATTTAGATTTTGCTTAATCTTATTCAGCGACTTAATCTGATTAGTTGCTCCTGCTCTTGTATTAACTTCCTTGCTAAGTTCATTGCTCACGGCTTTTGAATATTCCGAAGTCGCTATTTGCTGCTTATTATAATCTGCTATTTCTTTTGTCACTAATTTATACTGCCCCTTAAGCTCTTTTAGCGCTATCTCGTTCTCAATATAACTTTGTGAAGATGTGTCACCTGTTCTTTTAGCTTCTCTTTGAGCTTCTGCTAACGCATCAATTTCTTTTTTTAACTTTTGCGCAGTCGCCATATAGTCATCTGCCTTTAACCCTATCTCAAATATTTTCTCTGCCATAATTTATAAATTAACATAATTAAATTCGCAAACAGTTGTCTTTTTGTTGCTTGATTTTTTTATTTTAGTCAGGTAAAAATAAGCTCCTAACTGTTTAAAATATTTTAGTTTAAAGAAATTAATAGTAGCAAAATCATCTTCGCTTATTAAAATTTCTATTTTAATACGTCTATAAAAATCAAGCATTTTTTTTATTTCTTGATAATTATCAGCTATCAAATCTTCCCATAACATCCCAGAAAAATCAAGAACCGGATAATCTCCGGTAAAATCATTAACAACGCCTCCATGTGTTCCATAATGTATGGTGCCGTTCTTTTTTACAACTTTTGCTATATAGTTTTTTCCGTTAAGAACTTTATACTTCTTAATAGCCCCGCTGTCATCCCTGACAGCTTCCCAAAATGGGATAAACTGTAATTTTTTTCCATTAATTTCAACGGTTGATTTTTCAGTAGCTCTAAATTTTGATTTAATTACCGTTTTTTCCTCCGGAAGTGTGTCGTTATTTAACGACATTACGCCATCTGCAAATTGATAATCGTCTTTTTTTGCGTATTCATATGCAAAAATGTTGCTCTTTGCATATGGCAAAGAGTAGGATTCATCGACAACCTTAACAAACTTTTCGCTCCAGTCTTCAGCTCCTTGCATTTTTAGTACATCTTTAGCTTTTTTGTACTTTACGCTGTTTCCGGATACATCGTTCATTAGCGCATACATCTGAATTATCTGTTTTATAAAATCTTTTTGGCTCATCTCGCCGATTAGTGATTTTATTTTTACTCGAGATACGGAGTTTGCAATGGTCTCAAAAATTAAATGATCGAATCCTGATGCTGATGGGCAGTCCCAATTTAAACACCCTTGATAATCGTCATAATCCGTACACACGCAATCATATTTCGCATATTTTATAGAAAAAAACACTTCGCTATCCCTCTCGAATGTGTATATAGCATCCCAATTTAAAGAATAATCAGAATCGTCCGTGTCGCACCCTGCTGTGCATGTCGGGATAATTTCTTCAACGACACTAACATTGCCATTCTTGTCTCTAACATATATCAAAAATGAAAAAAAATGAGATAGGTGAAAATGGGGAGTAAGATTAAATCTTATTCTGTAATTCTGCGTGCTTGGGATAATATATTTTGAATTTTGAAGATATGTTTGTGAATCCGCCGTTTGAATATCATTGATATACACGCCATTACCAATGTAGTGTTCTTGTGTTGTATTGCCAAGCCCGTATCCGGAATCATAACTAAAAGACGCTGACGTGCTGTCTATAACGCTATCCCAGCCACGCATCGGAGTTAAAACCAAATCATCCGGAGGTTCAAAGTCAGGTGAAAATCCCGCCTCCGAATGGATTAAATCCCATATAGTTTTTATATAAATGCTTGGGAGTTGATAATTTATCTCAATTTTAGATTCTTTTGTGTTTCCAAAATCAGAAATTCCGTATATATAACCGCTAGTGTTTGAAAACGACCCTTGAAAATTCCCGGTTGTTAAGTCGTGGTTATATTGCCCGAGTGGCAAGTCTGCAATTTTTTTATTTTCGATAGCTTGAAAAAAATGCTTGTTGCCGTCATATATTGAAATTATATATTTTTTTTGCAAAAAAGAAGTTGAGCGAATAATGCCTATTCCATTATTTATAATGTGCATTCCATTCATTCTCAACATAACATTTAATTTTTTATACGGCATAGTTATAGAATTAAATATACCTAAACTTTTAAACGTTTTTATGTTTTTTTGTGTCATTGGCAAATCTATCGAATTTGTGAATGTGCTGCGCCTGTTTTTTAACTCCGAGAAATCGTTTATCTGCTTCGTTACAGCGACAACAGCATTTGGATTCAAATCCATAAGATGTCCGTCAATCCATAGTTCTACCATAAGCCATTATTTTTTTTCTCTATAATTACAGAGATTTTACTTTTTTTTCCGTAGTCATCTATAACTAATGAATTTGTTTTTACATTAACAAGCTGAAATAATTCAGGCGTTGCCGCTTGATTTTTTGTGCCGTGATACAAATACACTCTAGGGCTTTCTATTATATCGGCGATATAATTGCGCTCATCTTCACTAAGAGAGCTTGCGTGCAACATTATTGCATCTGTGCTTTCTTTTCCCAATGAAATAAACTTTGTTCTATTAGTCTCATCGTCAGCAAAATAATTAATAATATGTCCGTGATCACGGACACTCATCGTTACTTTTTTCTTTTTTTGAAAAAGCCAATACTTGTATGTCCCTCGCAGAGACAACCACTTGATATATGTTCCTTCGCAATCCTTTATTTTAAAATTAATATGCCCTAAAACATCATCTTTGCTGTTTACAACATCCAATTTTGCACTATCCTTGCCGTCTAAAAATGCAAGGTTTGTTGCTCCGGTTGAAATATTAAAACGCACTACTTTTCTTCTATTTGATGTATATATGTCTCCGTCACTGTCTTTTATTTTAAATGTGTTTCCTCCAACTGCAAAATCATAAGGAAACCCTTTAAAAAATGTCAGATTATCGCCTGAAAAACAAGTGTATTCTTCCTCCGTCCACCTATACATTTGTTTTTCCATATCTTTCGATGCCCGTGGCATTATAAAAACCCACTGAATAGAGCTGTTCGCTTCATGCGTATTGTCCGTGAAATAAACATCTAGTAATAGCGGCGTTATCCCTGAAGCGTTAACAAGATAATCTGACACTTCACCGGTTGCAACAGGCGAATTATCTATCATGTTTTTCGAGCCGTTAGTGTTAAAAATGTGTTTTTCAAAAATAGGTCTCAAATTTACGTGAAAATAACCGTAAGTGTCAGGATAAAATTTCATTCCACGCACAAAAGCGTGAGATACGGTTTTGCCTGCCGTATCTGAATGAAAAATTATTATAAAATTATTAAATGCTGCCCAAAATGTTGCATCACTACTTGATGATGTGAAGCCTTTGTCAATAATTACTGCCATATGTGTATTTTATTTGATTATTCTGCGCCTGTATGACTTTTGCAGGCTTGCCGTTTTTTGAAATCTCAAGGCTTCCGGTTATGTGCGTGCCACTCCATGAAGCTATATGCACGTATTTTAAGTTTTTACCCGTGTTGATGTTAAACACGGTGTCTATTCCTACCGTTCTCCAAGTCGTTTTTGAATAATAAAAGCCGCTTTCATCTCTGTATTGAATTGTCAAACCATACATTTCAAGCATCTCATTCTGAACGATAAGATGTGCGTTAATAGTTCGTAATTTTGTGTCAGTATTTGTGACAGGCTTCTGTTTTTTACAGCTTAAGGCTGCTAATGTGATAATGAATATTAATATTAATTTTTTCATAACAATTTTTTATTTTAAAGGTAAACATTATAAATTATCTTTATATGACAAATGTCAGTTTTATACTGTATTTAAAACATTCATATAGCTTGCAAATTCAACCGTTACCGCATCGCTTAATCGTTTAAAGATTAATTCAATTCTTTGCGGTGCCAGTACTTCGCTTATCAAATTAACGCCTCCGTAATCTTTTCTATCCCAACCTTTATTCTGTATCTTTCTTGCAATTAAGAACGCTAATGACGACACTTTAATATCTGACTGTATTCTTTTATCAATTATCCATTGTTCAATCTTTGCCCTAAATGTCTTGTCATCTGCGCTGACTTGATTTGCCGGCATTCCTTGTTCAAGATTGTGCGTATAATCATCGCCAAATATGGTGCCTGATATATTGCCAATTACAATAGTTAATGACTTTTCCCAATGGCCACTCGCTTTCATTCCCTTTTCGTTGTACTTGGCAATTAGTTCTTGCTTAATCAGTTTAAGCTCTTTTTCTATAGCTTCAATTGTCGCACTCATACGCAAATTTGATTAGAACTCCGTCTAAATTAAAGTCTAATATTGAATAAACATCTCGGTAGCTGAATTGTGTCAATTTGCATTCACAATTTGCCAACGACTTTCTTAACGCCGGCACTTCATTTTCAATTATCGGCATTACAAGGCTTGAATACCTGCCTGAATCGTGGCTGTAACCCGTTTCATTTCCTATTGTATTAGATATGTCAGACGACCGTAATAGCTGACAGCTGTCAACACGGACATTAGTTGCAATTACATTTCCATGTTCGTCTAATTGGTCATCACTTGCAATAGGGCTCTCAACCATCAATACCGTCTGCCGGCTTTCCATAATCTCATCAAATAGATTCTGTCCAAAGTCGGTAGAGTGAACGAATAACCACCCATTTAATTCTGCAATTTCCTGTAACTTTTTAACTATGTTCATCGTCTTTTTTTACTTATAATCTCTGCATAACGCTTGTCAATCTCGCCTTTTGTTTTGAAATAATCCGAATAAACAAACACATCTAACCATAGCCATTTACCTATCTCTTTTGGATTAGTGCTGAACGCTTGAGCTAATGGTACCTTTGTATTCAAATATTCAAACCTTTTCATCCGGTCAATTCCCGCCTGCATAGCTATCGGGTCAGGGTCACTTGCTAACGAGCTTTCATAATCATTAATCAATTTCAACTGCTCTGCTACCCACTTCCACCATGACAGCATCTCAAACGTCCACATTTTCAGGATGTTCGGCTTAATTTCTACAAATTTAAGTATTTTTTTATTAGAAAAGCAAATACTATAAACATTTTTTATACTTTGTAAATCAAATTTCTGTATTTCTTTTCGTAAAAACGACACTTCATCGAATGTCCACTCATACATTCCTTTGCTTTTGTTGCCGTTAAGATACGGTGATGGTTGTATGTGCTCCACCCATATGTCGTATTGTGCGGTATTCTGCAACTTCAAGTAGTCTTTTAGCCTTATGTCTTTTACTTTCATTATCTGAATGCGAATTTTTTGGATTTTTTTTGCCAAACAAAATAAGTTCCGGCATCGGTAATGTGGTCAAGCCCGCTTGTCTTGTCAGGTTGTCCGGACTTATCATAAGACAATTGTTCTAATGCGTCTGTATAATTAATGCAAATGTCAGTATTTACAAAATATGTCTTTTCTCTGAATCGTCTGTTAGTTTCATTGATTCTATCTCTTACAAGAGGATTTGATTTGTTTGATTTTATAACGAATCCATACTGTTTCAATATCTTAAAGTCAGTCATTCCAAGAGCTGATGATTTTCTTTGCATTCCACTCGCATCGGGGTAAACAGCTATGCGGTGACCTTTGTATCTTTCTTTAATTATTGTTGCTAACTCGTTTGTGTCAAATGCGCCGGTAATTTCATCTACTGCATAAAGAATGTCATCATCTACCACGTGGATCACAGCACTCATATTGGTTATATTAAAATCGATTCCAATATGCAGCACATCTTTGTCTTGTATCTTGCGTGGATTGTGGTTTTCGTGCCTGTCAAATTCGTTAAATACGTTTCCGGTTGTTAGATTCACAAAATATCCGTTAAGGTACGCTTCTAACTGTTGAGGTGAATATTCGTCTGCAAGTGATTGAATGTATTCTTTTGGCAGATATGGATTGTCATAAGTTGATGCACGTATAAGCTTTTTATTTTTTGTTTCTAAATTCGGTTTTGATAATGTTTCTTTGTAAAATCTATAAAAGAACTTATATCCCTCAGGTGTCCCTACCACATCGAGCTGATTATATTCCTTGTCAGGCATTCGCTGCCGGTTACGTGCTACAACATTACGGAACACATCTTCCATTTTGTTAGCAGGCAATATATCAACCTCATCAATCAAAGAGTACCCAACCTCGTAACCTACAATTAATTTCGGGTTATCCATTGTACGTAAAATGATACGCCCAAAGTCTTGTCCTGCGTTTATGACTTTTATCACTTTATCTGATAGATTAATATCATACGTCAATCCTAAGTCGTCTAATGTTTCAGCAAAACGAGGGATTGCAATATCTTTGATTAAGTTGTAAGTCGGTAGGTAGTAGGCACAATCTATTTTAGGATACTTTAATTTTTGCAAGGTGGTTTTGATAATTCCTGCATAAGTCTTACCACTTCCAAAACCAGCAACTAATCCCGTATGTCTTTTTTCGGACGTGACAAATTCAGCTTGTGCCTTTAATAATTTAATCTTTTTTCTCATTCGATTTGATTACTTCAATGTCAATGCCTGTTATTTTTGTATCTTGTTTTATTTCGAGTTGTTTCTTTTCTCCATACTTGTTAGGGAACATTTTAGCAATAGTCCATTTACGCGCGTCCATTCTTATTTTTGCCTCTCCCTGCGATTCATAGTCAGGCAGTCCACCGTCTGCAATTTCAATCACCTGATCAAAGTAAATATCTGCTTGTAAAGCCCTTGCGTATGCGTAACTGTCGGAAAATTCTTTATCAAAATACTTTGATGTGTTAAGCAACCATTGATAAACAGTATCACGGTTTGGCATTCCTTTACTGCGTAATATTTTCAAAAGGCTTTCACCTCTACTAATCCTATCAAGAATCTCTGCTTTAATTTCTGCCTTTTTGCTTTTATCGTATGCCATAATAAATAATCTTTATAGTTTTGACAAAGTTAATCAATTTTATTTAATTAGTAAATTAACAAGGCTCATTTCTGTATCGTTCATTAACTACGTCCGCAACATATACTTTTATTGTTTCCTCAATAATGGCATTTATTAACGATTTACTATTGTTTATCTCATTTTGCGAAAATCCTTTTTTTAATAGACTTTTTGCAATCTCGTTATCTCTCTCTAATTTCTCTAATCTAAGAGCTTTTATTATTTCTTCTTTTTTCATATCGTTTTATTTAAAAAGGTAAAGGCATTAATTCCTTAGTTATTGTTGTTAATTTAACATAGTCGCCACTCATATAAGCATCAATTATTTCTTTTGTTTTATCGAAACCATAAGAAAAACACGTAAAATAACCCCTGTTTTGCAAGTCTAATAAAAAGTGTTCCTGATCCTTTAAGTGTTCTGTATTTCTCAAATGACCTTTTTTTGTCAGCAAATCATTTTTAGTTGCTTTTAATTCTATAAATAAGCCAAAACTTTCAAAATGCCATTGTCCTCGACTACGGACTTTTAACGGCTCGGCAATAAACAAATCCGGATAACCTTTTTTATGCTTGTGAATCCTTTTACTTTTCTTTGCCAATCCTGCCGGCAAATGAATGTCTGCGCCAATGTCAAATCTAAATATAACATCTGGGTACTGTAATGTTAAATACGTGCTAATTGCTTCTTTTAATTTTTCTTCTTTTTTCATATAATTTTAGGTTACAAATCTGTAATTAACTATATTAGGTTGTTACCCGCCATTTAAGATAAAAGCTAAACGGATAACTATAATTTTGAAAAACGGCGGGTAACACCGTATATAGTTTATGCTTGCTTTTGTGCTTAAATTTAAGGTCATTGTTTCAAATCTTTTTATTTTTTTTTGCCAACGCTTTTAATAAATACCCAATAATAAGAGTGAAATTTACGTGCGTGTCTTTGTGTAACATTCGGATTAAATACCCTATTCTTTGAAAATAGTATAAATAAATCCTTTGCATAAAATCCTATTTCAGAAGCCCAATTATACACAATATTATGTATCATTATATTACCTTTTGGACTTGTGAAATCTTGACATTTAAAAATTAATAATCCTTTCGGTCTTAATATCCGATGAAATTCTTGCAAACTTGTTTTATACATATTTTCTAAATCTAAAAACGTATCGAACATTGTAAATCGTTTTGCCATAATAGTTTCTGACGCTGTTCCTGTATTTCCGAATAAAAAAGGCGGGTCAAACATTATAGAATTTATACTATTGTCATCTAATGGCAAATTATTTGCATTTGCTTTTTCAACGCCTGCAATTTGCGGACTTAAATCAAACTTATATTTTGGTTTAGGCAATCCTTTTTTATAAAAATTACCTATCGAATAAGTTGGGTCGCACTCAATAGCATTTCCGTTGTTATGAAGTACCAAAATATCTCTTATCATTTCTTGCTCGTCAAAACCAATGGAACTTATTACTTTTGTTCCAAATAATGTTTCTTGTCCTAATGTTATACTATTTTCTGCCATCGCTAAAAAAAAAAAAAGTGTTAGTGTTAAATTCATAGTTTTGTTCATTAAATACGCACAAACCATATACCTGCGTTAGTGGTAATTAAAAATTACGTTCAACTTCCATTCTTTTTAAACATTCTAATGGTGTTTCATTCTTCCTTAATGTGTAACCGCAACCTAATGTTCCACCTTTCCAAGAACCGTTTTTAAACTCTACGGCATCAAATCTTTTAATCGTGTAATTTTGTCCTGTATGGTTATTAATTACATCACCACCTGCAATAACATTTCTATTTTCCTTTTTGGCTTCAAAATATCTTTTGTGTACTGTTAATTTTAGTATTTTCATAATCTTCTTGAACAACCGCTAACAAAGAGCCGTGCTGCATTTGTTTTTCAAATTGAAATATAAGCCTCCGACCTAGCAATGTCGTCGCTTAAACATAAAAGTTTGTTTTTTTCTACTATTTCAGAGACGAAATCCTTGTCATTTTTTAAACACGGACTTTTCAAGGCGCAAACATCACATCCTCCGCCTATGTTTCTCAGCTTATAGCTTTTGCCTCTGAATGTTAATTTTCTCTTTGTGTTATATGTTATTGACATTATTTATTGTTTAATTGATTTTAATAAATTATTCAAATAACCCCTACTTGTTATTATCTGAATTTTTAAAAGTTCAATATCATCCTCGTTCCATTCAACCGGAAATCTCTTAACTCGTAATTCTTTCGGAATGTTAGAGAAAGTTAAGTTATTACGGATTTCTTGCTCCTGTTCGTCTGAAATGTCAAGTATATTATTATTCCACATATAACGTCTGATTTCGTCTAATGTGATGTGCTCCGGCGTATCTACCAAGCAATATGCAATCTCTCCTTGATGAACACCTGTCATCCATTGGTAAGTTAGGTCTTGCCAATAGTATAAGTCATTTTTAAGTTTTTCATCAAACATAGGAAAAGTGTAAATGTCCCAGCTTGACTTAATATCAGGAACTATGTCTTTAACCATATCAGGCGTGCCGGTAGTGTAGTCATTTTCATAGCGTTTTTCGTTTTTGAAAAACAATCTTCCGGTTACTTCCGAATACAGCGTTATACTTTTTTCCTCCACGAAAATACCCTTATCCATTTGTTTGGTGTGTATTTCCTTTTTCTTTCCAAAGATTTCCTCAATGAAAAGTTTTTTGAGATAAGTTTGAGTGGTTTTTGATAGATTTCCTGGCTTTGTGCGTCCAGACTTAATGCCAACCATAAGATTACCGACTGCTGATGCACGGAACTTATAATCGTCGAAGTTTTTAACTTGCTTCATTGCTTATTCTTTTTGTAAACTTTTGATTTTTTTATCAATTATCGGAATAAAGAAGTCTGAATGTTCAGACGGGATTCCGAGTTTAAGGCTACGTAATTCATCTATCGTGTTTGCTTTTTCAACGAATTTTGAAATCCTGTCTATTTCTTCATTTTTGTTGTTTTCTTCCAAATCGATAAAATCTGTAAAGTCATTGTCCGGATATTCGATTTCTTCGTTATCGTGGATTACTGCCTGATCTGATTTTATCGCATCGGCAAGCTGAATGCTCATTGGCGCATATTTTCCAAGCAACAACTTTAATACCGTTTTTTTTGCCATTACATCAAATTCATTAGCCCAAAGCCCGTATTTATTGTTGAAACTTTTTGAATATTTCCTGGCGTGTTTTTCTACTTCACTTTTAGTCATATATAATGACTTTTTAAAACCATTCAATAACTTGAAATAGGCAATATAGCCAAGTATTTGCTTACCGGCTCTTTCTTCGTCTGACAGCCAGTTAAAAGTTAACTCACCAGTTAGCCTGTCGTGGTTTTCAATCTCACCGGCACGCACATCTGTAACGTTGATCGTTTCAAATTGATTGGTACGCAATGCTAATTGAACAAATCCCTTATAGCCAATTTGAAATTGCGCCTCTGTAATCCCTTTCTTTGAGTTCTTATACGGAATCACATAAGCAAATCCCAAGTTATTATCAAGCGGTAAGTCCAATGCAGTAGACTTGATGGCTGCATACATAACAGTTACAGGCTCACATTCTTGCAATGCTTGATTATTTGCCACTAAACTCGTAAGAGTGGTGATAAATTGTTCTTTTTTGGCGCCAAGCACATCTGCAAGGTAGTCTTGTGTTTTCGGATTCCTTATAAGTCCGTTGAATTTTTGTAAATTACTCATATTGTTTGTTTTTTAATTATTTCACTCTTATCTTCTTCACTCAACGATGCTGGATCAACATTATGCAACATCATCCATTGCTCTATGAGCAATAATTTTATATCTTTTTTAATAGCACTAACCTTTAATAGTGTTATTATTGCGGTATCAATCACATCTATATGGTTGCTATTTATTATTTTATTGTCTGAATCTGACAATAAAAATTGTTTTGTTTTATTACTGATGTTTTTTGAAGACAATAGTGTTTTTACACATCTATTTTCTTTTTCTGCAATTCTCTTATTTTTCAACTTTTGAATATCTGTAAAAACAGATTTGCAATAATAGCTCTGACCATTTGGAGCTATTCCGGATTCTTTTATCACGCCGTCATCAAGTAAGTCCGAAACCCTTCCGCTTACAGTAGAGTGCTTTCTTCCGGTGTAAGTGTATAAATTTTCAAGATTATTTTCTCTTATATTTCTAATGAGCCAAAAAATCTCATCTTTAGCTTTCTTAAACTGTCCGGATTCTTTTAATTCCTTGAACTTTGTTTTTTGTGCTTCTGTCATAATGTTTTAGTTTTATAAGTTACAATTTTGCAATTAACTATATTAGGTTGTTGTAAGTAATTTTTAAGACACTTTCCATTTTTCAATATAAGTATTATTCCAATTCATTTTTGCAAACTTTTTTTTACTATAGTAAGCTTTTGAATACGTTTTGCAAATATCTAAAGGCTCTTTTCTATCCTTATCTTTTAAGATAAAAATAAAACTACTTACAACATTAGTTATACGTAATTGCTCTTCAATCCACTTTACATAACTATCAGAATAACTTCCGCTCTGTATATATTCCCCTTTTCCATTCCAGCAATATGGTGTGTTATTAGTTTCTTTTGTGTATTTTTCTTTATAATCCATTTATTTAGTTTTTATGTTAATAAAATGCAACTACGCATAGCCATAGCATTATATGCAAGGCTAAACTAATGTTTCATAATCAGCAAAAAACTGTTCTATATTTTTAGGTTCACCGTATCTTGCATTTGGTATCCACATATCAACATTTTGGTAAAAGTCGTGTCCTGTAAATCCGTTTGGTGGGAAAGTGCATAGGTTTTTAAATCCATCGTGCCATTTTATAAATCCACTTCCTGTAACGCATCTTGTACCAAACTCTTGTAATATTTCTTGTATTTTTATATGGTTACTTTCATCAACCCAAAAGAAAGCATTTTTTATATACTTGTTTTTAAATTCATCTCTTGTCATAATGTTTTTGCTTTAAACACGCCCTGCATATAACACTTTGTATAGTGCATAGCGAGTAAGTTAATATTTATTTAATTCTGTTTATAATTCAATCTTTTAGTTTGTTTGCAAAGTGCGTTTTTTATTCCGCTACGCACCATACAAGTTGCCGTTGTGCTTCATTAAAACGACAACCTATTTAGAACGCTGGCTTAACAATTATCTTCCAATGCGTTATATAGCCGTCTATATCGCTTTCTATCGTATGAAATTCTCCCATTTTATAAAGAGCCTTTGTCCACATTTCTTTTTCTGTGGAATAAATTAAATAAAAACCGGCAGTCATAGGCAAAGCATCATCAACAGCTACCCACTCATTTGAACATTGCCGCAAAGCATCTTTTTCGTTATCTTTATATTTAAGTGTATTTTTCATCACTCACTAATTTAAGTTACCTATATAAGACATCACCATCTTTGTCGTATATAGATTCTATCATCCCGAAGAATCTAACATTGTCGACAGAAAAGCCGTCAGGCTGGTCGTCATGCTTATACGTCCATGTTATCTCTCCGCTTATATCAACGTGAACTTCTTCACCGTTGAATTCAAAATCTATCTGCTCGCCATTTATGTATTCGAACCCTTTTTCAGGGTAAAAAAAACTTCTATTCTCGATGAAGCTATCTACTTCATCTACAATTTTTTCAAATAAACCCTTCGGGGTAATTTCCCAAGTTTTTTCCAATTCTATTTTCATATTGTTTTGTTTTAATTAAACCAAAGGTAAGCAATTGGTGATAAATAAAAATGATATTTGTCAGTTTTTGTCATCTTTTCTAAAATCTCTATCATTTTTTCCTAAGATGACAAAATTAAACATCTCGTGCATTCTGGATGCAAGGCGTTTTCCATAAAAATCGCCTAACATTTCTTTATTTAAATTAGTCGTTATATGCGTTCTACTGCCGTTTTTTTGGTAAGCGTTGTATCTTTCCAATAAAACTATCTCTAATACGTTTATTCTGTTACCAAAATACATGCCTGTTGGCTCTGCTCCAACCTCATCAATAAATAAATCGCCTGTAAAGTATCGCTCGATACCTTCATATCCTTTTTTTGAGAATAACCGGACTAACTCAAATGAAGTAACAGATTTGAATTTATTATCAAACCACTTCATTCTGCGGTGTATTTCCATTAAAATACTTTTGCCGCTTCCATTACTACCAACTAGGCATATGCCCTTGTGCTGATCACCTTTGTTTTGTAAACTAAAATACTTCCAAAAGTAAGTAATAGCGTTAATGTTTATATCATCGATGATGTATTTAACAATCTCGCCATTTTGTTTTTTGTGTTCATTTACAATTTGGTTAGCATAATCAACAAACCTTTTTTTTAGTTGTAGTTCTGACAAGCCGGGATTTTGTTTTTTTTGTTCCCGAATTTCACGAAGTTTTTTTATCTCGTCAAGTGCTTTTTTTTGCAATTCTTTAAAATCATTATTTTTATCCCAAGTACTTTGTTCGTACTTGTATATATCAGCTAGTTCAAATTCTGTTAAGTCAATTCCTGCTTTTTGCTTTTCTATCAAAGCTTCGTATTTGTGCCTTCCTATCATTTTGTGATTTTTTTAAAATGGGAATTTATCATCTCTAACGCCTTTAATGGCGAATTTCTGTTTTCCGATGAATATTTTTTTGTAGTTGTTGGAGACGTTTATTCCATTTGGACTTTTATTCTCCAATCTCGCCATTTCGGAAATAGTGTTTATTTCTAGTTTTGATATAACTAGTTCTAAAATTGCAACCAATTTCTCATTGTCGGTAATTTGGTCTATTTTTCTAATTACTTCATTCATAATGTTTTATAAGTTACAAATCTGTAATTAACTATATTAGGTTGTTATAGATAAGCTCTTACTCAAATTCAAAGCCATCTAAAAACTTTCCTGTTATTAGTTTAAAAGCATCTTGCAATAGCATTTTATCACTTACTTTTATTCTTGCTGTCGGCATAAATTCAGGCTCAATAAAATAGTCTTTTAATTCTTCAAGCCATCTAACTGTAAATCCTTTTGCGTGTAATTTTATATTAAAAAATTCGTGTTCGTTTTTTGGGTTTATTTTCTTAAATCCTAAATCTAAGAGCATTTTGTCGCTTGTTTTTTCAATAGTTTCTTTTCTCATAGTCAAGTAGTATCTATCAGTTTCAGTTACATAACTTGATTTTAAGTAATTAGGTATTTCAAGCATCTGCATAGTTCCAATAAGTGCTTTTCCTGTTGCTTTTAGCATTTCGTCTAATGCTTCTTTGTCTTTTTTGTTTAGTTTCTTCATAATTTTAATGTTGCCTATCTATAACAATTTGTATAATTCATTGCTACCAATCGCTTGTTTATAATCTATTTGTTTTACTCTTAATTTGTTTTGTATCTGTAAGGTTAGTTTCTAATTTTACGCCACATAACCATACAAGTTGCCGTTATAGGTAAGCTACCAAGTAGGAAACTCACGCACTTGTAAATCTTTCGGAAATTGCTCAATATCTTTTATTACTTTTCCGTTCTCGTCTTGTATTTGTTTAAGAAAATAAGCAATACCTAACCTATCACATTCTTTTTTCATTTGTCTTGCCCATTCTATTTTAAAAGGTCGTCTAAAACGTCCACTTTCGCACCCTTGTATTACCCAATCAAAATATGAATATTCCCTAACAGTTAAAGAATGTATCATATCTGTTTGTGGTTCGATAGATAAAAACTTTTTACCTTTCCAATTATGTGTTAAACTTCTTGCATAGCTTTTAGTTTGGTTATCTGATATTGAAGTTCCTATCCAAACATTATGCGGTGGATTATTATACCAATCAAACTGCATACAAGTTCCTATGTTGTTTGGTCGCTTTGTTAGTAATAAGAAAACTATATTTTCATATTTCTTTGCGTTAATTCTATTAAATAGTTCCTCTCTTAATTGTGCTGTATTCTCATAATTTCCATTAGCATTATTTAATGGGTAATTAAGTTCGTAAATATCCATCATAGAACCAATGAATACAGTTTCTTTTTTCCCTGTGCTTTTTGCACGTTTCTGTATTTTGTCTAATGTGGTAAATGCTGATTTTATTAGTTTACGGTTTTTTGTTACACCCCAAATATCATCACCGTATCTTTTTGATAAACTTTCAGCGTAACAGTTTTTACAACCTGTATGCACTTTTGAGCAACCCCACCATAAATTTACTGTATGATTACACCATTCTATTTTTGTGTTTTCTGCCATAATATTTTTACTTTTAAAACGCCTACCTATAACAATGTGTAAACCGGTAATGCTTACTATGTGTTTAATTCGGTAGCCTGTGATTATTTATTTAGTTATTTTCATTCCTTAAAGTTTGTGCATCTTTACACGCACTACGTTTACACCAACGTTGTGTGCAATGGGCTAAATCTCGTTTCAAATTAAAGTTTAGTGCTTCAAAGAAAAAAGAAAAAGCCCACGCTCACTATTACTAATCTAAATCTTCAAGTGCTTTTTCGGCAGCTAATCGTTTTGCAATTCGTTTGTTACTACCGGATGCTTTGTAAATGTCGCCATTAGGCAACTCAATTTCTATCGTAATAGTAGGGTTATGGTCTGCACCTGTTTTTGAAATAACCCTTGTTTGAATATTAGCACCATAAATTGATTGGATTTTTTCTGCTAATTCTGTAATTGGATTTGTTGTACTCATAATTTCTGAATTTTTATTAATTAAACTTAAATTTTTTAATTTTTCAAAAATGCCTTTTACAGCATATTTAATTGAATTTTCTTTTACTCTTTTTGTTTTTACAGAGTTGAGTAATTTCTCTGTCAATTCTGGTTCATTTTCTATTAAAAATGAAAACTTTTTATCATTTTCTTTTTGATAAAAAACTAATGTGTAACCATTCTTTTCAAATCTTTTCATTTTTTATATTTTAAATTAATATTCATTCTTAATTAAGCACCATATTCAATATCAATTCCTTTTTTACCATAATTATATAAATCAATTTTGAGTTCACAGATATATTTTTCTTTTGCTATAACTTCATCCCACTTTTCATTTTTAATAAGCGTTTCTTTCTCTATTTCTAAATTGAGAATATAACCATTAAGTTCTTTAATTTTTTCATACACAAAATCAAATTCTTTCTTACGTTTTTTAGTCATATAATATCCTCGTTTTAATCCCATTAGAAAAAAATTAGAAACAATAACTACGCACAACACATTGTATAGTGCATAGCTACTATTCGATTAATATTTAAGTTTTTGTTTTTCAATTTACTTTTATTTTTAATTCAATATTTCAGTGCATTTATACGCTACGCACCATACAATCGGCTGCTGAGGCAGCCATTAAAATTTCTTCACATAATTGCTGTGGTATTTTACTGCGGTCATATGAGCAACTTCTTCCTTGTGTTCCTGTTTTTGAGCCACGTCTTGCACTTTGGTGGTGGCAATGCCTGTTTATTATATTGCCGTCTTTATCATATTTATAGTTATGGCATTGCGGTCGTGGTACCCACGTTTTTGAGTTAGTCCATATATCAGTTGGTTTAGCTCGATCATCACCATATTGGCAATACCAAATTGTATGTCTTGTAAATTCTTGCATAAACGGCATATGCCGCATCATTCCGCGTGGGTTTTCAATAAAGAATATTAAGTTAGTGTTTATTTCTAACCACTTTTTTATTAAGCTAATAAAGTGCTTATTTACACGATCACTTTTTTCCGCGTATTCGCTCTTTGGGTATATTCTGTCTTTTCTGTGGTGGCTTATTGCAGATATTGAGTAAGTCGTGCAATCTGGACTTGCCCAAATGAAGTCCGGTACAAATGGAACGTCTGCTATTTGTAAATTTTCAATATCAATTTGCAAATCAATATTATCATATGCAGTCCAATCAACAGAAAATACGTTGTGTCCTTGTTTTTCTGCTTCTATTCCTATGCTTCTTGATCCTGCAAATAATTCTAATACATTCATAAATTTTAAAGTTTTTTTCGCCTTCTATCTCAGCACCTGCTTTCTCAACATCTTCAATGTTAAACATTTCCATCTTATTTTTTATTTTTTTTAATTCTCGTAATTTATATTTTCAAGGGTTTGTCTTTTTTCTTTTTTTGGTGCGTGGTTTTTTTCTTTTTTCCATTCCATTTCGTTTTTATGCCATTTTGCCAAACGTCTGCTAATATCAAATGTTTTTTGCATCTCAAACCTCATCTTTTTTCCATTCGTATTTTTTTCAGTCCAATATAAATAAAAATCTTTTAATAATTCAGTTGAATATTTTTTTTCATAAGGGGTAAGATTTTTTTTAAAAATCGCCTCTTTACTAATATTATTATTACTTACATTCTTATTATCATTATCACTCTTACTATCATTATCATTATCGGCTTTTTTGGGTTTGTTTGGGTTTTCTGATAAACCATTTGGGTTTTTTGGGTTATCTTTGCTTTCTTTCGCTTTCTTTGGTCTTCCCCCTTTTGCGCCATTTGTTTTATTGCGTTCAACGATTTTAAGGTATTTATCATTATCCCTTTCAAATTGATTTTTGAACGGTGCAAATGCAACTTTTGTAAGTAAATCGAGTTCTACATTATTACCTAAATGATATTGCATTATAGCCTCGAATAACTTGCCTTTCTGTTCATCGTTCAGCTCGTTAAGAATTTCTAAGCTGTCAATGTGTAATATAAATGATTTTCTCATAATAAAAAAAAGCATCTGCCTTTCGTGGTGATGGACACTACTCGGCTGATGCTTTAAATTAAAAAATATTTTCTTTGTAGCCATCACTCTACGTTGCAAATATACAACTATTTTTCTAATAATTCGGGGGTTTCGTGGATATTTCCAATTACTTCTGATATTTCACAAAATTTCTTAGTTAATGCGCCGTTAGCTATCCAACCACTACCTATCCAATGTACAACTACATTAAAAGGAACATCATCGCATTTATCACTTGCTAAAATAGCATAAGTTTTTAAAATATCACCATCATATATTTCAGTCCCATTTTTGTCTTTTAATCCTGTAAATTGCATCAATTCAATATCAATTACAGGTTCGGCATTCGGCATTGTTATTTTTGTTGCTATGTATTGAGCAAAATATGGGTTATCCATATAATACATCTGTTCTTTATACTCGCCAATTGTGCCAAATGCTCTAAATTTAATTTGTATTTTCATAATGTTTGTTTTATTAAGTTAGTGATATTATATTTTCAATGATTTTCATTATCGTCAAAAATCCGGAGAGCATAACAACTCCCCAGATAAAATTCATTATTATTCTATTTGTTATATAGTTTTCTTCTACTGTGTTCGCTATTTTCACAGCGTTTAAAATATAATCTTTAGGGATGGCGCATAGATAATTGTAATTATTATTATCGCTTTCTGTTCTCTCTAGAATAACAGCTCCTTTTATGTCCAAAATAGAGCTTTCAAATTCTATCGAAGCTCCTTTTGGTATTATTATGTTTATTTTTTGCATTTTAATTTTCATTTTCTAATAATATTTTAAGTTTTAATGCTTTGGCTATTTTTAACGCCGTATCAAAAGTTGGCGTGGTGGCTTTGTCAAAGATACGTTTAATTGTACTTTGTTGCAAATTAGCACTTTTGGCAATAGCATAATTGCTAATTCCAAGTGCTTTTTTTTGTTGCAGCAAGACATCAACTAGATGCCTTGCTGTGATTATCTTTTCGCTCATTATATAGCAAGGTCACTTGTGTTAATATATAATTCATCATCGGCACAGTCTTCTGAATCACAGGTAACGCTACCGTCCCAACGCGCATATATATCGTTCGCTAATTCTTCTGAATAATGGTCTTCACAGGCTGAATCACCACCCCACACAACTAAGTTGCCATTGGTTATTCTGTATTGTCCACCTATCATTTGTTCTACTGTAAATGCTGATTTGTCTAATTTTTTCATAATGTTTTTTTTATATTAATTAATTTTTATTTGATTTTATTGATTCTGTATTGTTCAAAGTTTGCTAAATCTTGATTCTCACTTGCGTTAACTGTAACATCAAGTCCAAGTCTATTAAGTAATTCAGTTTCTGCCAATTCTAACGTAATATTATTAGCTAATTTAGTTATGACACCCTTGATTCCTCTCTTAGTTACATATCCTACTTCATTAGCATCAACTTTTCTTAACATTTCTGTCATTACTGATTTTACAAGATTAAATCCGTAAGATGCATTTTTTATATTCCAAATAATTAAACCTTTATATTCTTTTAAATCTTCAACGGTTACGAACTTGTTCGATTGCGCTGCTTTTGCTTGTTTTAAAATTGATTTCAAATTATCTTTTCTGTTAGAATTACGTGTTTCTTTAATTTGAGCTTGCAAATCTTTAATGTTTATTTTCTTTAATTCGTTGATTGAAAGTGTCATAATATTTACGTTTTTAATTATACCCAAATATACGGCGACACTTGCACGTATGCAAGTGT
>Ga0256845_1000889_pt1 | contig 25696 bp, 17 predicted proteins | sample RiftiametaG_FD_189101 | JGI IMG/M metagenome (GOLD analysis project Ga0256845, IMG submission 189101) | Tube worm associated microbial communities from hydrothermal vent at the East Pacific Rise, Pacific Ocean - Riftia | ecosystem: Host-associated > Annelida > Integument > Unclassified ... | reverse complement strand
TTTTGTTTTCGCATCTACAATAATTTTACGAGCAACGTCTAAGTAATCATCTTCAACGAGAGAGTTTCCAACTTTTCCTCCTTGTGCTTTCACGAAAGTATACGCCATTCCACCACCAACGATAAGATTATCTACTGTAGAAAGTAGGCGCTCAATAATCGTAATCTTAGAAGAAACTTTTGCTCCACCAACAATTGCAGTTAGAGGTTTTGCAGTACTATTCAATACTTTATCCACTGATTCAATTTCCTTCTCCAATAAAAAACCAAACATTTTATCATTTGGAAAAAACTTAGCGACAACTGTTGTACTTGCATGGGCTCTGTGGGCTGTTCCAAACGCATCATTTACATAAACATCTCCATGTTGTGCCAATTGCTTAGCAAACTCTTCAGAACCTGCCGTTTCTTGTTTATAGTAGCGAACATTCTCCAAAAGCATCACTTCTCCTGCTTTTAAGTTTTTGCTCATTTCAATGGCAGTATCTCCAATGCAATCTCCACCAAACTTTACAGAATGACCAATTACTTTTTCTATTTCAGCTACAATATTCTTCAAAGAAAAACGAACTTCGTTATTTTCTCTCGGTCGTCCTAAGTGCGACATCAAAACAATAGAACCACCTTTTTCTAAGATATGCTTAATGGTTGGAACTGCTGCACGTATTCTAGTATTATCGGTAACTTCTAATGTTTCTTTGTTTAATGGAACATTGAAATCAACACGAATTAATGCGCGCTTGTTTGAAAAATTGTAAGTGTGAATACTTTGCATAAGTGTAAAATAAATCGTTTTAGAAAGGACAAAGATAGAGTTTTATTTTAAAAAATAATACTGTAAAACTACAAAGAGAATCACAAAGTAAAAAGAATGAAAATGATTCACTGAATAATTAAATTAGAAAGATTTAATGATTTTGTCAAGCGGAAATGTTTTATAACCTATTTTTATTCCTTATTTTGTAATGAATGAGTAATACACCTCTAATATTCTCTTTAAAACAAGTACTTTCTTCGATTAAGAAAACACTTGAAAATCGGTATGCCACAACGTACTGGGTGAAAGCGGAAATGCATAAATTGAACCTTTCCAAAAAAGGGCATTGTTATCCGGAGTTATTAGAAAAAGAGAACGGTAGAATTGTTGCCGAAATGCGCGGAATCATCTGGAAAACTCATTTTGATCGAATTAATAAACGTTTTATAGAGGTTGTAAAAGAACCTTTAAAGGATGATATCACATTGTTGTTGTTGGTTAAAATAGAATTCAGTGAAACCTTTGGATTAAGTTTAAATATCGTTGACATTGACCCGAATTATTCATTGGGAGAAATTCAGAAAGAACGGCAGGAAACACTAAAGAGATTACAGAAAGAAGGCATTATTAATGCAAATCAAAATCAACCATTTCCTCTTCTACCTAAACGAATTGCGATAATTTCTGCGGAAGGAACAAAAGGGTTGTCTGATTTTTTAAAAATATTGAATCAGAACTCTTGGGGATACAATTTTTTCACCATGCTTTTTCATGCGAGTATGCAAGGAGATTTCGCAACAGAAACTATTGTAGCACAATTGAGAAAAATTGAAAGAGTGAAAGAACATTTTGATCTCGTCGTAATTGTCAGAGGTGGCGGTGGTGAAGTCGGTCTTTCTTGCTACAATCAATACGATTTATGTGCTGAAATTGCTCGTTTTTCGTTGCCAATAATTACAGGAATAGGACATTCAACAAATTTTACGGTAGCAGAATTGGTGGCACATCGAAATGCAATTACCCCCACGGAACTAGGTAATTTCTTGATTCAATCTTTTCATGAATTTTCTGTTCCAGTGAATGATGCTGTGAAAACAATCAGAACCATCTCTTTCACTATTATTCAAGAAGAAAAAAATGAATTGAACAGTGTCTCTAGACTTTTCAAAAGTGTTGTAAAAGAGAATGTTTCGAAAAATAAGCAATTCGTTAACCAACAAAAAAGAGCTGTCGAAAATAACCTACGCTTTTTACTTTTGAATCGGAAAAATGACTTGAGGAAAAAGGAACAAAATGTTTACCAGAATGCTCATTTTTTATTGAGTAATCAGCAAAATATTTTAACGCAGTTGACACAACAAATTCCTAATAACGTTCAAAGATTGTTCACATTGAATGAAAATAATGTCAGTCTCCTTGAGAAATCCGTTTCATTAATGGATCCAATCCATGTTTTAAAACGTGGTTTTTCTATCACAACAATAAATGGGAAAAGTGTAAAAAACACTGATTTACTACAGAAAGGAGACGAAATAGAAACAAAAACAGCTAATTTTAGTATAAAATCAACTGTAAACGAAATAAAAAAAGAAAATGAGTGAAGAAATAAAATACACCGATGCCTTTGATGAATTACAAGAAATCGTCAACGATATTGAGGACGGAGAAATCTCTGTTGATGAGTTAAGTGTAAAAGTAAAACGCGCATCCGAATTGATTAAAATCTGTAAAAAGAAATTAACTTCTACAGAAGAAGATGTGAATCAGATTTTGAAGGAATTGGAGGAGTAGCTTCGACAAGCTCAGCTACCTAATTTAACAAGCTTGATACTTGATACCGATGCCTTATTCTTGATACCTGACGCTTAATGCCCAGTAATCAACAGTATACGTCCGGACATCGAGCTTGTCGAGATGCCGGTATTAATCTCTCAACCCATTAAAAAACACTTCAAGTAGTTCTTTTTGTTCGTTCGTTAACTTAGCATCACCATGCGTAATTGTGTAAGATTCCAAAGGCATTTCACCTTCTTCAACTTCCTCTACACATTCTTCTAATTTGTGGTCTGCTTTTTTAGCACTGTATTCTCCCCAAACAGAAAAATTCAATTCTTCACGACCTTCATTCACATGTTTTTTTGTCCACCAAGAAACTGGTGCGACATTAGAATACCAAGGATATTTTGTTTCAAAAGAATGACAATCATAACACGTATTGGTTAAAATTTCTTTTACTTCAGCAGAAGGGTTTGTTATGGTTATAAAGTCCTTCGATGCATCAATTTCTGGAGTAGATTTATCAATGCGGAAAAACTGCATGATTACAAAGATCACAATAAGGGCTAGAATGATTTTTTTACTTTTCTTCATGAGTGAATTATATTTAATATATGTTTAAAGGTACGTTTTTATTCTTCTTTCAAAAGTTTTCCGATATCAATCATTAAGGAATCGACAGAAGTCGGGCTTGTACCATCGTAATATCCACGAATTCGACGCTGTTTGTCAACCAAAACGAAATTATTGGTGTGGATAAAATCACTTCCAGCATCTCCAACATTTTCTGCTTCTGCAGGTTTTAACACAAAGAAAGATTTTCTTGCAAGTTCATACAATCGTTCTTTTTCTCCGGTTATGAAATACCAATTCGGACCAGCATTATGTTCCTCAGCATACTTCTTGATTTGTGCTACAGTATCAATTTCTGGATCAACAGAAAAACTTAAAATTCTAAAATCTTCTTGTGATTTATACTTTTCATGAACACGTTGCATTTGCTTATTCATTATTGGACAAATATTCGTGCACGTTGTAAAAAAATATTCTGCAACAAAAACTTTATCTTGAATAATCTGTTGCGTAACAATGGTACTGTCTTGATTTACCAACGTAAAATCGCCAATGGTATGCCCATAGCCTTTTCTCTCCATTAAAACTGTTGGATCAACCATTTCGGGAATAATATCCACCGGATTAATCACCGGTAACTTTTCTTCCTTTGGTTGGTTTTGAAGATAATATGTCAATGAAATTCCACCAACTATAATCGCCAATAAAAAAAGTTTATTTTTCATTCTACAAAGTTAGTTAACTCAAAAGGATTTTTAACTTTATGTTTTAAAATTATACTCAAATAATATGGCGATAAATACAGAATTACTCAATAAAATTTGCACAATTCCAGGTGCTCCAGGTTTCGAACAAAAAATACGCTCTTTCATTCTTTCTGAACTAAAAGACCTTGTGGATGAAGTTGAAGTTGATAACATGGGAAATGTTTACGCGATAAAACGAGGGAAAGAGAGTAAAAAAATCATGGTCGGTGCTCACATGGATGAAATTGGATTCATTGTAACGCACATTGACGACAATGGTTTTATTCGTTTCCATACATTGGGAGGATTTGACCCGAAAACATTGACTGCCCAACGTGTAATCATTCACGGAGAAAAAGATATTATCGGTGTAATGGCTTCTAAACCTATTCATGTTATGACACCTGAAGAGCGCAATAAAGTTGCAAAATTGAGTGATTATTTCATTGACACTGGTTTGCCTGTTGAAGAAGTAAAAAAATCCATAAACATTGGTGATTCTATCACTCGTGAACGAGAATTTATTGAAATGGGCGAATGTGTGAATGGTAAATCGTTGGACAATCGTTTGGCAGTCTTCATTCTCATTGAAACTTTGAAAAATTTAAAAGGAAAAGAAATACCTTACGATTTATACGGTGTTTTTACTGTCCAAGAAGAAGTTGGTATTCGTGGAGCAAATGTCTCGGCAATGCGCATAAATCCTGATTTTGGATTCGGTTTAGATACCACTATTGCTTTTGATTTACCTGGTGCAGCCGAACATGAGAAAATCACACGATTAGGTGAAGGAACAGCCATTAAATTGATGGATGCTGCAACCATTTGTGATTATAGAATGGTGAAATTCATGAAACAAACTGCAACGAAACATTCGATCAAATGGCAACCTGAAATTTTAACTGCTGGAGGAACAGATACTGCAGGAATTCAACGAATGACTGAAGGTGGATCTATTGCTGGTGCAGTTTCTATCCCAACTCGTCATTTGCACCAAGTAATTGAAATGGCACACAAAGATGATATTCAAGGAAGTATCGATTTATTAACCGCTTGCATCACTGATATTGCTGATTTTGATTGGTCATTTTAAAAAATAGTTAGCTTTAAAAAATAGTGAAATAAAATTTTCTTCGTTAAGGATATGAATTGTAAATCCTATTTTTAATGCTTAAATTCGTACTCACCCAAATACAAAAAAACAATGGATATTAACGACATTTTACAAAACGACACCGTAAAAAATTTACTTTCAAAAGTTGGTGTTTCTGATGAACAAGCAAAATCAATTGCTACCCAAGTGATGTCATCAATTCAATCTAAATTCTCTCAAAACCCTAAACAAATGTCAAGTCTTTTGTCAGAAAACGACAACACCGACGATGATATTAAGTTAGAAAAAGAAGTGGAAGATGATTTCGTTTCAAACTTGATTAATAAAGTTGGATTACCTGATAATATTGCTGATCAAATCAAAGGAGCAATTCCTGGAGTTATGAGTCAGTTTACTGGTAAATTATCTTCTGAAGGAAAGAATGATGAAGGAGGAATCGCAGGAATGTTCGGTAACATAACCGATCTTTTTGATGGAGATGATAAGGATGGTAAAGACGATGGGATCTCAGGGATGCTCAACAAATTCTTCTAAAATTCAATAGAATAAATATATGTCAGAAGTTCAAGAATTCAAAGACTTCATCAATAAAGGATATACTTTTAAAGGTGACTCTATCACACTTGGAGGGGCAATGTTGAATGGTGAGGCAATTAGTGATACCCATATCAAAGTCCCACTTAAGACGCTCAATCGACACGGTTTAATTTCAGGGGCGACAGGAACGGGTAAAACAAAATCTTTACAAGTCATAGCCGAACAACTTTCTTTGAAAGGAATCCCATCTCTTTTAATGGATATTAAAGGCGATTTAAGTGGTTTAGCAGCTTCGGGGAGTAATAATGACTTCATTGAAAAGCGACATAAAGCGATTAATTTGCCTTATGAACCGATGCCATTACCGGTAGAATTAATGACGCTTTCTGACGGAGATGGTGTAAAACTGAAGGCAACTGTAACAGAGTTTGGACCGGTGTTATTGTCTAAAATCCTTGGACTGAATGACACACAAAGCAGTGTGATTTCATTGATTTTTGTCTTTTGTGACACACAAGGTTTGCCGTTAATTGATTTAAAAGATTTGCGTAAAGTACTACAGTACGTTGCCAACGATGGAAAGGAAATTATTGCCGAAGAATATGGTGCAGTTGCCTCTTCTACTGTAAATACAATTATGCGAAAAGTAATTGAATTAGAGCAACAAGGTGCAGCAACATTCTTTGGTGAACGTTCTTTTGAACCTAATGATTTATTACGTAAAAATGCAGATGGACATGGAATAATTTCCATTGTTCGTTTGATGGACATCCAAAGTAAGCCTAAATTATTCTCTACATTTATGTTGAGTTTATTGGCAGAAATTTACGCTTCATTTCCAGAACAAGGAGACAGTGATCAACCAAAATTGTGTATTTTCATTGATGAAGCTCATTTAGTTTTTGAACAGGCATCGAAAGCCTTACTGGATCAATTGGAAGTCATTGTAAAACTCATTCGCTCGAAAGGTGTCGGTATTTTCTTCTGTACACAAAACCCTGTGGATGTTCCCGATGATATTTTAGCTCAATTAGGACTGAAAGTTCAACATGCTCTACGTGCATTTACAGAAAAAGATAGAAGAGCAATTAAAAAAGCAGCAGAGAATTACCCTATATCGCCTTATTATAAAACGGACGATTTAATTACGCAATTAGGCATAGGAGAAGCATTAATTACGGCTTTGAATGAAAAAGGAATTCCAACTCCACTGGCAGCAACAGTTTGTCGTGCACCACTTACTCGAATGGATATTCTAGATAAAGCCGAAGTAAAAATTCTTGTTGAAAATTCAGAATTGGTCCGTAAATACAATGAAGATATTGACCGAGAAAGTGCCTATGAAATTCTAACCGGAAAAATAAAAAAGGCAAATACGAAAGCACACCAAGAAAAAATTGAATCGGACAATGCAAAGGCCGAAGAAATGATTGTTGAGAAAGAAGCAAAGGCTCGAACAGCTGAATTGAAGAAACTAAAAACAGAAGAAGCGAGGCGAATAAAAGCCGAGGATAGAGAAATTACTCGACTGAAAAAAGCAAAAGTAGCGGCAGAAAAGAAAGCTGCTCGTAAAAGAGAAAAATTATGGAACAATCTTTCTGACGGAGTAATCAAAGGAGCGACAACCTCACGTGGTGGCGGACTTATTGGTAAAATTACGCGCGGATTACTCGGTGTTTTAGGATTAAAATAATGAAAATATTCACCTTTTTACTCACTTTTTTATTTCTCAGTAGTTGTGATACTATTGAAATTCAAGACAAATCAATTTATATGGATGATCATACAATGAAAACAAACAGATCAATTATTTTTTACAACGTTGAAAACTTATTTGACACAAAGCATGATCCTCATAAAAACGATGAAGACTTCACTCCTTCCGGTGAATACAATTGGGACGAAGAACGTTATCAAGATAAATTAGAGCATATATCGGATGCCATTAATATGATTGATGAAAAACCAATTCTAATTGGCTTAGCTGAAGTAGAGAATTATAAAGTACTGGAAGCATTAATTCGCACAGAGGGAATGACGAAAGTTAATTATAAATTCGTCCATTATGAATCTCCCGACAGAAGAGGGATTGATTGTGCTTTGTTATACGACGCCGATCAATTTAAAGTACTTCGTTCAGAAAAGATTGGTGTAAATATGCCCAATAATGATCATTTTGCGACCAGAGACATCTTACATGTTTTTGGAGAATTCAACGATGGTTCTAAAACACATATTTTTGTTAATCACTGGTCCTCAAGAAGGGAAGGACAAAAAGAAACTGAACCAAAACGACTTCGTGCAGCTGAAATTCTTCGAGCGAAAGTGGATGTCATTCTTAAAAATGATACTCATGCAAACATTATCATTATTGGTGATTTTAACGATTACCCTACCAATAAAAGTTTGCACGAAGTATTGCGAGCGAAAGAAGCTGGTTTTGAAAATGAAGATGATTTAATTAATCTACTTTACGACGAACAGATTGCTGGAGAAGGAACATCAGTTCACCGAAGAGAATGGGATGTTTTGGATCAAATTATTATTTCTCAATCAATTTACGATAAAAAATCAGGGATAGGAATTAAAAATAATGATGCTGAAATTCTTGATGATGATGAATTAATTTTCACATACAATGATGGTGGTTCTAAACCCAGTGCAACGTATGGTGGACGAAAATATTACGGAGGTTATTCTGATCATTTGCCCGTTTACATTGTTTTAAAATAAAAAATATGTCAAAACTATCGAAACATAATCCAAAGGGGAAGTTGAATTGGAAAAAGAAAGAAATTAAACAAAAAACAGAAGAAATTCTAGAAGAAATTGCCATTTACCATAGAAAACTATATGCAGAGGGAAAACAAAGTATTTTACTTGTTCTGCAGGGGATGGATGCGTCAGGAAAAGACGGTTTAACACGGGAATTATTCAAACGAGTATCACCTTCTTGGGTAAGTGTTCATTCTTTCAAGAAACCTTCAGAGGAAGAAATGGCGCATGATTATTTATGGAGAATTCATAAAAACACTCCTGAAAAAGGAATGATTAAAGTCTTTAATCGATCCCATTACGAAGACATTCTTGTGCCATCAGTTTATGGTTTTATAGATGCTAACAGTATTGACAAACGCTATGAACAGCTCAACCAATTCGAGAAACATTTAGAAGAAAATGGGACAAGAATTATCAAATGTTATTTGAATGTAAGCTTTGAGAAACAGGAAGAAAAATTAAAAGAAAGAATGACTAATCCTGAGAAATTCTGGAAACATAGTGATGGAGACTGGGCAACAAGAGAACATTGGAATGAATTTATGAATGTCTACGAAAAGATATTTGACCGTTGTAATGATGTTCCTTGGCATATTATTCCATGTGATAAGAATTGGACAAAGTTGTATACCGTTGCTGTAATTTTATTAAAAACATTGAAGGAAATGAATCCTCAACTACCTGAATTGGAAAGTGAACTGTAGACTGTAAGAAATACATTCTACTTAAAACTATTAATTCAAAAAAATGCAGCAATTCAAAAAAAACATCATTCAGAAATTAAGTAGTAATCAGCTTAAGATTGAATTTACTTTTTTATTTATATTTATTATCGGACTTCTTTTATTTGATAATCGAATCGATATAGGAGTAAGTTTAATCATTTTATCTCTAGGATCAATTGCAAATGTATATTTCTTTTTAGCCTTTCAGTTTAGTAATTCAAAAGAAGTAGGGAAAATATTTTTGAATAAACTAACTTATATTTCAATTACTATTTCAATCATTGGTATCATGTTTTCCATTTTAAATTGGCCTAACGCTCATAAGATGTTATTAGTAGGTCTATTTGCTTTGATTATTTCTTTGTTAGCGTCAATTATTCTACGATTAAAAAAGAAAGAAAAAATAATTGATATCGAAATTTTTAGGATGATTGTAGTAATTTCAATTGTTTTAAGTGTCTATTGATTAGACTACTAAACTAAGCACTTCTTCATGAAGGAAAGAAAATTTCGCATCATAGTTGAAGCAAGTTGATCAAAATGATTGCTTATTTACTCAATACTTTAGGTATTCTAAAATAATCAGAATCTTTTTGGGGTGCATTTCTCAATGCTTCTTCGTGTGTTACTGAATCTTTAGCAACGTCTTCACGCAAGTGATTAATTTCATTTGTCATGTAGATTAAAGGCTCAACACCTTCAGTGTCTACCTCTTGAAGAACGTCCATAAAAGTAACAATACGCTCTAAATCTTCTGTAATTGCTTCTTTTTTCTCTCCTTCAAATTCAAGTCGAGCCAAATGAGCGATGTGATCTACAATATCTTCTGTAATTTTCATAACGATGCAAAGGTAAAAAAAAAGCTATATTCACCAAGCTAATGCAAGTTTTTTGTACTTTTGATGATATCGTTTTACACTAAGTTAAAAGTAAAAATACTTCTATGAAATATATAGTTTTACCACTTATCATCATTCTTCATTCAATTGGGTTCTCCCAAAAATCTGAAGATTTAATTCCATCGGCAGCTAACTCCGTTTTTAGCATTAACAATGTCAACATTCTTCAAAAAATATCTTTGGATCAATTGATTCAATATGATTTTATGGAAGACATTCAGCAAGAATTATTTGATGGTTCAACCAATGGTAAGACATTAAAAGATTCAGGTATTGATTTTGGCCAACGATTCAATGTGTTTTTCGGAAAGAATGAACACTTTGAAGTATCAGGTCTCACATTCGGTGTAAAAGATGAAAATAAACTCTTCGAAGTTTTTGATGATTTCGACCAAGTTGAATGTTCTTATGAAGGGGTAGAGTTTTATAATTCTTATTACAATCACATTGCAATTATCGGAGAATTAGCAATTTTAATTCGTGTTACACCTGATTACGATAATGCAAATAACATTGCGGATTCTATTTGGATCGCACGTGGAAATTCTTCGATTCGCTATTCTGTATATGAGAACTATATGGATGAAGTTGTAGAAGAAGAAATTTATGAAACGGAAGAAAATACTTCAACACCAACTGAAGAAGATTTACCAGAAGCAGGTGAAAACCCAACAGAAATGAGTTTCTATGAAATTCTAGATTCAGTAGAAATGAGTTTAAGAAATAGGTACCTTAAAACGGTTTGCACCGATTTGTTTGATCAAAAAATAAATTTAATTAGCAGCTCAGAAGTTTTTAAAAATCAGTTAACACATCAGTCTGAAGGAATTTTCTACATCAACAATTCTGTGTTAATGCAACGAAATTCTTTTTCAATTCTTAACTTCTTATACCCACCGATTCTTCGAAACATTGATGGTTTATACGACAATAATGTTTTGGTTGGCGATTTAGTTGTCAATGACCAATCGGTTGATTTACTTTTTGACGCAAAATACAACGAAGAATTAGGAGCTATATACACACGGCTTACAGATGCAAAATTTGACAAGAATGTATTGAAATATATCCACAAAGACAACAGTACATTTTTCACCTATAACATAAACACTCGTGAAGCTTATGATGAAGCTTACAATGTAATTGTCCCTTTGTTGGAAAACAAAGAAGATGAAGAATCGACAATTAATTTACTCGTTTTTGAAATTTTCAATGAATGGGTGGACAAAGATGCTCTATTCAACACTTATAAAGGAAGTATGTTTGGTACATACAGTGGAATAAAAAAAGTGAAAACAGACAAAATAATCACTCATTACGACGAAGAGACGTTTGAATATACAGAAGAAAAAGTTGAGGCTGAAGAGGATATGCCAATTTTTACTATCGGATTTACCAGTGAAAAAATTGATTTTGCAGAACGTATTTTTACAATTATAGAACGACTCTCTAAAAAAGAAGTACACCGTGAAGGAGAGTATTGGGTCATCGATAATGGTGCAATGAAATCTGCTCCTTTATTCATTTTAATGAAAAATAATCTTTTGATTTTCACTAACGATGAAGATTTAGTAAAAAATCATTCGGACGGTTACGATGAGCTATCTATAGAAAAAGAGTTGGCGAAAAAGGCGAAGAAGAGTTCTTTCATTTATGCCTATTCTGACCTAGGAAAAACTGTTGAAGGTTTGCCAAGTTCAATTTTTAATGAGCAAGAAAATGCTTTAATCAATGTGTTAAAAGGGAAAAAAGGGAAATTTGAACTTTCTTCAACCGGACTAACTCAAGAAAAAGCCTCTTTTAAAATGACTTATTCTTTTGACGATGAAAATGAAGATGCCTTTATATACATTCTTGATTTAATCAACAGTTTGTACATCAATTCAAAATAGAATTCAATGTGGCGTAAATTATTACTCATTCTCCTTTTGGCAGGAGCATTTGCTGCTCTACTGTTCATAAAACCATGGAGATCGGTAGAAGTTATTCGTCCAAGAATTATTGATCGTTTACCTGTTTCAACAGTTATTGGTCAAAGTAATTTGCTCAATTTATCCAAAAATTTATCTCAAACTCTTTACTATTATCAAATCCCTTTTCGTGACGTCCTTTCTCCGAACATAATCCTAAGTCGAAGTAAAAAATACGGGGTAGATTCTCAAAATCCAGTTTATTTTTTCATCAATGACAGTATTTCTGGAAAGGATTGGGGAATACTTTTTTCTGTTTCGGATGAGCGTAAAATAGAATTAGGAATTCAAAGAATTGCAAAGAGTACAGAGATTAGAGATACTATTTTGAACACTAAAAAAATGGTTTACTCTCCAGAATTTAATATTTTCTTCGCCTATGAAAAAGATTGGTTATTAATTTACAAAGGTGATCATTGTACCCAAATTTTAGAGAGAATTACATCCTCAAAAATCAACGGAATTCACCCAAGATGGAGAAACTTTTTAACTGTTGCAAATTTCAAACACGACGATTTAATTGCAGAGATAAAGTCCGATGGATTAAAAAAGTTTGGATTAAAATCAACGTTAATTCGTTTAAATAATGACTCCACACATTTCATATTAAATACAATTGCTGAACATTATGACACCATTGCATTTCAATTAAAAGATGGTGGCAAAGGGTTTCCAAAACATGAATTCACACGACAATTGATTAACCTTAATCTTGATTTTAGTTATTTAAAAAGTCACCCCGATCATCCTTATAATTTTGTCCTCGATTCTATTGCTTCAAAAATTGGTTTTCCCGTGGATGATTTTTGGCAAAATTTTAATGGAAATATTGCATTTCGAAGAGGAGGCATAGAATACATTCGTGAAAAATACATTGTTTCAGAATTGGATGATGACTTCAATGTTACAGAGGTTAGCAAAACAAGAAGAGTAAAGATATCTAACTTTTCTTTATTTGTAAACACCAATAAATCCTCTGAAATATTATTCAACCATGTAAAAAGTAAAGGTATCATTTCAGAAGATGGAAAAAAATATCGATTTATATTCTCTCCTCCATTCAATCAACACCTTAGGGATAGTTCTATGACTTTTTACACAAGTCAATACGAACCTGTGGTCAACCCACTTCTAAACAATCAAATTCTTTGGACTTTTAACTACACACCTGTCCAATTTTACATTGATTCGACAGCCACGAAGACCGTCTATGGTAGAATTAGATTTCCACTAAAGAAATTCATTGACGATTATTTGAAATAAGAATCATTCTTAAAAAAACATTCTTCCATTGAACCAATCTTTATCGATTGTAGCCTTTTTTCGTAGATAAAAATCAATGGCTAATTCGTTCCAATTCAATATTTGCCAATCCATTCTCGCTACGCCTCTTCTCTTTGCTTCTTCGACAATTCTATCGAACAATAAAGATCCTGCTCCTGTGCCTCTTTCTTCGGGCACAACGAATAAGTCTTCTAAGTATAAGCAAGGGCCTTTCCAAGTAGAATAAGAAGTGTAAAACAAAGAAAATCCAATGATGTTTCCTTCTTTTTCTGCAACAAAAGCTTCGCAATACTTATGAATAAAAAGATCGTCGTGTAATTTCTCAGCAGTATTACTTACTCCATCTGGTTCATTTTCATAAACTGCCAAACCTTTGATTAAATCAAAGACATCACTTACATCCTTGGGTTGAACATTACGAATTTCCATTATTGAACACCTGCTAAATTGAATCTAAACCTTAAACCTACACTCATGTTTCCTGTCGGATATGAAGTAGCAATTTTAGGTGTATTCAACGTTTGATTATAGTACAACTGTACAGTTAAATATCGTGAAAGATTGTAATCTGCAGAAGCTTTGAAAGAAATTACTTTTTGACCAGCCGTTGCTTGATTTGTTTCTTCGACCACTTTTCGAATAACGGTTAAATTATCTCTGTAAGAGAAATCAAAACGAACATTGATTGGGCTTGCTTTAATTTTTTTGTGGAGAGTTATTTTCTTAAACTTATACCCTAATCCAACAACCCATTCTTCACCTAACACTTCTGTTACTTGATTGTTATTCAATGAAAGTATTGCGCTTTTATCCCGTTTGTATTCAAATTTAGTAATCAATCCTTGTCCTTTGATATTCCAAGTTGCATCGATACCTATAAGGGGAGAGAAACGCTCTGTGATTTGTACATTTTGAATCTGTATTCCACTAATAAAGTTATTACTTAAATCTCTTGCCACAGGGTTTCCATCAGCATCAAAAACTGCATTTAAATTAGATTGCATTCCTGAAATACTAACTGTTGAGCTATAAGCGTGACGAATAACGAAGTTTCTTACATGTTTTTTCATGAATTTATACTTCTTCAACCCATTGTAATTAATTGACCAATTTGGCAACGGCATATTCTTAATAGGGTTAATGTTTTTCTCACTAATATTTCTATTCGTATAGGATGTTAAAAATGCTCCAAGGACAACTTCTTGCTGAGTTCCACCATAACCGTTGTAGAAACCAGAAGTGTTTTGTGTAGAATTTGGATTTTGTGCGCCTAGTATTTGTGAAATTTCTTTTCGGTTTGTCAACATTTGATCAAAAACAGCAGATTGATATTGTTTTCCGAGTTTTACAAACGCGCTACCAATGGAGACATTAGAATAGGTCACCGTAGAAACATCAACTCTACTTTGACTTTCAAATTGTGTTGTCGCATTATTCCAACGGTAGAATTCCAATGAGTTTTTACTGTATGTTCTCGCCCATGTTAACTCAACTGAAACGTCTTTAAAGGGTTCTAATGTTGCCCTAAAATTCAGATTTTTAGAATGAGTATTTGAGAATTGTTTATTCAAGTTTTCATTCTGAACCAACCAGCCATTGTCCCGAGAAATTTCAGCAGGATTGTAATTTGTTTCTTTCCCAAAAACACTGTAGCGTTGTTGTCCAAAAATGAAACCACTTAAACCTGTATTGAAGCTTGGATTAAATCCTAACAGTCCAACTTCTTGGTTATAACCTGGTAACAATGTACCATCAGTTACGGCATAAGTTCCTGAAACACTACGAACAGTCATAACCATTCGGGCTAAGAAACCATACACAGGAGGAACTGCATCTTTCTTTTTCTTTTCCTTTTCTTCTTCTCTCTTCTCTTTGCGTTCTTTTCTTCTCTTTTGACGCAATTGTTTTCGCGTCATGTCCTCTTCAGGAATTTCATCTTCCTCAGCATTCGGTTTTTTACCATCGCCATCACCGGGTGTTTTCCTTGAAGAAATCGCACTTCCTCTTCCTGGTTTTCTACCTCCTTGGTTCACTTTCTTAAAGAATGGAATCTTGTTGTAAAGATTCGTCATATTCAATTGTGCCGTTGTATTGATATTACGACTGTTTTGAATAATATTTCCATATTCAGATTGACCTAAAGGAGATCTTTGCCAATTGTAAGCAGAGGAATATTTCACATTTGCAGAAACCCAATCTAGCGCAGGAATTTTATCCAAAGGCAAGGTATAACTCAAGCTATAGTTATGTGAATAATCCATTGCTTTACCAAGTGTTCCTAATTGACGTCCAATTGTATCTTTAAAAGCTTGGTAACCATTTGGGTCAGCTTTTCTATCTACTCTTCCATCACCCTCTTCAAAGATAGAGCGATTAGTTGCGTCGAATTTGAATTTCAATTTACGTGTAATGTCGTATTGAATTCCATACGTTCTATTCCAGTTGAATCTTTTAACATAAACTGGTCGAAATTCATAATCAGGAACAATATTATTCCTCACTTGTCTTTCATTATAGCTTCTCAAAACATCTGTACTGAAAGAAATGTTTTTTGGCTTTAAGTAAATATTTGCATCTCTTATTAAAGCCAACCATTTTGATTTTTTCAACTTTTTAGCGTTGGAAAAAGGCATATACGGTTTTGAATTGAATGCATAATTATAACTCAACCCACCTGTCCATACTTTCGTTCTGTCGTAATTTGTATTAAAATCTCTGTGCAAGTCTTCCGCATAAGCATAATTTGCGGACCAATTGGAAACTCTCCAAATTCGAGGCTTAACACCCGCTTTCATTTCTTTACGAACATTCGTGAAATTGTATGATTTCCGTTCTGTAAAATCTTGACCTTGTTTCCTTTTTTCAGTTCTTTCTGCAGCAGAATAATCGTTCAAGCGAATATCTGGATTATAAGGATCGTATTCTGGGTTAATAATTCCTAAAGAATAACCGAAGAAAAACGGCACAGAAACTTTAGCTCTTTTACCAAAGAATTGTCCCAATTGCATGTTCGTATTCATATCGAAACCAATTCTTTCGTCACGTTGCCTTTCAGAAACACGACTCTCTACAGATCCCCAATTTAATCCCGAATAATTCCCTGACATATTCAAGTTTGCAAAATCTGCAAGCTGTACTTTCATTTGAGCTACTGCTGCAGAACCACCTTCACTTACAAAATCTGTTAAGCGTAATTCATTCACCCAAATAATACCGCATTTTGGTTGACCATCTTCATTCCACGAATCGATTGTATGCGTATTTTTATGTGGATTTCTAATCCCAATCATGATTGTTTTTACTCCTTGTAAGTTAGGACTACCTTTAACGCGCAAGATTCGATTCGAATTTTTTGGATCTACTTCAGAAAATAGAGTAACGTAAGAAATAGAAGAATTACCTCCATTAATTAAGCTGTTCCGTTTCATTTTCAATTTCAATAAATCATCAAAAACGATTTCAATAAAATTCTCTTCTGGCCAAATTGATGTTTCTGAACTCGTTCCCCAAGGAGTCGTATTCAATGGCATTTCATATTCATAATAATTGTCTGTGAAATCTGTACCTAAACGAACATAAATCGTTAAATCTTCATCGTTCAATGGTTTAGCAGGATCCACTTCTTCAGCATGTACAAACATTTTAAGTTTCTTGTATGAACGAACATCAAACTGAACATTTTTGTATGCTGCTCTAGAATCACCGTCTGGTAAATCACACACTTCTAAACTTAATGATTGCTCATTCAACTGACGTTGCTGAGTTTGTGAAGGGTCAATTTCTTGTTGAATTCCCGGAGGAACAACATAATTAATTGGTTGTCTATCGTTATTCTCCTGAATGTTAACTGCACCAATATTGAAAGTTGTAAGATTTGGATCAAATACAACACCCTCTCCCGGCTCTGTTAAATCCAATAAATACCTTCTCCATTCTCCACGGATAAATTCCAAACGAGCAAACCTTAACACGACTTCTTCATCAAAATCTTTCATGAACATTCGCATAAACCGAATTGATCTGAAATCTGTAATCCCATTTACCTTAAGGTCGTAATCAGCAACTGGTACTTTAAATTGAATCCACTTTTCTTTATCTCCATTTCCTTTCGTGTACGTTTGAATACTTGTAATGTAATTTTTACCTACAACTAAATCACTTGGTCTTAAACTTACTTTATATTGGAAATAAGCCTCAGATTCAGACAAATTATTATCCCGATTTATATCTTCAATATCTGGAGAATTATTACTGATTGTTGGATATCCATCACCGTTCATAGTGTCAGACATTTCGGTTGTTGGAGAATTCCCTTCCATTCCGTTGTATCTTTTATAACGGTTCAGAATGTTCAATTGCGCATTATCATAATTATCATCTCTGTAATAATTATAATCATCATTGGATGGATCAGCAATCATTCTTGACTTTGCGGCTGCATCAAGTGTTCCATTGTTATTTACCCAATTCACGAAGCTGGTGTAATTCAATCGTTCATCAACATTATTCCAACCGTCAAGACCAATATCTTGATTTACACGGGCACTTGGTTCATTGTCAAAAGCATTTACAACAATTTGTTGCGTAGAAACTCTTGCCCAGACCGTTGTGTCTAAATCATCAACAATCGAAGTCCCAGTTGGTGGAAGACCATTTTCAAAACTTTTTCTAGAATCGGGTAGAATATCTTCAGAAACGTTACCAAGGTTGAAGTATAAGTCCCCACCATTGTGTGTTGAATTAGGGTTTACAGCCTCTGCATCAATATTAAAAGGATCCAACATCCAGAATTGAATGTATTCTATATTTGCTTGTTCAAAATCTGTTGTAGAAAGAGCCCTCATAATACCACCCCATCTATTTTCTGGATTGATAAAAGTTCCATCAGCATTCACTGTATTCGTCGTATCGTAGTTATACATACCACGTTCAGTCGGGTAATACGCCAAATCCAGAACTGTTACATTTTGAATAGAACCGTATTGAGGATCAAAATTTGGCCAAATATCTGTTTGATTCACCAAACGCATTCTACTGTCAGCAAGTTGCGCAGGGTCATTTACAATATGTTGTGGTGTTAAATTACTGCTTTGAAAAAACAAAGGATCAATTACATACCATGCAATTTTAGAACGTTTAAATCCAGCAGAAAGATCATGATTTGAAGCCTCTGGAAATAAACCGGGCTGACCTTGTGGAACAGAAGCTAATTTCCACGCTTGCAATGATTTCAAATCTATCGTACTTTGAGAACCTTCGAAATCATCAATATAAGATGTACCGTTTTTATTAATCGCTTTTGGTTGACCGGGAATTAAGTGAGCAAACTCACCCGTTAAAGAAAATGTAGACGCTTCTTTGGTTGAAATAACGGGAAGTGCATCTACTAATTTCGTTAAAAAAGGAACATCTGTTCTGTAAGCAAAATCAAAGCCGATGATATTATTTTTAAATGGTTCACTCCCTAAATCTACTTTCTGAGTAACGGGTCTTTCCATCATTCTCATCCATGTAGCTCCAATATTTAATTTATCCCCAAATCGATGAGCTACCCGAGCCCCAAGTAATGATTTAGATTGAAATCCAAAGACAGAATTACTTTCAATATTAATTTTAATTGGTGTATTCGATTCTAAGATCCCAGTATTCAATATTTTCACTCTTCCAAGGTTGTAATCTACCGTAAAATCAACCCCTTCAATCAATTTTATTCCACCAGCTGTAACCGTCACTGCCCCTTCAGGTACATTCAATGTATTTAAAGGAATATCAGAACTAATTGAAGATTGGTATTCCCCTTTAAAGCTGAATCTATTTTTACTCGGAATTTGTTGTGCAGCAGTTTTGGTTGAATCGTACAATTCTGTATACACAACTTGATCAATGATAGTTTGTGATACACTAGCTGCAGCTAATTTGTCTGCAAGTGTTTTTCCAAAAGGTTCAATGGTAGAAAAATATACCCGTCCATTTCTTGTATTAATTGTACCTCCATTCTCTGCCCTACTTCCATTGAATTGAATTGGGACAAAATCGAAAACACCGTCAGAAAATGGTTGATTGTTCTGATTAATTTTATCCATCTCTAACAACGTAACAAGTTGTTGGTCATCAATCCCTTGAATGTTATTCCCTAAATTGTCTGCAGGAAAGAAAGGAACTTGTAAAGATGTCGCTGGATTATTGTACAAAAGATCTAACCTAAATCCAACTTGATCAACTTGGTAAGCACCAATTGAATAAACATTCTTCATCATTAAATCCCATAATTTGTTGTTTGGATTTGTAATGGTTGGCTTAAGTAATTTAAGAATTAATGCATTTTGACCTGTAACACCATCCGTCGAAAATTCACCAACTTGGTACGTTTGTCCACGGTACGTATATTCATATGCAACTCCTAAAACTTCATCTGTATTTAAAGGAAGATTTAAAGAGATGAATCCCAATTGTGCATTGTAAGTAAATTCTCGCTCAGTAAGTTTACGTGCATTTTCTACTTTTTCATAATCAACCGCTTGTTCAAATGGTCCAGGGGTTGCTACTTGAGAGGATAATGCTTGCACTGCATTTGAGAATCCACGTACCAAAGGTTGAGTAGATGCCCATGCATACAAACCATTTCCATTATTATCTGGAATATCTTGGGAAGCAAAATTTCCTGGATTTCCTTGACAATTTGCAGGATCAGCTTCACCTAAATCGGTAAAAGCAATGATATTTCTCGTATTCTCAGTATTGTTCGTTTTATTGGTCAACCATACTTCAATTCTAGTGATATTAATCGTAGAGTTTACAATTGGTAGAGTCGACATACCTTTGTCATAATTATCATGGTGATAAAGGTTCATGAAATAATGTCGATTTGCTTCGTAATTATCAGCACCTAATTCAAATGTTTGCACTTGTGCTTTACCGGTAACGTTTATTTCTTTTCTTTTTCCTTTTGAAGAAGCAGCAATAAGGTCAACAGTTGTGTTTCCAAATTTCATTTGAGTAGCAACACCAAATAAAGTTTGAGAACCTTGAATTAAAGACGTTGGTAAATCCATTGAAACATTCCCTAATGCAATTTTCTGCATGATTTGATCTTCATTTCCTGTATATTCTAATTTGGAAACATTGTCAAAATCAAAAGCTGCTTGAGTATTGTAACTTACCCCTAATTTTAATTTAGTTCCAATTTGACCAACTAGGTTTAAATTGATTTGTTGATCGAAGTCGAAACGCGTAATTTTTCGTTGTTTTTCAGGAATTAGAGGATTATCATAACGAGAAGAGTTTACACCAAATGAAAGTTCAACACTACCTTGAGGTCGTATTGTAATTTGATCTGATCCAAAAAAGTTTTCAAATAGTTTACTTGGTATTTTAATCGGAAATTCTATCGGTTGATTTTCTGCAGTTTGTTGGTCTATCTTGTCTTTCCAATTTTCTTGCATTGCTTTTTTCTGCTCATAATCCAAATATTCTTCGAGCGTCATCATAGAAGGATTCCTATAATTCAAGCCTGTATTACCAATTGTTTCTTTAAAAACATAAGTCCCTGTGATTGGGTCATACACAATTGTTTGTTGTACAGACGAAGGATCTCCTAAATCAAAACTTTGAGTTTGTGTTTGAGTGGGATCCACATTGTTTTCAATAGGGAACACCAAAGTATCTTGCCCAAAAGACCAACCAGCAGTTAAAAACAGTATAAGAACTGTTTGTTTTATATGTAGTAAATTTATGTTTCTCAACTTATAGTATTTTCAATGCACCTTTTATCAATTCTTCTACAGACTCATCACCAGTAGCAATTTTATCAATTGCTTTTTCAGCTGCTTTCTTATCAAAACCTAAAGATACCAATGCAGTTAACGCATCAAATTGGTTCGTATTGTCTGCATTGAAAATATTTTCACTAGAAAATGCCATTTTTAACATTTTGTCCTTCAAGTCAATAATAACTCTTTGGGCTGTTTTGGCTCCAATACCTTTTATACTCTGTATTGTTTTAGCATCTTCACTTGTAATCGCATTTGCAATTTCACCAGGCACCATCGAAGAAAGCATGATCATACCGGTGCTCGGTCCAATTCCTGAAACAGAAATTAAATGATTAAACATTTCTCGTTCTATTTTATCTGCAAACCCGTACAGAATCTGTGCATCTTCACGAACGATAAGCTTTGTAAAAACAGTTACATTCTCTTTTGATCCAATTGAACTAAAAGTATTCAATGAAATTTTCACCTCATAACCTACCCCGTTACAATCAACCACAAGATCTGTAGGATTTTTCTCTACCAGTTTACCATTTAATTGTGCGATCATATTTTATTTATTTTGTGCGTCAACAACTGCAACTTTTACCATATTTATAACTTCCCTTACTGATGAACCTAATTGTAGAATGTGGATTGACTTTTTCAATCCTACGACAACTGGTCCAATAGCATCTCCTTCAGTCATTTCTTGCAATAACTTATAAGCGATATTACCTGAAGAAAGGTTCGGGAAAATTAATGTATTCACCTTCTTATTCGCAAGTGTTGAAAAAGAAAATTGCTCATTCATTAATTCACTATTCAGTGCAAAATTTGCTTGAACTTCTCCATCAACCACTAAATGAGGATCTGATTCTCGAAGAATTTCGACTGCTTTTGACATTTTCTTCGCATCATTTCCAATAGAAGAGCCAAAGTTTGAATAACTCAACAAAGCAACTTTTGGTGTTACTTTAAACTTACGAATTGTTTTCGCGACATTAGAAGTTATTTCAGCAATATCTTCTGCAGAAGGATCTAAATTAATCGTAGTATCTGCTAAGAATAAAGGACCTCTTTTGGTATTTAAAATATACATTCCTGCAATTTTCGTTACCCCTTTTTGCAAACCAACAGTTTGGAGTGCTGGACGAATAACGTCTCTGTAGTTTCGTGTTATACCAGAAACCATTGCATCAGCATCACCTGACTCAACCATCATAGCGCCAAAATGATTTCTTTCACGCATTATTTGGATGGCTTCAAATTCAGTTACACCTTTACGCATTCTTTTTTCAAAAAACGCTTTACCGTATTCAATTCTTCGTTCTTTTTCTTCGTCACATTTAGGATCAATAAAAATTGCATCATTCAATTCAATGTTGAATTCTTCAATCAATGCATCAATTTTATGTTTTTTACCTAAAAGAATTGGAAATGCAACCCCTTCCTCAGATGCTGTTTGCGCAGCTTTCAATATTGTAATATTATCTGCTTCAGCAAAAACAACGCGTTTAGGAGATCGTTGACCTTTTTCAGTGAGGTTACGAATCAGTTTATTATCTAAACCAAGGCGGTTTTTAAGTATCATTTCGTAAGCGTCCCAATCCGTAATAGGTTCTTTAGCTATACCTGAATCCATTGCAGCTTTTGCAACAGCTGGGGCAACATAGTAAATTAAGCGAGGATCAATCGGTTTTGGAATAAATTGCTCTCTACCAAAAGAGATGTTTTTCTCACCGTAAGCTTCTATTACTTCTTCTGGAATAGTTTCTTTGGCCAGCGAAGAAATTGCTTTAACAGCAGCCAGTTTCATAGCTTCATTAATCCCTGTTGCTCTAACGTCAAGGGCTCCACGGAAAATAAAAGGGAAACCGATTACATTATTCACTTGATTAGGATGATCAGATCGCCCAGTTGCCATGATAATATCTTTACGCGTGCTCATTGCATCTTTGTAGGATATTTCGGGTTCTGGATTTGCTAATGCAAAAACAATCGGATCTTTCGCCATTACTTTTATCATGTCTTTCGAAACAATCCCTCCTTTAGACAGCCCAATAAAAACATCTGCTTTTGCGAAAACATCATCAAAAGAAATATCTTTTTTATGGCTTGAGAATAATTTTTTATTCTCATCAATATTTTCTCGTCCGTCATGAATTAATCCTTTAGAATCAAACATGAAGATATTCTCCACTTTTGCTCCTAGAGCAATGTATAATTTTGCGCATGATTGTGCAGCTGCTCCAGCTCCTGAAACTATTATTTTAACTTTTCCAATTTTTTTATTGGCCAATTCTAATGCATTCAGTAAACCTGCTGAAGATATTATTGCAGTCCCGTGCTGATCATCATGCATCAAAGGAATATCTAATTCTTCTTTTAACCTTCTTTCTATCTCAAAAGCTTCTGGTGCTTTAATATCTTCAAGGTTAATACCACCAAAAGTTGGCGCCATTGCTTTAACAGTTTGAATAAACAATTCTGGATCAGAAGCGTCTAACTCAATATCAAAAACATCAATATCAGCAAATATTTTAAACAAAAGACCTTTTCCTTCCATTACAGGTTTTGATGCTTCCGGTCCGATATCTCCTAAACCTAGAACTGCAGTTCCGTTAGAAATAACGGCAACTAAATTTCCTTTACTCGTGTATTTATAAGCATTTTCTTTGTCTTTTGCTATTTCCAAACAAGGCTCTGCAACCCCAGGTGAATAAGCCAAAGACAAATCTCTTTGCGATGAATAAGGCTTTGTTGGTACTACTTCAATCTTTCCGGGTTTACCAGAAGAATGGTAGTCTAATGCGTCTTGTTTTCTAATTTTTGCCATAGTACTAATTTGAAGCTGATAAAGATACAAAAACAGTTGAGAAGACATGAGGAAAAACAAAAAAAGCCATCTCGAATAAACGAGATGGCTTTCTAATATATTTAAATAGTTCTTTCGAACTAAAAATACTTATTTGATTACAACATTCTGTACAGTTGAAGCTCCATTAGAAGAAACTCTAACTAAGTAAGATCCTTTCGCTAAGTTAGCTACAGGAATAGAAACAGTTTGTTGTCCTGAAACGTTATTTACATTAGCTGAAGCAACTGTTCTACCTTGTAAATCAATCACAGCGATTGAGTACTCAGAAGAATTTGCATCAAAACTAACGTTTAATACGTTTGTAGCAGGGTTTGGAAAAACCACTACGTTTTCAACATTTAATTCATTGATACCAACTTCACCAATTGCAACTTCCTCAGCAGTAACAATCTGACCATTTGTTTGGTCAATTAAAACAGCAACAGCATGCATTCTCCAACGCTCACTTGTTGCAGGTACTGTATAAGTAAATTGTTGAACAACAGCTTGTCCGTCAGTAATAACAGCAGGAACTGAACCAGCTTGTCCACCGTAACCACCTAACACAGCACGACCAACGTGATTATAAACCATATCAGCAGCAGGTACTGGATCTGCAAGGCTTTCAAAACCACCCATTGCACCATTTCCACCACCAGCATAATAATTTGTTTGGTTGTAACCAGAAGCTGTACCAGTAACTCCATTTTCAACAATGATAACACCTAAACGGTAGTTAGCAGCAGCAAAAGGAGTATAAAAAGTAGCAGTAACATCTAAAACAACGTTAGCACCAGTTCCAGAAGAAGCAACAGCGATTGCTGCAGGAACGATCATGTCTTTACGGTCATTGTAATAACCTTCAAAGTTAGACACTCCAACAGTTCCTCCTAAGATTTCACGATCAACGTTAGCTCCAGGGAAACCAGAAAAAGCAGCACCAGCATCGTACTCAGCTACAGTCATTGGGTCACCATTATGAACAGCTACACCGATGAATTGGTCTGGGTAAGTTGTTGACATATGATCCATCGCAACCGCACCACGAGGACACCACCCACACCATGTACCAGTACCTTCTTCAATAACAACTTTTTTAGTTGCAAGTTGAGACACTGTATTATGTAAAGCAGAAGCAGTATTATTAGAAGGATCTGAATCAGCTCCACCATTTACTTGAGTAATCGTAACATTGATATTCTTTTCAACAGCTGTTGCATAAGTTACCATATCCGGATGATTAACCATCACAGTTGCTCCAGGAGCGATACTAACAGTAATTGTTTGCGAATGTGCAGCTCCATCATTCCAATCAATATCTAAAGAAGTAATTGCAGTAGAACCTTCATTAATAACCTCAATACCTAATTGATTATTTGTAGAAACCGCAGAGTATCTCATTAAAGATAAGCTATTAACTTTAGCATTATTCGGCAACAAAGATTTCACATAAACTTCATCAATATTCATTCTAAACTGATCTGTAACATTATGATGTCTAAAAGCAACATAAATCGTTTGACCAATAAAAGCAGAAAGATCTAAAGAACGATCCATAAATCCTGCAGAAGTTGTTAAAACTTCCGTAAAGGTAGTAGTTGAAGCACCTAAAGTTGCAATATCACTTGCAGTTGCAACGTATACAGTATAATTTTCAGCTGTCCACGCTTGATCTTGTGCATACACTTTCCATTTTAAAAAAGCATTTGGAGCTCCTCCAGGAATAGATATCGCAGAAGAAACTACCCAATTATCAGGAGTCAATGGATTTGTATTCCAAGAAGCAGAGGTCATACAATCACCAAAAGCATCATTAGGAGCTTGACTTGTGAATACAGCCCAATCATTTCCATCGGCATCAGAATCTGTTAAAGTCCAACCACCTAAGCCAGTTGAAAAATCTTCAGAGAAATAAGTTTGCGCAGAAAGA
>Ga0256845_1000888_pt1 | contig 25723 bp, 25 predicted proteins | sample RiftiametaG_FD_189101 | JGI IMG/M metagenome (GOLD analysis project Ga0256845, IMG submission 189101) | Tube worm associated microbial communities from hydrothermal vent at the East Pacific Rise, Pacific Ocean - Riftia | ecosystem: Host-associated > Annelida > Integument > Unclassified ... | reverse complement strand
GCAATGGGACGAGGCAATGCCGCCTATTACGGAGAACGAATCAAAGGTACCTGGTGGGGGCCAAGATACTGGAAGCGGCTTCAGGTCGAGTTTCCCAAACACCTGCTGGATTTGCTTGAACCCCTCAGGCGACTATTACACGCCGTGGAGGCCGAACTCAATACGCTGACAAAGAAAATAGAGGATGAATCAAAATCAGCTAGACCTAAGGGACTGGGAGCACTGACAAGTGAGTTAATCCTTCGCGAAGTTGGTGATTGGACAAGATTTTCAAACCGCCGCCAGGTGGCTAGTTACACAGGCCTCTGCCCGAGGGAAGACTCCAGCGGCGGGCGCCGCTTTCAGGGAAGCATCAACAAACACGGAAATCCTAGGCTCAGGAGGTTGCTCATTGAGGCAACCTGGCGCATCATTCGATACCAACCAAAGTATAAAAGGCTTGAAAAGTGGTGGGATGAAATGAAACGAACAGGGGGCAAAATCCCTCCTGGGCAGAAGAAAAAAATGGTCGTGGCTATTGCGAGACAGCTTCAGATCGACCTGTGGAGAATTAACACCGGAAGAACCACCTGTGAACAACTTGGACTGGAGATGCTGAGCTAGAAAAAGACATCGTAAGAACCAGCAAAAAATTTGGAGTGGCGTGCAGCCCGTACTGACCCCTGGGTTTTGATGCCCGTTAGAAAGATGGGGTTGCGCTTCACTCCTCCGCCTGACAATTGGATACGTCATAGTGCACTCGGATCAAATAGCCGACGTGCGGATAGCAGGTTAAGACGGGCAAAAATGCCCTGATCTTATATGCGGAGGAGACACACAAAATAATTCAAAAGCAAAATCAACATTCAACTATTCGGTAAATATGAAAGACTAAGCAAGCAGATGAAACCAAGTTGGGGCCAGCCCCAAACCCCGGAGTTTGTCGAATTATGGCAAATGGCTCCAGAGGAAGAAAACTCCCTCCAGAACCAGCCTCCATAAGGGAGCCTTTCGCACCTGTCTGATACTCGGGTTGCTCTCCAGCAGAGCCCTATCCTTCACACAGGCACAACCATTTAAACAATCATTCCCTTCACCTACAAGGAAAAACACGAATACTCGACACTACGAAGTTTTAACAGAAACTCAACACGAAGATAAAATCACTTCTCACTTGACCACTATCCTCATAGCAGGGGTCAGGAAGAGATTCGTAGCATTACTCGCCACTCATCATTCCAGATTCAATTGATTGCCGAGTGATGATTGGTGATTGTTGAAATCAGAGGTAGAGGGCGCTTCGCTTCAATTATGAATTCGAAATTAGAAATGAGGAGTATCTGGGTTGATTAATCAGGATGTGAATTCACTATTCAGAATTTAACATTCACCATTGGAGCGAAGCGACTAATAATGCCCCCTGGCTTGCGCGATCAACAAACAATTATTTTCACACTTGTAAACGAGACGATGCTCCCCATCAATACGCTTCGACCACCAACCTGAAAGTTCATTTTTAAGAGGCTCAGGCTTACCGATCCCTCCAAACGGATCTTTCTGACTCTCCTCAATCATCCTAAGCACGCGTTTTGCCATCTTGAGCTGATACTTCACCCAATACTGCAAATCCTCAAATGCTTGGGGTTTAAATTCCAAGCGCATCTTCGAGGTCTTCTAAAGTTTGAAAAACAACATGCTCAGACGCTGGCGTATTCAGAGCCTCTTTGAGGCGTTTCGCATTTTCAGAAGAGGTTAACAATAGCTCCGTAGCCTCTTTTTCCAGAACTGGACAACAAATAATGTTTTACGAAGAATAAATTCCTTGATCGAAAGCCCTTCAAATGTGGCTAACGTTTTAATCTGTCTATGTTGCTCAGGCTCAATTTCTATACTCAATCGGCTCATACACACAAATTGAACATTTTGTCAAATTTGTTGATGTTGAAATCAGAGGTCAGCTGTGCGCTTTTCATTGATGAGCCGAAGGAGGCTGCTACTTCGCCAATCAGCAAGCCAGAATGACGCGCGATAGGCAGATGCGGGCGTGGGCGACCGCGCTCCGTATTTGGCCTTCTGACACCCGACTCCTGACTCCTGATTACCTGTCCTACACGCTGCCGCCCTTGGTCGATTGTTCTCCGAGGAGAGCAAAACCTTAGGGGTGTGGTGGGTTGGGTGGCGGCATCGTGATAATATCGTGATGCGCCTTGGAAAAGTGTCTCAATTTTTCTCCTTTATTCAATAAAATTTAAACTAACTCGGTTTTTTATTCATTTTCATCTCAGCGGCTTAATACTCGCATTTCGGCGATCATAAGGAAGGTGATCGTCGTTGAATGGCCTTCACGCTGAGTTGTTGAAATATGGCTGACGCCAAGTTGAAAACATCTGAGATGCGTTGAATCAATACTACGCATGGGTTGAATGCGAATGCCAAAACTTCAACGCACCGGCAGGAGCTTTCAACTCGCGAAGCGAATTCAACCTACCGAAGGCCAATTCAACCATGACTCCCTATTGATGGGCGAGAAACGTGTTAGGAAAGAGCCGCTCCCGTCTCCCCGGCTTATGGGCAGCCGGAGACTACAAGTCTCCACTCCATATTATTTGTCTTCGCCGTAGTAGCCGTAGCCACCTTCGGCACCGTATTCACCGTAGCCTTTGTAGCCGTAGTAGCCGTAACGACCGACGCTATTTTTCATGCCGTTGAGGACCACGCCGACGATAGTGCCGCCGCTGTCTTGAATCAAGTCCCTAGTGCGGATCACAGCACCTACAGGAGCTTTGCGCGCCCGGACCACTGAGATGACCGATTGAACATGCTTGGCGAGGATACGTGAATCACTGACGGGAAGGATGGGTGCGGAGTCGATAATGATCCGATCAAAGTGAGGTGTAAGATGATTGAGAATCTTAACAAGCTCGTCTTCATGCAGTAGTTCTGAAGGATTGGGAGCTTTGCTACCACCACCGATGACAAACAAATTTTCCAACTCTGATTTGTGAATCGTTTTCGATATTTCCGTCTGTCCGGCAAGAATATCAACCACTCCTAGCTGATCTTTTACACAGGGGAAAAGTTGGTGGATCCGGGGTCGACGAAGGTCAAAATCAATAAGCAAGGTACGATCACCGCTGAGGGCAAAGGCGGTGGCGAGCTCGGCAGCCACTGTGGTTTTCCCTTCTCCGGGAATAGAGCTGGTGATAAGTATGGTGCGGTGTCGTTCTCTTTTACCCAAAAGCACGATGGTGGCCCGCAGGTTGCGGATCGCTTCCGCGTTTGCGGAATGGGGATCGGAGGTGAAGATGGACTTCCACTCACTCGAACGACCAAAGACATCCGAATCCGGAACCGCAGAAAGACAGGTCAGACCGGTGGCCTCCTCAATTGAGCGAACATCGTAGATTTTGTAGTCGAGGAGTCCAAGCAGGAAGGCGATGCCAAATCCACCCATCAGGCCGACCACCGAGCCAGCGGCGAGGTAGATCAGGCGCGTGGTTTCGAGGCTTTTACCAATGAAGGCGGGCTCGATCACGCGAAGGTCGGCGGTATTACTTTCGTCCGCGACATCGATTTCTGTCATCCGCTTGGTGATTGATTGGTAGAGTGCTTGCTGATGATTAATGCGGGCACCCAGACGGTTCGCACGGGATGAGAGCGCGTTCTGCACCAGAGCCAGCCATTCATCGAGGGCCTTGGGAGCATTTTCATCGGCCGCTTGAATTTGTTCATCGAGCGCGGTCATGGTCGGCAGGTATTCGAGCCAGTAATCCTGCTCGAGTTCGGTTTGTGTGGCTCGTTTGATTTCGCGTCTGAAGCGGTCGTACATGTCCTGATATATCGCTTCGGCTTGGATCATTTTCGGGTGTTTCGCCTTATAGCGCAGTCGCATGGCGATGAGTTCGGCACGGTTTTCCAGGATTCCTTCGTTCAGCTTCAGGGCTGAAACGTAAACCTGAAGGGAACGTTCCGCATTTTCCAGTGACAACAAGGCATCATCCGCTTCGCCTTTAAGAATTTTATAGGCTTCGGTAGCTCCACCGCTTTTTTCGCCGTGTTCTTTTTCCAAATAGACCTTCAAGAGAGTATCGGCAAGCACACGTGCCGTTTCCGAATCCGAGTGGGTCACACGCACCTCGATCAGCGAGGTGTTGCGCCGGCCACTGATGGTGATCCAGTTCCGAACCATGCTATCGACCAGATCATACACGGGGACTGAGTCAGCTGGCTTTGAGGCAAGCTCTTCCTCGGTGCGCCAGTAGCGTGGCTTCCATGAAAATTCAGGCGGGATCGCCTCCTTTAGTGCCTGCACCTCTGGGCTTTCCGCTGTGGCGGCTAGGATGCCGGGCCCCATCAGCTTACTAGCCTCAGTAGCGAGGGCGATTTCTGGAGTGATCCGATCCTGATCCAGCTCAGCTCCCATGAGCTGGTGGACCTTGATATCTACTTCAAGAACGGCGACCGCCTCGTGCTTGGGTGGGGCGATCGACATGTAATAGAGCGCAGCCACATAGCCGAGGATGCCAAAAATAAGAATAATCCACCATCGGGATAGTGCCTGTCGAATGCTGCTCATGCCAAAGCGATTCATCGCTTCGGCCTGAGGGTTGGATTCTATGGCTGAGGTGTCGTCTGCAAAAGGGTCGATATCGTTACTCATGAAGGGAAGATGGGAGATGGGAGATGGGTTGAGGCCTGCGGCGCTAGACAGAATTTACAGAATTTTACAGAATTACGTAGGTTGAGGGCTTGCGCTTTACTGGGGCTACTCGGATTGATTATTTTTGAACCACGGAATACGCAGATTAGACGGAGGGTTGAGGGGTGTGCTTTGCTGGGGAGGAGATGTTGTTATTGGGAGGTGCTGGCTGTTATCTGGATATTGTGCGGGGGATTTGAATTCACCATTCACAACTCAACATTCACCATTCCGCCATCGGCGGTGCCTACCAGATGCTTTCTTTGACGATGATGATGTCGCCGGCGCGGAGGGAGAAAGTTTCTTTGCCGGCGTCGAGGGCGCGGTAGTCAATGATATGGGGTCTGCCATTTCTGCGCACGGTGACATTTTTGCGATTGGCAATGCGTGAAAACCCGCCCGCCTGGGCAATGGCGGTGACGAGGTTCAAGCCACCTCGTTTAGGAAAGGCAATGATGCCGGGACGATTCACTTGGCCGGAAACGGTGACGGATGATTGGTTCATCGCGGTCCGGTTGACCGTGAGCATATCTCCATGTTTTAAAATAATGCCTCCGGACCCTCCCAGGCTATGAGTGGAGGTAGCGCCCGACTTGCGTCTCAGGGTGATACTGCCTTCATTGCCCGTCTCCATGAGTCCACCTGCTTGGGCAATGGCACCTCTCAGATCAAGGGAGCCTTCCTCAGGATACTCGATGGTGCCGGGACGACGCACTTCCCCGCCGACCACGACCCATTTTTTCGAATAGGACAGCACCGTAAGGTTGACCTTGGCGCTGACGAGATAATCTTTTTCATAGAGCACCCTGACCGCCTCTTCAGCCTCCTTCACCGTGAGTCCCAGCACTTTGATACTGCCGATCAGTGGGAAAGAAACAAATCCTGATTTACCGATCTGAGTTTCCGAGCCGAGTTCATCTTCCTGATACACGGTCATTCTGAGCACATCATCTTTCTGCAGACGATAATCGGTGGATTTTTCTTTGGTATCTGCCGAGGCGTTCAAAGGCAGGCATAAACAAAACACGAGGAATGATAAGAGAAGGCGAGACATGGTGGTGAAGTCGGGGAGTCTAGGAAGCGGGAAAGTTGCACGGAAGGCAAGATAAACCAATCAAAAAAAATCGCAAACTTGGACAGGGCGATCAAGTGAGGGATCTTAACCGCGAATGAACGCGAATTTTCGCAAATAAGAAGGAGTTTAGCATCAGAAATTAGGGGGAAACTTGGGCAGATGCCTTCCACCGTCGCCAGAGGCTATGGCGGACAGGGCGGCGCTAGACAAAATTGACAGAATTTTTCAGAATTTTGCTTGGCCTGCCACGTGAGGCTCTGCCTTTTACGTGGGGAGTTGATACTTCACTTTTAACCGCGAACCTCCTTCGCCAAGGCTACGGCGGTCAAGAAGGATGCGAAATGCGCGAAGTTGATATGCTTCACCCTTCGCCAGGGGCTACGGAGGACAAGTGGGTTGAGTGTTCGTGCTGGCTTGATTTTTAGATCTTGGAGTTTTTCTTAATCAGGCTGTGCATTCAAAATCCATCATTCATCATCAGAGCAAAGCGACTGCCCGCTCACAAAAAAGCTCTACTTCCGTCAAAAGAAGTAGAGCTAGTAAGAAAAATAATTTAGTCATTCCCGTCTGAGACAGCAGGAGTCTGAGCACCTTGCGCGGTCTGGGCCACGCGGCGAATCTCATTGATCAGGTCAATCATCTCGCCGGAGGGCAACTTGATATCACCAGTTTGACTCACCAGGCTGAAAGCGCTGCTATTCTCCTTCAATACTTTTCCTGAAAGCTTACTAAGAGTCACCGCGGTATCCACCTTATACGTATTGGTGGATGGTGTGGTTGCCCCAGCGGGGGTCGAGGTTACCGTCAGGGTCGTCCCAGCAGGAAGGTTGATTTTTTTAGCATTCGCTGGGATTGTAGAGTTCTCCCCAGGCTTCACAGTCACGGTCTTCCCTTTTAATTCATAAGTTATGGGGTCGCCACCACTGGGAACCGTCACACTGACACTGAAGGTTGATTGAGCGGTCGCCACACTCGCTTGCTGGGCTGAGACGGGACTTGAGACGACTAAAAAGCCTGTGACGCAGGTGATTGCGGCAACAGCACTGACAAGTGAACGGATAATTGATATTTTCATAATATAATGGGTGGTGAAGAAAAAAGGGGGGGAAGGAACTAAAGGTGACGCTATGTAATTTACCAGAAATTGTAGGATGCGTTGATGCCGCAGGAGAAGTTATCAAATTCGTCGTAACCGAAATCTGAATCTTTGGTGCGATAGGTCATATTCGCACCGACGGTCAAACCGTTCTGCATCCGATATTTTCCTCCCAGCGTGGCTGTGACGTAATCACTCTCGTGTGTAGAGCCGCCAACTCCGGTGCCGTAATAGTCGTCATTTTCATAGCTAATTAAGCCAAAGAAATTAACACGCTCTGAATAGCGATGCGATGCGCTGAGGGAAATTCCCGTCGCCATGTAGCCGGAGCTGGTGAAGTTATAGGAAACTTTAGGCTCTCTGAAGAATGTGGCTCTTAGAGAGGTTTTCCCTGTAGCCGCGTAACGTGCACCGATGGACCAAGCCATCGAACCTTCATCACTGGCAGCACCAGAGCCATCAAAAGTGCGCACATTATAACCCAGCGTTCCAGTGAGGATCGTCTTTCCTGTGGCAATATAATCAGCCTTCAGTCCAAAATCGTAGGCATTTTGATCCTGACCGACATCAACACTTGTATGCCTGTAGCCGAATGAGGGACCAATGGCGAGTTTGCCGGTCCATTGGTAGAGCACGGAAGCACGGAGACCATAGTTATCCTGATCGTTGTATCCGGCTGAGTTAAAGTCATTCAGGTCTGTGGTCGCCATGAGATCCAGACGAGTTTTTCCCGTCATCAGGTAGTTGTAATGCAAGGCACCATACAAGCGAGTGCGCCCTACTGAGCCACTGACATGGCGGTCACTTCCCTCGGTGTCCGTAAAATCCAAATCAAAGGCAATTTTACTCTTGGGCAATTGCTTGGTAAAGCGGAAGGATGCCCGATGATCGATGGTATCCTCGCTTGAGTGATCCGCGTAGAAAAGGAAACTTGGGGTGTAGGAAAAGGAGTAGGTATTTTGGGCGGTGCCCTCACGACCTGAGATAATGGACAGGGTCGGAGAGACCGTGAAAATGAAGTCATCCTCCTCATCGCTCTCAGAAAGATAAATATTATCGTTGTAGCGAATGCCACCAGCGAGGGAGAAATGGATAAGATCGGTGAATTTTTCGCCTTCACCGCCTTTTTCATCGGCATCGGCATCATCGGAGGCCAAGCCTTCAAACAAACCACGCTGACGGTAGTCTGTGTCTTCGTAGATGTTCTGCAAGAAATTATCCTGCGCCAAAATGCAAGGAGTGGCAGTCAGGGAAAGAATCAAGGCAAGCCGTTGAGTGGATAGGAGAGAGTTGCTTTTCATGAGATTGATTGATGATCGCGCTCCCATTCAAGGAAACGTGCCTAAAAAAACCTTAAATCTTCAATCTCGTCAACCCTTAAAACACATTCCCTCAACCAGGGCGATCAAGCAAGGGAAAAAAGCGTGATTTTAACCGCGAATGAACGCCAATAGACACGAATTTTCAAATCCTGATACTTTCATGCTAGTTAAATGACACGACATTGCGTTTTTTTGTCTAATTTTCGATAGAAACCTCCTTCTTATTTGCGAGAATTCGCGGTTAAAACCCCTAGCTTGATCGCCCTCTTCCCTCAACTTTCCAACTTTCGGCTTTTCTTCTCTCACTTTTCCACCAGCTTCTTTTTTATGCATCGTGCCGGCCGGATCTTACTGCTTTTTTCTTTGGTGATTGGCCCTCTGTGGATCGGCTCCTATTTTGGTGAGTGGAGAAAGCCCCTGCTTATTTGCGCCTCTCTTGCCATCTGTGTTTTGCTCACAGCGCCTACTACCCCACTTGGGACATTCTCTTTCAGGACGTTCTCTTTTATAAAATCCCACCGCCACGAGGAATTACGGCCATCGCGGTGGAATGGCTGGCTGGTGGCTTTGCTCCTTTGGCCTGCCTTGCAGGGGTTCTGGATGTGGCACAATGCTTGGGGTGAGTTCTCGAGCACGCCCTGGCATATTCATTTCCTCGATAACCAACCCGAGCCATCGCTCCCAGGGGCACCCGACAGGAGGGAAGCCTGGGACCGCCTTAGCTATATCATCCCCTGCTTAGGTCTGGTATGGGTGACGAGGAGCCTCGTGATTGCCATCCCCAACATGCTCAGGACGATTGCGGCGACTATTTTCTGGACGGGGGCGGCAGTGGCCCTACTGGGACTGGTCCAACGCTGGACCGGAGCCGAGGGCATTTTTTGGTCGGATGATTTGGTTTTTCCCGGAAGACAGCTCTTTTTTGGCACCTTCCGCAGTCCGGCCATCGCCGCATGCTACCTGAATATGGCTCTCGCCATGGGACTCAGCATCATGATCGCCCCGAAGACAAGCCGCCGGGACGATAGCGATCATCGCCCCCACCCCACCCGACGCCTCCTTTTCAGTATCCTGAGACTCGCAGGAGTGATTATTCTACTGACGGCTGTAGTTTCAGCAGGCTCGAAAGCCGGGATGTTTTATGGATTCCTGACGCTTACCTTATGGGCATCGCTTAATAAAAATGCCATCAAGAGGGCATTCCACCGGTCGACCGAGATGTTTTCCGGCAACCGCCAGATGGAACGCAATCTGATGACGGGAATGTTTCTACTCATCTGCATTCTTGCGGGATTGAGTTTCGCGGGCACGACATCGTTGCGATGGGAAAGCGCGCACGAGGCTGACTACTCGACCATGACCGAGCGCGGCGCATCCAATGCCATCCAGATCGAAATGATCCAAGACCCCGACTGGGGAGCCTTGGGGTTTGGCCCCGGATCATTTTATCCGCTTTTCTACTATTACTCGATAGGCACGGATATACGAGGAATCTATGCCTATGGCCACAACGACTATCTGCAAACTTTGATCGAGTGGGGATGGCTAGGGACAAGCGTGCTCACCCTGCTTATTGGCGGCGGGGTGTTTCTCCTGGTTCGGGATATCTTTTTTCATAAAGGCGAACACCGCAAACGTGATGTCATCTATATGCGCGGCTGCTTGATTGCACTGACGACGATGCTGCTGCACGCCACGGTGGATTTCCCTTTCCAAATCGAGTCCATCGCGATGACGTTTGCGGTGATCCTAGGCATGGCCTGGGCAGCACCCGCGTTGCGGGGAGTAGGACCGGTTTGAAACCGGTCGGCTGCCTATGGCTGATCATCCATCGGATGAAGATGGAAGATGGAAGATGGAAGATGGAAGATGGAAGATGGAAGATGGAAGATGGAAAATGGAAGATTGAAGCTCACTACCAGCCTCCGCGATTTCCGGCCTCCCTTCAGGAGGCGAAGGGTGTTCCGCTACCGAGCCCCAGAGTCGCTGACCCTGGGCTAGAGTCCGTCATCCCTTTAGGATGTGCAGATGAGAGACTCGGCTCGACCTTTGACATCCGCTATGCTCCGACATCCGCTATGCTCCGCACCACGCTCGGCAACGCACATTTCTCTTCCTCAGTCCGACGGAGGAGGAGGGCTGGGTTTCAAGCATAGCGTGAGCGGGCGAACGCAACCCGGACTAACCCCAGAGCGACAGCAAGCAGATCGCACTCCCCGACCTTTCGACACCTGACACCCGTCACCCGCCTACCGTCACCTGCCGCGATGTGCCGTCGATTTTAAATTCTAGCCAAGTGGTTCCTAGCGGCAATAGATCGGGGAATTTATCCGGCCACTCGACGACGACGACGCCTTTGGCATCGAGGTATTCGTCCCAGCCGATACGGAGCACCTCGTCCTCCGAATCCATGCGATAAAAATCGAAGTGATACACGGGCAAGCGGCCACCGGTGTATTCGTGGGCGAGAGTAAAGGTGGGGCTGGTCACCTCACCTGTGCAGCCAAGCTCTGCCGCTAGGCCTTTGGTGAAATGTGTTTTTCCAGCGCCCAGTCCGCCACTCAGGGCCAGAATACTGCCATCGATAAGCTCCCGCCCGAACTCGCGCCCCAAGGCGATCATGGCCTCGGGAGAATCCACTTGTTTTGGAAATGATTTCTTCAATGGAATATCGTTCATAAGAAGTCGATCAACGCGGTAGACACGGCGCTACCCCTTTATACAGCTCTTCTCGCCCTGAAAGCCCAGCATGGCACAAGCAACGACCTCCTCCAGAACCCTTTCGCGCTCAACCCTGTGGCTATCCTCCCCGTGACCATTGGCAACCTGCATGATGACACCGCCTATTCCTGCGGCATATATAGCGGCCCCTTCTACAAAGATGAGCTGCTTAATGATTTGCTCCTTGGAGAGAGAGTATCCGTGCGAACTGATAGCTGCCACGTAAGCGTCAAACGACTCACTCATGAGCCGAAGGCTTGGCAATGGAATTGAATAGCTGGAATCAATCAAGTAGCGAGCCGTCAGCCGCATAATCAAATCAAAACGCCCACCGCACTCTTCAGGCATCAAGGTAGGGCGAAGCCAACACGTCATGATTTTTTCCATAGGAATCTTCTCGCAACTGCCATAGTGAAGCTCGGCGTCTTTCAACAGCTGAATTCCATACTCATGGAGAGGATTGAGACAACGTTTCACCACCTCCTGAATCAGCCCATCCTTACCTCCGAAATGGTAGCTAACACTGGCCAAATTCACGCCAGCAGCATTGGTTACATCTCGCACAGAGACATCTTCAAACCCCTTCTCAGCAAAAAGATCCCATGCAGCCTCCAGTATTTGCTCTCTTGTATCAGCCATGTCTCCAACCTATCCAAGCCATGGCAATGGAGTCAAGTCTAAACAAACGTCTGTAGGCTAGCCTTCGGCTAGAGACGGAAGAGTCAAGAGGGGTTGATTAGACCGTAGCTTACCCGCTTTGGCGGTCGTAGAGTTCTCGGTAGAGGGCGTTGGTCGGATAGATCTGGTCATGCGATCCGTCCGCTACTAGATCACCTTGGCTAAAGACGAGGATCCGATCCGCGATCTTGATGGTGCTGAAGCGGTGGGCGATGATGAAGGTGGTCCGCCCCACGACGAGGCCTTCGAGGGCTTTTTGGATTTCAGCCTCGCTTTCGCTATCGAGTGCTGAGGTGGCTTCGTCGAGAATAAGCACGGGGGCATCCTTGAGAAATGCCCGGGCGATAGCGATACGCTGGCGCTGTCCACCCGAAAGCAAGGAACCCCGCTCACCGACCACGGTTTCATATCCAAGATCCCCATCTAGGGTTTTGATAAAGGCATGGGCGTGTGCTTTTTTCGCAGCCTCGATCACTTCTGCATCGGTCGCCACAGGTCGGCCGATCCTGATATTTTCCATCACGCTCTCGTTAAAAAGAACAGGCGATTGGGCGACGATGGCAATGGCTTCGCGGAGATCGAACTTTTTTACCGTCCGCACATCATGGCCATCGAGTGAAATACTGCCCGTGGTCACATCATAAAAACGTGGAATCAAACCGGCAAAAGAACTTTTCCCCGCCCCGCTGGGTCCGACGATAGCCACCACCTGTCCGGCGGGAACCGAGACATTGATATCTTTCAGGACGAGGCCTTTATCGTAAGCAAAGGACACGTCCTCAAACACAACCTTCCCCTTCACCTCACCCAACGAAACGGGGTGCGCAGGATCCGGCAAGTTGTTTTCATAATGAAGAATATACTCCACCCGATCCAACGATGCTGTGGCTCGCTGCACCTTGGTGTGGACTTTACCCAATCGCTTCAAGGGGTCATAACTCAAATAAAGCGCCGTCAGTAAGGGCACGACATCTTTTTGAAAATCCATCCCTGAATAACCCGCATAAACAATCGCTGCCGCCGCGCCTAAAACCGTGATGAAGTCAATTACTGGCGTCATCAGCTTATCATACTTCACCACCTTCATCCGGGCTGCAAAGAGGCTGACAATTTTCTGGCGAAAGCGAGCAATCACACTTTCTTGCATATTGTAAGCTCGGATCTCCATCGGGGCCTGTAAGCCATCGGTGATTGATGCCGTTAAATCTCCTACCTGATTTTGGACCACCTTGGCCTTGCGGAAGAGCTTTTTACCGATCATCCGGATAGGAAAAATGCAGGCGGGCAAGGTCGCCAAGCAAACTAACAATACAAAAAACTGACTGTTCTGCATCGACATGTAAACAAGCGCCCCGATAGCACCGATCAGCTTCATCGGCTGCACCACAATATCATTGGAGACATCCACGATGGCCGTGCGCATCTGTTGGGTATCTCCGGTCAAACGGCTCAAGAGATCGCCAGTTTTGTTTTTATGGAAGAAGGAAAGCGGCAACTTCTGCATGCAGCCAAACACCTTCACTTGAATTTCCTCAACCACTTTAAATCCGCAATAGCTAATGAGGTAGCTATTCGTAAACTGGGCAATCCCCTGCACCAAATACAAGGCAGGTAATAGCGCAGCCGCGAAAATGAGTTCACTCAGATGCCGATCCCCGCCACTAAACACCCCGGGCAACACCTCTCTCATCACCATCGGCAAACCCGCGCCGGCCACCACACCACCGATCGCTCCGGCCAAGACGGCAATCATAAAATGCCACTTCACCTCAAGGAGGTATTTATAGTAGGGAAAAAATCGTTTCATAAACTAAGTGAAATGCGTTCGTGTCAAAAAGTGGGGTGATGGTGATGCGCGCACGCAGGCATTCCTACACGAGATGCTTACAGGGTGCAAGCCTTGGTGAAGAATCAGGCTTCCTTACCCTCCTTTCCCCGTGGCTCTACCCATATTTTTTTGCGTTTTCCCCTGCAAGGCATACAAGCCAACCAAATCTTCTCCCATCGGCTTACTCCCAGTTTTTCTCCGCTCTCCAAATTCCGCCCGATGTTTTTCAAAGAGCGCGTCAACAAAGCCTTTTGAGCCAATCGCCGCCCCTTCAGTGAGGCATTTTAAATGACTCAGCAGGCATTCTCCGGCCGTTAATTTACCATCGCGCGCAAGTGCCTTCTCCGCTATTTCCTTAGGAATCCCCTTGCGGACTTTTACATGGTTGCTCTCTGTTGCCTGATCCCTTTCTGCCTGCTGCCCATCCAGCATCAGCCAGCACCGATACCATGCGCCACTACCCTCTCTGTGGCCCTCTCCGGTTCTCCCCCAGCTGTCCTGAGGTTTGTCCATTACCATACACAACCCTCGCCGCGCGTGCCGAGACCCTGCCACCGCCTCAGCATACCCGCACCAGCGGTAATCCTTCGGGTCCTCCACAATCCCCGCCCTTACCGGATTAAGATCAATATAAGCTGCCATCGTGCGCAAGGCTTCTCCATTTTCCACCAGCACACTCTTAAACCGACCCGACCATAAAGTCCCCACACGTTGATGCTTCCGGTTATACCAGCGGGTAAATCGTTCTTTCACCTCCTTCACATACAAACTCAAATCGCAGAATCGGCGTTTATATTTTTCCAGCACCTCCAGTGCCGCCTCCTCCAGTCCTCGCTCCCGCATATCGGCCAATTCCAGCTTCAATTGGTTGATGTAAGCCCGACTATAAAGCGTTGCCAAATGCCCAAGCAAGCGGCCTTCTCCGCTGCCAATCTCCTCGCCTTTCCTATCCTCAAACTGACGTAAAAACCTCTCCTTCGATGGCACTTTAACCAACAAGTGCCAATGATTTGAAAGCAAACAATACGTCATCACCTTCACCCCACTAAATAGAGCCAACTTCCGGATAATGATCCTCAATCCCTCCAAATCCTCAGCCTCCAGCATGCGCTCAGCTCCACAAGTCCGCGTCATCACGTGGTAGCAATAGTTCTCATCGCTGCCACCCAGCACCCGGCGGCGAATTGGAGCATTCATCCGGCAGATCTGCCCATTCCTCAACTCCGCCGCCCCAGACTTACACTCCAGCATTTTCAGTCGGCTCATCTCCTGCGGCTCCAAGGTTTCATCGGCATTGCGCGTATTCATAGGAGCATTTTAAGCATCCTCGTTCTAAACGCAAGTAATAAATTGACGGACATCTTATTGTTTTAATTACCACGCTTTCTAGACGCAATATATAAGTTGCCGTACAGTTTACTGGAAATCTTGCTTGCATCGTAAGCTGAAATTTAGATGCTGCCCGCCTTGGTGTGAGGCAATAGAGATTAACAATTTTATCTTAGACCTCGCGGCATGCAGCTACCAGATCATTCAGCAGAGAACTCGCTCCAGAACGAAACCATTCAGGAGTCAACCAGTCACAGCCTAATACATCCTCGACCATGCTAAGATACCTGCGCGCCTGATCTGCGGTGCGAACACCACCGGCAGGCTTCATGCCCACCATGCGCCCTGTGCGTTGGTGGAATTCACCGATGGCCTGCAGCATCACCAGCGTCGCAGGAAATGTGGCCGCCGGGCTGATTTTCCCCGTCGAGGTCTTGATGAAATGAGCCCCTGCCGCCATTGCAATTTCGCTCGCCAGACGGATATTGTCGTAAGTTTCCAACTCACCGGTTTCGAGAATCACCTTCAGATGAGCATCACCACAAGCCTCACGGCATTGGCAAATCTCATCAAACACCTCGTGATGCTCACCACTGAGAAATTTTCCACGCGAGATCACGATATCGATTTCATCCGCGCCCTCACTCACCGCATACTCGATCTCCGAGACTTTTTGAGAGATCCTCGCCTGACCACTGGGAAAGGCCGCAGCCACACTAGCCACTCGCACCGGAGAACCCTCGAGCGCTCTGGCGGCTACACCAACCAAGGTGGGATAGACACAAACGGCGGCCACAGGCGGGATGGCTGGATCAGAGGCATCAGGCCCTTGTGGACGTTGAGCCTTTTCACACATCGCCCTCACCTTCTCAGGTGTGTCAGATCCCTCCAGCGTGGTGAGGTCGACCATTGTAATGGCCATGATGGCCAACTGGAGGTCAGCCGCTCGCGATTCAGAGGTCACGCCCCGCATCTCGAATTTGGCAGCCTGCGCCTCCACATTCACCGGATCGAGAGCTGGGACTGCGCTAAGGTCGGAGAACTGGATGTGTTGATCCTGAGAAATATCCATAGGAGAGATGAAATAATATGGGTATTATTCCCCTGCGCTGAAAGCAGACGAGAAAAAGCGACGGCTGTGATGCCGTCGCTTGAAAAAACAATGAGCGACCCTCGGGTTAGAAGGGACAGAAAAAGATAAAAAAGGAGCCTAAATAAGGCCCGCCTTCTTTAAGGTGACGTAAGCACCATTTTTGTTGATCGTCTTGATCGCTTTCGCGGAGAGTTTCAACTTGATGTGACGATCCAATTCAGGAACGTAAATGCGCTTTGTGTGGAGGTTAGGAGAAACGGAACGTTTCACCACCTTGGTCACGTGACGACCAATTCCACCTTTCTTTTTCGCTAATCCGGAACGGTGAATTCTACCACCCATACGGACTCGGGAACCTCTGATACTACATACTCTGGCCATAATTTTAAAAACTGTTGTTTGCGGGCGGCGAGAAATACACCGCGCCAGCCGTCAGTCAAGTGAATTTGCTGTAATTTGCGATTTTTCCGAATTCTTTTGTGATTTCACCCCAAGATGACGGATTCTCGGGAGAACAATCAATAGAACAAAAAGAGCCCCTGCCGCAGCCCCTAGAGTATCGGCAAGCCAGTCGCCATAATCATTTCCACTACGCCCAGGCGTAAATGTCTGATGATACTCATCCAGCCTCCCGATCACAGAGCCCACTAGCGTCACAGCCATCAACAGCCTCCATTGGAGCCGCTTAAATGCGGGCCACAAAACCAAACCGCAGGTCGCCAGGGTGGCACCTCCTGCCGAGAAATACAAAAAATGGGCCACTTTATCGAGATGTGGAATATCCGGGCCATTCTTCGGGGCGGGGTTCCCTGCCGATAGAAACCACAGCGTAGTGCCCCACACCGCCAATACACACAAATAAGCCACGGGCTTCCGAGGAAACCGCGTGGCGATGATATGAAACACTCTGGAGCAATAACTCATCGTGCCAGAATGATAAACACTGAATCGGGCCGATTAAGCGAGACCGTCGAGAGTCGACTTCAATTGATCCAAAGTCACATTGGCACCCGTGATGGTCTCCACCACTTCACCATTTTTAAAGAAAAGAAGACATGGGATAGAGCGCACACCATACTTCGCTGCCAGAGCTTGATTGGTGTCCACTTCAACTTTACCGACCTCTGCCTTGCCGGCTACGGCCTCGGCGAGCTGATCAATCAGAGGCGCTATCATCTTACAAGGACCACACCACTCCGCCCAGAAATCAACCAGAACGGGCTTATCCGAGTTTAAAACCTCGGCCTCAAAATTACCTTCGTTGTATACGTTAGCCATGCACGGAATATGCCTCGCCAATCCGGTACGTCAAGAGCCGCCCGTGAATTAAATTTCACGAGCGGCTCAAAATTTTTTACGGGTCAGATCAAGTCTGACATCCATGAATGCCAAGGTGGTTTACTCAAAGAGTCTACCCCACTTACCATCTACCCAGATGCTCGATGTGGTCAACTGCACTCCGAGAAGAATCAAAGCGGCTACCAGGGTTCCTACAGAAAGAGCGGCCACGGCACCTTCGCCGGATTCAGAGGCATCGTCATCGTCAGCGGTGCGGATGGTTGCCGCCTGAGAGAGAGAAGATGAACTATCCATCGGCTGAGTCTGAGTCAGCTGCACAGTCGCCTTAGGTAACTGCTGGCTGGCCTGACCCGCAGCAAGAGGCACGGAACCTGCGCCGCCGGTAGGCATATTGAGCTGCACGGTGGGGGCTGGCGTAGCCAACTGAGTGGGCGGTCCTGCGCCGGGGCCGGTTTGCAGCCTCACCGTAGGGGCTGGCACCGGTGCCATAGAAGAACTGGGAGCGGACGTCTTCAGAGGAATCGTAGGTGCTGGAGCCGGCGGCTTGGGCGTCGTAGGCACAGCCTCGGTGGGAACCATCGGTGCTGACGCCGCCATAGGCGCTGGCGTTGACACAGGCACCGTGGGAGGCGTCAAAGGAGCTGGCGGGGCAGTGGGTCCTTTCACTCCTTGCGGCGGAGCTTTGAGGGTGACACGTACGGTTTCTTTACGGATTGGCACCGCAGAGGTTTTCGTCATCGGCTTTGATTCTTCGTTTTCGCTCATAAAATTATTAGAAGTAGTGGTGATCGTTGATGTAGTTTGTGAAAAAGAGGTATTCTTTTCCTCAGTAAAGACTTTTCACCCCCACCCTGTCAAACCCTCATGTCATTTTTTTGATAAAAATACCACAATTCAGCTAGATACCCTCTCCCCGGCCATGCAGGCATCAAGTTTATGTCTAAGAGGTTATTTTTGCCAAAAGCCCTGAAATTTAAATAACTCTTTGCACATCGGTCGTTTAAGCGTTACTGCAATCACATGCCTATGAACACAGAAAACAATTCTAGACGCAGCTTCATCAAAACCATTGGTGGCGCAAGCGCAGGTCTGGCTGCAGCCAGCATGATCGCCAAAGCTGCCGACGCCGCCCCCGCCCGCCCTACGGGAGCCAAATACATGGGAGGCTTCATCGCACCCAAACTCAAAACGATCAAGGTAGCTATCATCGGTTGCGGTGCCCGTGGAGGCACTCACTACAACCACGTTTCCGCTTTTGAAGGCACTGAAATCGTCGGAATCTGCGACCTCTACGAGGACCTTTGCGAAAAAGCGAAAAAGAAAGTCCTCGCCAACGGCAAAGGCAAACGCCACCAGAAGGTCAAACTTTATCACGGCGACAAGCATGCCTACAAAAAGATGCTCAAGGAAACCAAGCCCGACCTCGTTTACGTGGTGACTCCTTGGGAATGGCACACACCGATGGCGATCGACTCCATGAATGCCGGCGCTCACGTCTGCGTGGAAGTGCCACTGACCACCTCGATCAAAGAGACATGGCAGCTCATCGATACCTCTGAGAAAACCCAGAAGCACTGTATGATGCTCGAAAACGTCAACTACGGACGCGAAGAGCTCATGTATCTCAACATGTGCCGACTCGGCATCTTCGGTGAAATCCTCCACGGCGAAGCAGCCTACATCCACGAACTTCGCGGACAAATGAACTCCGTAGACAGAGGACGTGGCACCGGATTCTGGCGCACCCACCACTGGGCCAAAGAAAACGGCAACCTCTACCCGACTCACGGCCTCGGCCCCGTCGCTCAGTATATGAACATCGGCCGCACCGACGACACCTTCCGTCGACTCGTCTCCTTTTCATCCCCTGCGAAAAACCACGAACTCTGGGTGAACAAACATGCCAAGCCCGACAGCAAACTGCGCAAGATTGACTTCTCGCAAGGTGGCGATATGAGCACTTCGATCATCAAAACGATGATGGGACGCACCATCATGGTGCAGTGGGACGAAAGCAGCCCACGGCCTTACAGCCGCCACAACCTCATCCAAGGAACCAAAGGAACCGGCAAAGGATTCCCCTTCGGCATCGCTCTGGACTACGGCAAAGAAGATGGCCTTCCCGAAGCACTCTTCCAAAAGCTGGCAGGCAAGAAAAACCACACCAACTACCACGGTTGGTCGACCGACTCAAAAGCCTTCTACGATGAGTTTGACCACCCACTCTATGTGCGCATGGCAGACGTCGCCAAGAAAATGGGTGGCCACGGCGGCATGGACGCGATCATGAACTTCCGAGTTATCGAATGCCTCATGAAAGGACAACCACTCGACCAGAACCTTTACGAAGGCTGTCTCTGGTCAGCGGTCACTCCGCTCTCGCGCAAATCGGTTGCCGAGGACGGAATGCCTCAGGATTTCCCCGACTTCACACGAGGTCAGTGGAAAACCACCAAGCCACTTCAGATCGTGAGCTAACGGGCTTCATACCATTTGAACAAACGGCGACCTCATGCAGGCCGCCGTTTTTTATGTTCCACGCTCGATCGTGTGCGGCGGTCCAATGGCACCTGAATAAGAGGTAACCTCGTGACTTTTGAGTCCCAACGGGCCTGACTAACACAAGCCTAGGGCAGCACCCTGACTTTTATACATAAGTTTTCGAGATCGAAAGCAACGGATTGCGAACACGGCCTGAAACGCATTTATATCCCAGCGGGATTGAACAATCCTAGCACAGGGTTGAGCATTAGCGACACCCTGTGCCACAGGTTGAATAATAGACCCTAACCCTAGAGGGGATTCAACATAGACGGTGGCATTTGTGATAGCCCCTAGCCCCGCGTGACTTTGGTCACCTGCCCATCCACGACGGTGAAATTTAACCGCTCGGGCCGATGATCCATCGTTACCATCCCAAACTGGCCATCCACGCTAACGACCCGGCATGGGCTTTTTTCTTTTTCAGCCAGTGCCTTGGCGTCCTCGATCGGCATTCCCAAATATCGATCATCTCCCTGAGGCTGAGCCTCTGGCTTATCTTCTAGCTCATCAGCCGTGGAAATTTGGGTTTGAGACTCCCCGTCCGACGAAGAACTTTCCGGCGGAGAAGATTGTTTACAAGAGAGCAATAACGATAACGGAAGCATCACATATAATAATTTCATACTCTGAGAGGCTAACTCAGGATCTCAAAATAGAAAGGCCGAACCCTCAATAAGAGTCCGGCCTTAAAAAAGATAAATGGAATGAACTTACGGTGCGAGAACCTTCATGGTTGGGATAAGACCGATTTGTGGCTCACCTGTTCCTCCTTGAGCGGTTGCTCGTGCGAGAACGCTTTTGCTAACAATGCCGCAGCACTCAGGCTTAGGACAGTAGCTTGATCCGCACTTGCGGCAAGACTGCTTAACGGTCTCTGTGTGGGTGTGAGGAACACGATCCGTTACCACATAAGAAGTCTTTGCCCCATAAACAGTGCGTTGCACTTCCTGATAAGTGGTGACCTCTTTTTGAGCGGTCATCGAGCCTGGGCAAGGCAATAATCCACAGCAAGATGAGAAGGCCAAAGAAAGAACAGCAAGGGCGAGAAGATGGAACGTAGTTTTCATGATGTGGCCGAAGTCTAGGGGACTATCCCGCCAGCGCAATAAAAAAGACGGGGAATTTTATAATCCGCTAGACCTGGCACCCAAAAAAAGAAACGGAAGAGGATGACCCCCTTCCGCTTTTTTCGCTTTTAAAATTTGATCAATAGCTGATTAAGCAATCGTCAGCACCTTTTCAATGATACGGCGCGGGTTCGGCAACTGCTCATCCTCGACATACGGCGAGTAGATCGCCGGAGCATCGAGAGCGCAAACACGCTTCACCGGAGCATCCAAGTGATCGAAGGCATGCTCTTGAATCAGAGTCGTAATCTGAGCGGACACACCACAGAAGGGCTTGCTTTCATCCACTATAACGGCGCGGTTGGTCTTCATCACGGTATCGATGATCGCCTGCTGGTCGAGCGGGCGGATCGAGCGAAGATCGAGAACCTCACAGTTGATCCCGTGCTCGGACTGGAGCGTTTCCGCCGCCTCGAGAGCGCGCAGCACGGATCGGCCGTGAGCGATGAGTGAAACGTCAGAGCCCACACGTTTGATATCGGCTTTTCCAAGTGGCACCAGATGATCACCATCAGCAGGATCGGGCACAGGGCCACTAGTGCCATAAAGGAGGGTATTTTCCATCACATAGACAGGGTCATTGTCACGGATGGCCGTTTTCATCAACCCCTTGACATCGGCCGGAGTTGACGGAGAACAGACTTTCAACCCGGGAAAAGCAGCAAACAATCCTTCCGGACAGTGCGAGTGTGTTGCCCCCACAGCGGTTCCACCGTTAGCGGGTCCGCGCATCACGATCGGGCAGTTGCAAAGCCCACCAGACATGTAGCGGACGTTGGCGGCATTGTTCACTAACTGGTCAAAGGCGACCGAGTGGAACGACCAAAACATCAGCTCCATCACAGGCCTTACGCCCAGCATGGAGGCACCGATTCCCATGCCGATGAAGCCAGCTTCGGAAATAGGCATATCGACGATGCGTTTATCGCCCCATTTCTCCCAAAGGCCTTCGGTTACTTTGTAGGCACCATTGTATTGGGCGACTTCTTCGCCCATGACAACGACATTTTCGTCGCGGCCAAGTTCTTCGTCCAGGGCTTCACGGATAGCGTGGCGGTAGAGGATTTCTCTCATGATAAATATTCAGTTTAAAGTTTTCAGTGTGCAGACAAGTGCGGACTAGTCGTTGAAGAAATGGCGACCTGAGTTGCCGGACTCAGTGTTGTTATCGACCTCCCAATAGACATCATCGAAGATATCCTCGACGGTCGGTGGCGGTGATTGATCGGCAAAGATCGCAGATTGCTTCGCTTCTTCCTTGGCCTCCTTATCGATTTGGTCAGCCACCTCATCGGTCATCACACCCTCCTCGATCAAGCGGCGACGCCATAAGCGAAGTGGATCGTGGTAGCTGCGGTATTTATTGATCTCTTCAGGAGTCCGGTATTTCTTGGCATTTGCATCCGCGACAGAGTGCCCGTAGTAGCGGTAGGTAGAAATCTCCAACACAGTGGGCTTGCCCTCTAGTTTGGCCCGCTCCATGGCGATGTGCGTTTTGGCACGCACTTCGTAAAGATCTTCACCATCAACCACATCCCAGTCCATGTCGTAGGCTTCTGCACGTTGCGCGAGGCAATGCTTGTAAGCACTTGAGCGGGTCTGGCTGGTGCCCATCGAGTAACCATTGTTTTCAATGATATAAACAATCGGCAATCCGTGCAGAGCGGCAATGTTCAGCGACTCATGAAAAGCGCCTTGGTTCACAGCCCCGTCACCCATGTAACATAGGCAGCTGCCATCCTGACCTTTATATTTTACGCCATAAGCCAGTCCAAGACCGAGCGGAGTCTGACCGCCGACGATTCCGTGCCCACCCCAGAAATTTTTATCGGGAGCAAAGAAGTGCATTGAGCCTCCCTTTCCTTTTGAGCAACCTGTGGCCTTGCCATACATTTCAGCCATACACGGGTTCATTTCCATTCCACATGCGAGGGCATGAGCGTGGCAGCGATAGGCGGTGATGACGTGATCGTGATCGCCGCAGAGCGAAATAGTTCCGACGGCAACCGACTCCTGGCCGATGTAGAGGTGAAGGAACCCTCCCATTTTACCGCCATTGTAAAACTTCAGAGCGGTTTGCTCAAAGCGGCGAATCCGCGTCATGGTGCGGAAAAATTGGATTTTATCTTCAGCAGTGAGAGACTGATTGATATCAGCCTGGGCGAAATCTTTAAGTGATGGTGTTGGTGGCATCGTTCAAATAGCGGGATTGAGACCACCGAGATAGTGACAGACCGAGCAACGAGCAAGCTCAATCGGCCCAAAATTCAGTCATGCATGCCCTGATGGCACGCTAATCTCTAAGAATTCAACATCCGCAGCGCATCGCGCAGCAGATCCTCGGTCGCGGAGCCCGGCTTGAGTTTGGCAACCGCTGTGACGGCTTTACGGGCCTCTCCCTGCTTGTATCCTAGACCGATCAGTGCGGATTCGGCATCGATGGCGGCACTTGGCACAGCATCCCCAGCAGCGGCCTGCCAGGAGGCGGCCACTCCCACCTTATCCTTCAGCTCGAGGATAATGCGCTCGGCTGTTTTTTTCCCTAGACCCTTAATCTGAGTCAACGCCGCAATATCGCCATTGACCACGCAGGCTTTAAAATGATCCACAGGCATGCCACTCAGCACCGCCATACCAATCGCGGGACCAATGCCACTGACCCGCTCGATCAGCAGGAGGAAAAGCTCCTTTTCCGCATCCGTGGCAAACCCGTAAAGCGTGTGGGCGGTCTCGCGGATATGCAAATGCGTCCGCAGCTCCACTTCCTTACCAATCACCGGATTCAACTTGTCGTAGGTGCTGATCGATACCGTAAGCAAGTATCCCACCCCCTGCACATCCACCACCAAACGCCCCGGCAGAGCCTCTAAAACATTTCCTCTCAATCGTGCAATCATTGTAAAAAAAAGTAAACTCGACCCCACCCTATCTCGTCAATAGGAATCCCCGCACCGCCGCACTAACTGCCAGCTGGTGACAGCGCACACGCCGCATTAAGTCCAACGAACTCGGAGTTTCCAAGGTATAAGAAACACCCACTCCCCGCTTAGCCTTGGCTTTCTTTGGAAAAGGCAGCAATAGCCATATCATCAACCTCCGCCACCAGATCACGCCTGAACCCCGATTGCATAGCAAACAGGTCAAACTGGCCGCGGTAATTCTCCAGATTAAACTTCATCACATCTCCTTCAGCCCAAACACCGATTTCACAGCCTCACGCTTAAGCCGCAATTCACGCCACTCATTCACCAAGCGAGAGGCCTCGATCACGCCACAGCCCGAGGGAATAGCCAACTCCGCACCCTGCCAATGCAAACCACGAATCGCCACAACCGAACGAAAAACTCCATCCTTCAACAGGCCAAAAGGAGCTCCAAAGCGAGCAGGACAATTCAACCGACTCCGCCACTCCGTCAGCATCTGCAGCGTCTCTGCCGTGCGCGGCAGCGGCCCCAGCGCAGGCGTGGGATGTAGTCGGCGAATTAAATCATCCACGCCCCGAGGCTCAAAGAGCTCCACGTCAATGGAGGTGTGAAAATGCACCAATTGCCCTAGGTCCATGATCGCGCGCTTGGCACGCATCACCTCACCGATATCTGAAAGCTTGGCGACCAAAGTCTGGGCGACAAATTCATGTTCACGGATCTCTTTGCCATCGACGGCAAACACATCCCGCTCATCGGACTTCGCGGTTCCAGCCAGCGCCATGGTCTTGAGCTGACAGCCATCGAGCTCAAAGAGTAACTCAGGTGTGCCACCACAAAACCCACTCTCCCCCCTACTCCACCCATAACTATAAAACGGAGAGCTCAGCTGGATCATATTCCCGATCATGACCTCACCACAACGCCCCCCAGCCAAGGAACAACGCTCAGTGGCCACCGGCACGGATTTCTCAATCACTCCCCGGTTGATACTCTCGTTAATCTCTGCAAAAACCCCAGCAAACCCCTCAGGGTCAAGATCCTCCCACTCCACCTCCACAGGCGTGGGCGTATAACCCACCTCCGCCAAACTTTCCACTTCCAGAACCTCGCTTGCCACTTTCCATGGCTTCGGATCTCCCAGCGTGAAATCATTGCAGTAAAAGGCCGTCCCAGATTGAGGCGCTCGAGAAAATTCCTCGAAGGGACCGAGACCAACCACATAAGGACCATCACCCGCCTTCATAAAGGCGATCCCATTTGATCCGCTGATTCCATTATCGTGCACGCCCTTAATCAACAACTTCAGCGCCTGATCTCCAAGATTATTTTCAGGATAGTGGAATTTAGCACAATTTAGTATTGGGTATTTTTCATCCCCGCATTAGAAACGGGCGTGGCCCGCATCCCAGAGGAAACCATCGAACAAGTGCTTGCCGCCACAGACATCGTGGATCTGGTAGGCTCCTACTTGCCCTTGAAACGAGTAGGCTCCACTTTCAAGGCCCTCTGCCCGTTTCATAACGAAAAATCCCCCTCATTCCACGTCAATCCACATCGCCAATCCTATCACTGCTTCGGCTGTGGCGAGGGCGGTAGTGCGATCGGATTTGTCATGGCCTACGAAAACCTACCCTTCCCTGATGCCGTGAAAAAACTCGCCACGCGAGCCGGCGTCCTGATTCAGGAAGAAGCCTACGATCCCGAAGCCGATAAACGACGTAAGAAACGCTCACGATTGCTTGAACTTCATAACCAGGCCGCCAAGTTCATGCACGAGCAGCTGCTCAACTCACCCGATGCCCAACATGCCCGCGATTACCTCAAATCCCGTGGCTACGGACGCGGCATGGCCGAGCGCTGGACCGTAGGCTGGATGCCTGACGACCCCAACGTCTTTCTCGATTGGGCACGAGAGAAAAAGTTCACCGGCGCCGAACTCATCAACTGCGATCTCGCCGGTCGAAAAAATGACAACAACCCAAACGCCGGACTCTACGTCCGCTTCC
>Ga0256845_1000887_pt1 | contig 25730 bp, 21 predicted proteins | sample RiftiametaG_FD_189101 | JGI IMG/M metagenome (GOLD analysis project Ga0256845, IMG submission 189101) | Tube worm associated microbial communities from hydrothermal vent at the East Pacific Rise, Pacific Ocean - Riftia | ecosystem: Host-associated > Annelida > Integument > Unclassified ... | reverse complement strand
ATGCAGTTCAACCCGCCGCTGCTTCGTACGGACTCAGTTGGTCTGAATGATGCAGTTCAACCCGCCGCTGCTTCGTACGGACTCAGTTGGTCTGAATGATGCAGTTCAACCCGCCGCTGCTTCGTACGGACTCAGTTGGTCTGAATGATGCAGTTCAACCCGCCGCTGCTTCGTACTCAGTTGGTCTGAATGATGCAGAAGGAGTACTCGGAGTACTCGAGCCGGCCTGCCGTGTACATCACGTCGACGATGGTCGAGAACTTCACCCCTTGATCGCCGATCAAGATGATTCGTCCCACCCACTCTTCGCCCCGACCCTCGAAGATGGCCTTGGACTTCTCGGTCTCTTCCTCGAGAGACTCGAAGAGCTTGGTGATGATGTGCCCTTGGACTTCGTTGGGTTTGAGCTCGCCCTCGTCGAGCTTGGCCATGGGCCGCTCATTGAACATGATCTCCCGCGAAGACACGTAGATGGCTGCGCCCTCCTTGAGAGGAGCGTCCATGGTCGACAGGGGGATCTTCTGCTCGGCGATCGGTGTGATGAGCACCGGGTCGCTGGCATAGGACTTCAGCAGGTAGATGACGATGATGGAAACGATATCCATCAGCGAGGTCATGCCGAGGCTGGCCTCCTGGACGTCCTTGTCGCGCCGCTTCGCGCGCTTGATGTCTTTCTTGATATGGAAGAGCTCTTCGGGGGTCATGATCTTGGCTCCTTTCTAGTCTAGGCTCGGGACAGAACCGAGCTTCAACCGGCTCCCGCTTCGACGATAGGCTGGAAGAACAGACATTCCTCTGGGAACTCCTCGCCTTCCTTGACCGAGAGGATCTTGCAGTCCGCGCCACGAACCGCGTCCATCGTGGAGATCAACACCTGCATCGGAATGCTGCTCTCGGCGCTGATGGTGACGATTGTCTCGTGCGCGTACTTGGCCTTGAGCTCTTTGGCCTTGGCTCCGAGCTTCGCGTAGTCGTAGCGACTGTAGTCGGTGTCGTCGGCGTTCGGCTTGGCCAAGGGGATGGTCGGCTTGGTGTTGTCCTGAGCCTTCCCAGCCTCCGCTCCCTCTTGTTGGGCGGCGGTGCTGATACGGAAGCCATCCTCGAGAATGAAGACCTTGAATTTCAAGGGCTTCTCCTCCTTCTTCTCTTCTTCCTTCTTCTCAGAGGGCGCCGCCGCAAACTTCGGCGGGGACACGGCGATCGCCGCCAAGCTCGCTACCTCCATTGCCAGCAGTAGCGCTGGGATGAGCAGGAACATGATGTTCATGACGGGAAGCATGTTGGGCTCCCCGACTTCCAGCTCGTTCTTTTTCCTGTAGCGTGCCATGACGGTCTTCCTGTTGGTTGGGACGAGCCCAGTGGGCTCAGCGCCGGTCCGAGACCGACCAACCTCGACGTAGAGGGTGGTCAGCAGTCATCGGGGAGAGTTCCCCGAATGACCTCGGCCTTCTTTGCAGCACTCGGCCTCGATCAGCTGTGGCGCACACGCGCCGCGAGCAGGTTCTCCAACTTGACCGCGTAGAGCTCGACTTCGTCGGAGATCTTCTTGGCGAGGTTGGAGATGAACAAGTGAGCGGCGAGCAGGGGGATCGCCACCATCAGACCGAAGCCGGTGGTGTTCATGGCGATACCAATGCCGCGTGCCAGAGCGGTGGAGCGCTGGTCGGCGGGTGCGTCGGCGACGGCAGAGAACGCGTCCAACATGCCGAAGATGGTTCCGAGCAGGCCCACGAGGGTCGCAATGTTCGCGATCGCCGCGATCATCGGGACCCGCTTGTTGATCGCGGGACCAACCTCGAGCATCGACTCTTCGATGGCGGCCGAGATATCGGCTTCGCCCTTGTTGGCGCGGGTCAGACCGGCCTTGACCACGCGGGCCAGAGCGGCCTTGTCTGCAGCGTTGCAGAGCTTGATCGCCCGGTCGATGTTGTTGGCCATGACCAACTTCTGAATCTGATTGAAAAACTGCTGTCCGTTAATGTTGAAACGGAAAAACAGAAAAATGAAGCGCTCGACCATGACGGCGAGGCCGAGGATCGCGCAAAGCGCGATGGCGTGCATAAAGACGCCACCATTTGCGTAGAACGTTGCAAAATCACCCATGATCGGTGTTCTCCTGAGGGGGCTAGCTTAAACCCCGAGTGCTGCTGGGCCCTTTGTGGGCCAGGCTGGTTCGTGCTGCGGGTTGAACTTGAAATCGAACGGAAACGCTGGTTGCGCGACCGAACGGAGTGGTTAGAAGAGAGGGTCCTGTACAGACTCGAGGACAAGCGGCGAAAACCGCGCGTCCAGTCGAGCCCAGTCGTAGTCGAGCGCCGACCTTTTGAAGACGAAGAAGGCGCTCGGTTTCTCGAGCCTGCCTTCGACGAGAAACTCGTCGTCGAGCGAAATCCGTTTGGTTCCGCTGGTGCCCGATGCTTCGCCTGTTTCGCCTGTTTCGCCTGAGCGCTCGGAGACGCCGGCTTCCGGCGTCGGATCCTGTGCGAGAGCCCAGCAAGGAAGCAGCATCGTAGACAAAACCCCAGCGACTGCCAAGACCGAAAAAGCGAGCTTTCGTATCAACACGATGATCCTTGCCTGTCTGAGTTCGCTTTGTGCGCGTTCGGGGAGTCGAACTGCCCGACTCCGAGCCCGCTTCGTCGGCGGTGGAGGTGGCAAGTTCCGGGAAATTCTTGTTTCGGTAGCTGAGGCTGGCCTGAGACACGTTCGGGCCGTTCGAGGTCGGCCCGCTGTGAGCGGCGCTGGGCAGTACCGAGCAATGGTTGGCTGTGCTGGCGCATCTTAGATCGGACTGGGGTCCCAGGGATAGTATTGGTTTGTAGATCTGCGCTCTGGCGCGATCTCTCTGCGGTCGCTCCACGCCGAGCTTGGGCTGATCCGGGCAACCGGCGAGCTGGTTTTCACCAGGAGGGTCACTCCAACGGGTCACATTCCTGGGAGATCTACCCAGACTGATGTGCGCTATCCACTCGGTTTCTGAGGTTTGGGCTTTTGTGGGCTCGGTTTCTTCGGAGCCGGGTTTTGCGGGTTTTGCGGGCTGTGCGGCTGTTTGGGCTTCGGCTTCGACTTGTCGGGTTTGACGGGCTCGGGCTTCGGCTTCGGCTTCGGCTCGGGCTTAGGCTCGACGGGCTCGGGCTTCGGCTCGTCGGGTTTTGGTTGCCCGGGTTTTTGGGGACCGGCCGGCTCGGCCGGCGCGGGCGCCTCGGCGCCATTTTCATCACCATCCCCATCATCCCCATCATCATCGGTCTTGTCCGCCTCGCGCTGTTGACGGCGTTCGTCCCGCTCGAGCCGCCGCTTCTCGGATGCGATCGCCTTGTTCGCCGCCTTGATATAGGAATCCGCCTGCCCAACCGAGACCAGCTCGTTGCCCATGGCGTCCGTCGGCCCACGCTTCTTCGCGCTGTGCTCGACCGAGCTCTTGCCCTTTGAAACCTGATCTTTGTAGCGCTCGAACTCCTGGATCGCGGTCTCGAGCCTCGGGATAGCCTCGAGCTTGCCGATCTGCTTGGCGTCGAGATAGAGAACCCCGAGGTTGAAGTGGACCTCGGCCCAGTCGGGCCGCAGCTTCGAGGCCCTGCGGTAGGCATCCTCGGCCTCGGGGACCTTGTTGTTGGCGCGCAGGGCCGCCCCGTGGTTCAGGAAGCTCTCTGCGAACTCGGCGTCGAGGCTGATGGCGTACTCGAAACAGGACTCGGCGGTCTTGGGGTCGCCCTGCCACATGTACTGGACGCCGAGGTTGTTCCACGCCGAAGCGTTTTGATCGTCGGTCTCGGCCGCCGTCTTGAAGGCCCGGTAGGCCTCGCCACGGCTGCCCGCTTGAAGGTAGGCGAAGCCCATGAGGTTGTAGGCCTGGGACTTCTCCTCTGGGGTCAGGACCTTCTCGTCGACCTTGAGGATCGACCCGGTGACCGACTGAACGAGCTCGTGTTTGCCCTGCTTGTAGAAGACCTCGGCGATCACGAGCATGGCCTCGACGTTCTGCTCGTGCTCGCGCAGGGCCTTGCGTGCCTGCTCGACGGCCTTGTCGCCCTGCCCCGAGCGCAGGAGCTGTTTGGCCTTCGCGCTGGCAGCGTGCGAGCGCTTCATCTTGGCCTTCTCTTGGTTGGGGTCTCGGTCTTGGGGGTGCGCGATGACCTTGCCCCCGGGCTCGACGGGCTTGGCAGCGACGGCCTCGTCTTCAACCGGATCCAGGGGCGGCTTGTCGTCCGCGACCTTGTTCTCGGGTGGGAGATCGAGCTCGGCGGGGGCCTCCGTGTCGGCGTCCCGGTTTTTGGCGCACGCGGGCAGGACCAGCAGGCCCACCAGGGCCACAGACAGGGACAGGCTCGGGCGCTTCATCGACGGTCCTCCAATTCCAGGCTCAAGGCAGGATCGCGGATCAGCGGGTACTCGTCCGCCTTGTAGACGTTGAGGCGCTCGAGCGCGCGCGAGGTCCAGACGTTGTTGACCCGGAACTCCTTGCTCCGCTTGACGCACTCCTCGTAGAGCGCGACGGCCTTTTGCACAAAGGGCTCCATCTGCTCGGCGATGGTGATCTTGTAGGCGTAGAAGGCCTCGGAGCCCTTGCGCAGCTGCTTGGGCACGGGCGCCTCGATGACCCGGTTGGCGATGGTCTCGAAGGCGTAGCCGCGCCGGTACATGGCGGCGAGCACCCAGTCGAAGGACCGGTACTCGAACACCTTGTCGTACTCGGTGGTGACTTTGACCAGGCCGTCGAAGAGGCGCTTGGCCTCCCGCTCGAGCTTCTTGCTGTTGGTCGACTTGAGCCTCAGCTTGAGCCCGTCTTGGAGCGCGTATTCGGCGAGGTTGAACTGGGCCTCGGCCGGGAGTGCGGCCTCGGGGGTCCCCTTCTTGAGACCCCGAGCGGCGAAGGTGTCGACGGCGGCCTGGAACTCTCGCTCGGCGGCCTTGCGGTCCCTGTTGTCCCGATGGAGCTGCCCGAGACGCAGGTGGGCCTCGACCTCGCGCTCGGCCTGGCCCTGAACACCGGCGAAGGTCTTGAGGTACTTCTTGTACGCGGCGATGGTCTTGCCGTCGTTGCCGGCCTTCTCGAGCACCTCGGCGGCGCGGTAGAAGGCCTCGGCCTTCTCCTCGGTCGACTCGGCCTTGCCGGCGACTTGGTAGTAGAGCTTGGCGGATTTGGTGTAGTTCTGGAGGCTGTCCTGCAGCGACGCGGCGTTGCGCAGGGCCGTCAGCCGGTGGTCGCTGTTGGCGTAGTCGGCCCCGGTGGCGAGCACCAGGTAGCTCTCCACGGCCCCCTCGAACTCGAAGAAACGGGCGTGGTTGAAACCCGTGCGCAAGAGGGCCTCGTCGGCGAACTCGCTGCACTTGTCCCCGGTTTTGAGCTTGGGTGAATTGCAGGGCTTGTAGGTGGTGTAGATGCGCTCGTAGGTCTTGGAAGCGCTCTCGAAGCGGCCGATGTTCTCGTAGGCGACCGCGGCGTTGTTGAGGGCGTTGTCGGCGTTGGGGTCGTCGGGGGCCTGGTCGACCAGGGCGACGTAGCGGTCGGCGGCAGCCTCGAACTCGCCGGCCTCGAACAGCAAGGTCGCCTCTTGGAAGATCACCGCGTTGCCGATCGAGCGCAGCTTGCCGGCGAACTCGGTCTTGGCGTCACCGCTGCCACAGGCCTTGGTGGCCAGCATGTCGACGGTCTTGGAGGTGTTCTCGAGGTCACCCTGAAGGGTGTAGCCGTCGATGATCCCGTAGCCGGCGTTGATCGCCACGTCGTCGGCACAGTGACGGTCGATGACCCGCTGAAAGCGATCGCGGGCGTCGGCGAAGCGGTTGTGCCGCTGGCTGATCTCGCCGGCCTTGTAGATGTTCATCGCCGCGTTCTCACCGTCGGGGACGAGCTCGGCGTAGCGGTCGTAGGCATCCTGGAGCGCGGCGGCCAAGGGTGGGACGTCGGCGGCCTCGTAGGGGCCCGCGTCCGGATCTTTGGGCATGTCCGGCAACAGGTAGGTGCCGGCCGCGGTCTGGATCTCGGCGTAGGCCTCGAGCGAGGACACGACCCCGTCGGCGGCGTCGGCCTGGAGTCGGTTGTCGAGGTTCGAGTCGCGGATGATGGCGAACTGCTTGGCCGAATCGATGAACTGGTCGCTGTAGTAGAGCGAGTCCGCGTAGTTGTAGCGGTACTCGTAGGAGCTGGGCGTGTTTGGGAACCGCTCGAGGTAGGCCGCGTAGGCCCGCGCCGCGATCTCGTACTCGCGCTTGGCGGCCTCGTCCTCCCCCTCGGCGCGCAGGGCCTGGGCCCTGGCCTGGTGGTCCACGGCCGTCGCCACGAGCGCGTCCTCGGCGAGCTTGAAGGCCTTCTCGATCGCGTCGGGGTCGGCCTCGTTGGCGTAGTACCAGGTCGTCCCACGCAGGTAGTTGGTGGCCAGGGCATCGCGGGCCTGGGTGACCCGGGTGGGCTCGCGCAGGGCCTTGTAGGCCGCGAGGATCTTGAACTGGATCTCGGGCGCGGCGGCGGCCAGGGGCCAGCGCGACAGGGCCAACTCGTAGATCTCGATCGCGCCCTTGAACTCGGTCTCGTAGGCGAGCAGGTCGGCGTAGGCGGCGTAGAGCTCGGGGACGTGGGGCTCGGTCTTGCGCTCGGCGTAGTCGCGCTCGAGGCGTTTGAGCCCGAAGGGCCGATCGCGGCGGCCGTTCCCGTCCCAGTCCTCCTCGTTGTAGGTCTTGGCCATCCACTTGATGGACTCGGGCCGGTAGTTGGGGATGTCGTCGTACTCGGGTGTGCCCTTGTAGGAGTCGAGATACAGGATGTACTCGTCGAGCAGGGCCACGGAGCCGGGGAAGTCGCGCTGGAGATACAAGGTCAGCGCGATGCGGATCATCGACAGGGCGTAGAGCGAGCTGCCGGGCTCACCCCGAGCCTGGACAAAAGCCTCGAGGGCGGGGTCGTACTCGTCGACGTCGTAGTGAAGCTCGCCGACCCGCAGCCAGCTCTCGGCGATGAACTCGCTCTCGTCCTTGAGCGGGGTGCAGCGCTCGTAGTCGCCCCCGCGGAAGCTCGAGGGTGAGACGATGTTGCTGAAGTCGGTGTTGGGGACCGCGTAGCGGTTGCTGCACGCCAGCGCCAAGAAGGCCTGGCGGCTCGGGTCGAAGAGCTCGCTCTCGTACAAGAGCACGCCCATCCGGTACAGGGCCGCGTCGTTGAGGGCGTAGTCCGGGAAGCTGGTGACCACCCGACTGAGCAAGTCGATGGAGCGCTCGTAGTCGACCGTCGGTGAGAGCGGTGGATCGGGGACGTTTTCCTCCCCCTCTTCGCTGCGCTTTTCGAGCGCCATGAGCTGGGTCTGCCAGGCGTCCTCTTGACGTTGGTAACGCTCGAGCGAGGACTCGAAGTGGAGCTCCGCGAGCCGGAACATGATCTCGGGCGTCCACCCGGCGTCGTTGGGGTGGAGCTCCAGGAAGTCCTCGTAGCGGGTGATGGCCTTGCTACGCAGGATCCGGGCCTGGGCCCGGTGCTCGCGGATCTGACCGTCGTAGCGCTTGCCGAGCTCGACCCGCCCCTTCTCGGCCTCGATCACGAGCTGGTCGGTCAGCGTCTCCTGGGTCGCCCTGGCCGCCGACTCGAAGCGCTTGAAGACCTCCTCGAGCTCCTCGATGGCCCGGGCGTCCTCGGCGTTGCGCGGACGCCTCGGCAGAGGTGCCTGGAGACGGTTGGGATCAGCCCCTCCCTCGACCAGACGACCGACGCCCGAGCCGGGCTCGCCGGGAACGCCGGTGAGCCCAGGTCGGATGTCGGTCGGGCTGGTCGCCCCCGTGGGCTTGGACGCCCAGCCGGGGGAGGCGGTGGCGAGACTCAAGGCCGCAAGCCCGAGCAGGGCCGCGGGCGAGCTGAGCTGGACCAGGCGCTGAAACCGGGCAGACCATCGCCACCCTTGCCTGTGCTTGGGATGCCTGTTCATCACCTGGTCTCCTGGTCGAAGCCCTGATCGAGGACCCGATCGAGCTCGCGCATGTCGCGAGCGCGGTGGGTCTCGAGCCGGCGGATCTCTTCGGACTCGACCTCCTGGATGGCCCAGGCCACGTCCAGGAGCCCGACCTCCGAGCGGGTCACCAAGTTGGCGAGCTCGCCGACGACGTCCCGGTAGCTGGCCTGCATGACCTCGCCGACCAGCTCGCGCGCGTCGGTCTTTTCAGCGCCGAGCTCGATCTTGTAGGCGTCGAGGTTGACCCGCTCCTCGCGGAGGATCTGGATCGCCCGACGCAGGCGCCGGCCCGCGGCCTTGTCGAGGCGCCCCCGCCCATCCACGATCCGGGTCCGCAAGCTCGCGGTCCGATCCCAGACCTTGCGCGCCCCTGGGTCGGGTTTGGCCCCGAGCAGCGCAGCGAAGGCTTCGTCGAGGAAGCTCGAGTAGGCGTCGACGGCCCGGCGCTGGGCCGAGGCCCAGGGATCGGCGAAGCGGATCGCGGTGTGGACCTGCTCGACCTCGGCCTCGAAGATCGCGACGTCGGTCTCGAGCGCGGCGATCTCGTCGCGGAGCTCGGCGGCCTGGGTCAGGAAACCCTCGGGATCGATGCGCTGATCTTTGCGGGTGGCGTCGTAGTAGCGCTCGGTGGCGACCAGCTGGGCACGCAGAGCCTGGACGGTGAGGTCGAGCTGGTGCAGCTCCTCGGCCCGACTGCGCAGCGCTCCGGTGGTCTCGTCCCGGCTGCTGCCGTCGCCCAGCGGGTTGTCCACAGCCTTGCGCTCGGCCCTGCGCCGGGTCTCCATGTCGCCCAGCCCAGCCCCGCGGACCCCGTTTTGAGCCCGCCCGAGCAGCTCTTCTTTGAGCGCGATGACCTCCATGTCGGCCGAGTCCAGCGAACTGAGGTGGGCGCCCAAGTCCGTGAACAGGCGGGCCCGCTCCCTGGCGGCCACGGCCTCCTCCATGCGCGCGAGCAGGGCCCGGGTCTCGAACAACATGGACTCGACCTCGCCGACCTCGTTGGCCAGCTCGACGGTCTGGACCGCCCGCGGCAGGGTCTGGGCGACGGTCACAGCCTCGATGGGCATGACCGCCCCAAGGGAGAAGTGCTCCATGTCCTCAGCGGCGACGGCCGAGAAATAGGTGGCCGCGTCGCCCTTGGTCTCGAGCTGGCGCCCGAGGTGTTTGGAGAGCTCGTCGAACTCGCGGCGCAGCTCCAGGAACTCGCCCTCGGCCTCTTTCCACGAGCGCATCTGGATCTTGACCTTGCCCCGCAGCTGCTTGATCTCGGGGACGATGGGGCTGTCGGGATCGTAGACCAAGAGCAGGTCGAGGGCCTGGAGCGCGCGCTCGTGTGAGCCCGCAGCGAGCAGGGTCCACGCGGTCTCGTACATGGCCTCGGCGAAAAACGGCGAGTCCCGCGAGATTCGGCGGTAAGAGGCGACGGCGAGGTCGGTCTCGGCGTGGTCGTGGTGGATGCGGGCCAGGGCCATCCACGCGAGCTCGACGATCCGCTTGTCTCGCTCGCCCTTGGGGCGGCTCTTGGTCAGACCGCCGAAGCGGATCAGGGCGTCGTCGATGTCGCCCTTGGCCAGCGCCACGGTTGCCCCCATGTAGGCCGCCCGGACCCGCCACTGGGCGCCGATGCCCCCCCCGCTCATGGGCACATCGAGGGGCGAGACGCTGTCGAGCAGCCCGAGGGCTTCGTCGTGCTCACCCCGAAAGTAGAGCCAGCGCCCGTAGCTGTAGCGCAGCTCGAGTTCGCGCTCGTCCACGGAGATGGCGGCGGTGGCCACGGCCACACGCATGATCACGGCCTCCTCGACGAGCCCCTGGGGCGGCTTGGTGTCGGTGTCCATGCCGATCGCCTCGAGGCGCGCACGAACCTCGGGGGTGGCGCTCAGCCCTGGGCGCCTGGCGAAGCCGGCCTCGCGACGGGGGACGGCGAGATCGAACATGCGCGCCATGCTGCGCTGGTGAAAGCGGACCCCGTCGTTGCTGGAGTCCAAGAGGTTGCCCTGGAAGCACTCGATGGCCCAGCGATCCATGCCCAGGAGGACCAGGGACTCACCCAGAAAGTACAGGGCTTGGCTGGCAGCGAGGCTGTCGCGGTGGTTCTCGAGCACATCGAGAAACACGATCGCCGCGCCCTCCACATCTCGATCGACGAGCTTGAGCTGACCGGTGACCACGCGCTTGGCGAGCTCCTCCTCGGTCTCGCTCTCGTCCTCGTTGGCGGCCTTCTCGGCCGTGCGGATCACGGACTCGATGTCCTTGATCCGATCGACCGCGTCCTCGAGGGTGAAGGTCGATTTGCGAGGTGGGGCGGCCTGGGCGTCGGTCGAGATCGACGACCCGACGGCGGCGAGCGCCAACCCGAGACAGCCGACGACGACGACCCGGCGGGCCTTCAAAAAGGCGCCGCTCAGGCAGGTCGCTCGTGATCGCAGGCGCGGCATGCCGAGCTCAGTCGGACTCGGGCTTGGGCTGAGGTTTTGCAGCCGCCGGTTTTTGGGCACCGGGCTTTTGCGCGCTGGATTTTTGCCCGCCGGGCTTCTGGGCACCGGGTTTTTGTGCGGCCGGTTTCTTGGTCCCGGGTTTCTGCGCATCGCTGGACTTCTTGGTCGCCGGCTTGGTCCGCCCCTTGGGCTTGGACTTCTTCTTGGCTTTCCTGCCGCTCTTGGCGGCCTTCTTGCGCTGGCTGGCGGGCAGGGGTTTGCCCGAGGCGTCGAGGGGGATCTCCTGCCAGTCGACGCTCGGCCGGTCCTTCATCTCGGTGCTCAGGTTGCCCTTCTCGAACCCGGAGCTCATCAGCCGCAGCGCCCCGTTCTCGGGGGCCGTAAAGTTGTGCGAGCTGCGGCTGTCGAAGGTGTAGCCGTTGAGGTAGCTGAACACACCGAAGCCCTGGCCCTGGTAGGTCAGCTCGACGGTGATCGTGTGGGGACCGGGGACGATGTTGCCGTCCAAGACGGTGAGCTCGTCCTCTTGGTCGAGGGCGCCGCTGTCGTCGGTGCGAGCGTAGATCTGGGCCCCGTCGAGGACCACCGCGACCTTGGTCAGGCGGAACTGAGAGCCCATCAGGTTACGATGGACGATGATCACCCGGCTGCCGGCGAGCACGCCGTGAAGGACCGTCTCCTTGAGCACCGAGAGCCGGGCCTTGCTCCGAAAGATGCGCTCTTTGAGGTCGTCGACGTCGGTCTGCATGCCGTCGATGCGGGCGCCGTAGATCTCGGACTCGCGCCGGGAGCTGTCGACCCCCTCGGGGGTCTCGGTGGGCTGGAAGAGATCCTCTGCGGGGGCCGGCGCCGGCTCGGTCTTCGGGGCGGGCTTCGAGCCGGGGGCGTCGGCCGGCGGGATGGCCTTACCGGTCGCCGGGGGGTCACCAGCCGGGGGCGCCGCAGATACGACGCTCGGGAAGACCAGCGCGAAACAAACGGCCAGGCTCAGCGTGAGGCTCGCGAGGAGCGACAGCGGCCGGGCCGAGCAATCGCGCCGAAGACCACTTCGACTGGCTCGAGACACGGCTTTACGGTATCAGGGCCGGTCCGGCCTTGCCAGCGACCGGGGTCGATCGACGTCGGGATCCCCGGCGCACGTTCAGTGACTGTGCGCCCCGCCATGGGGCCAATGTATCGGGTCATTTTTTATGTGAAGGGATCGACGAGACTCGACCATTGAGGCTGATCGCTGGTGCGAGGCTCGACCGCGCGGGGCACCGACGCGGCGCACCGACGCGCCTCAATGCTCGTCTGCGCGACTGTGCTCGAGTTTGCGAACCCGCTCCAAACGACGCCACAACGCCTCCAACAGCGCATCGGTCCCCTCCCCCGTCGCCGCACTGATCGCAAACAAGGGGATCTTTCGAGCCCGGAGCGCCCGACGGGTGCGCTTGATGAACGCCTCACCCTCGGGGGTGTCGACTTTGTTGAGGGCGACCACCCGCGGGCGGCCCTCGAACATCGGACCGTAGCGGCGCAACTCGCCCTCGAGGGCCTCGAGGTCGGCGAGCGGCTCTCGCCCCGGCGTGGGGTCGGGCGCCAATAGGTGCAAGAGCACCCGTGTGCGCTCGAGGTGGCGAAGAAACTCGTGGCCCAGGCCCCGACCCTCGCTGGCCCCGTCGACCAGGCCGGGAACGTCGGCGACGACCATGGTCCGCTCGTCGGAGAGCGAGACCACGCCGAGCTGCGGCGTGAGCGTGGTGAAGGGATAAGCGCCGATCTCCGGGCGGGCCCGGGAGATCGCCGAGATCAGCGTGGACTTGCCGACGTTGGGGTAGCCGACGATGCCGACGTCAGCGAGCAGCTTGAGCTCGAGGCGCAGCCACATGGCCTCACCCTCGGTCCCCGGCTCGGCGCGATCGGGGGAGCGGTTGGTCGAGCTGCGGAAGTGGACGTTGCCCCGACCGCCACGGCCCCCACGCGCGACCGTGAGGATGTCGCCGAATTGATCGAGGTCGCCGATCAGGTCGCCGCGGTCGTAGCGGGGCCCGCCCTCTTCTCGCTTGCGTCGCTGGGCGTCGCGCAGGTGCCGGCGCTGGGCCCCGCCCGTGATGGTCTCGCCATGGGGGAGCTCGGTGACGACCTCGAGGGGCACGCCTGCTTCGAGCAGGTCCTGCTGAGCCGGGGTCAGGTCGTCCACGCTGGGGGCGTCGACCACCCGCCCGTCGACGATCCAAACGTTCTCGATCCCAGCTTCCTCGACCTCCCTCTCTGGGTCCGCGGGGAGATCATCTGGATCTGCCGGGGCTTCTGGATTTACGGCCGAGACTTCTGGATCTGCGGCTGGGGCCTCTGCATCCTCGGCTGGAGTTTCTGGATCTGGATCTGCGGCCGGAGTTTCTGGATCCGCGACCGGAGTTTCTGCATCCGCGACCGGGGCCTCTGCATCCCGCGAGTCTTCGTCGGGCACCCACAAGATGCCCTCCTTGGCGTCGTCCAGCCACGGGGGTCGCTCCCCGTGCGCGCTGGCTTCACCCTCGAAGTAGACGGCCGTGCCCACGGGCACCCTGACGACCAGGTCCTCCCCGCCTCGCCCGTTTTTTCGGGCCGTCCCACCTCGGCGACCGCTGTCGGCCTTGAGATGCTGGCGGAACTTGAGCTCCATCAAGGTCGCTACTTGGTCGTCGGCCTCGAACACGATGTCGCCACCGTTGCCACCGTCTCCGCCGGCTGGTCCGCCCTTGGGCACATGAGACTCGCGCCGCCACGCGACGAGGCCATCGCCGCCGTCTCCGGCGCGGATCTGAATTCGTACTCGATCGATGAATCGCATGATGACGACAGGAAACGCGAAGAGGCTCTCACGAACCGCGGGGCGGTCGGAGAGCCTCGTTCTGGTGTGGAGCGAGCGCCCCGCGCCCGCCCTGAGCTACTCGGCCGCTTCGGCGACGGGGTCGATGGTCACGTAGGCGCGACGCTTGGCCTTGGAGCCCGCCTTGTAAAAGCGGACTTGACCGTCGCGGGTCGCGTAGATGGTGTAGTCCCGACCTTGGCCGGCACCTTCGCCGGCCCAAAACTTGGAGCCGACCTGGCGGATGATGATGTTGCCGGCCCGCACCTGCTGGCCGCCGAACTTCTTCACGCCGCGATACTGGGCGCTGGAGTCACGCCCGTTCTTGATGGAGCCTTGGCCCTTTTTATGTGCCATTTCTGTACTTCCCTTCGGGTCAGGCGGAGATGCCCGTGATCTCGACCTCGGTGTAGGACTGGCGGTGGCCGTTCTTGCGCCGGTAGTTCTTCCGCCGGCTGAACTTATAGACGATGAGCTTCTTGCCGCGGCCGTGATGCGTGATCGTGCCGCTGACCTTCGCACCCTCGACCAGGGGGGTCCCGACCTTGGCATCGGCGCCGGTCCCGAGGAAGAGGACTTCGCTGAAATCGACGTTGCCGCCGACCTCACCCGAGAGTTTTTCGATGCGCAGCTTGTCGCCCACTGCGACGCGGTACTGCTTTCCGCCGGTTTTGATGATGGCCTGATCGCTCAATGTCGGAACTGTTCGTCGACGATGCGCCCGTCTCGGCGGGGACCTCGACCCAGGTCCCGGGGCCCTGCGCATTGGCGAGGGAGGCGAAGGATATGGATCTGTGGGCGGGGGTCAAGCGCCTTGACGTGTGGCCGGCCACGGTCGCTCACGCGCGATCACCGAACGACGATCCCGATCCCGATCCCGGTCCTTGGATTCGTTCGGGCCTCGATCCCGCCGATAAATTCGGGATCGCCGGGCCGCTCTCTACAGTCGGGCCTGTCGAGGCCTTGCGCGGCATGCTCGCGCGCACCGAGAGCCTCCAGAAAGCCTTTGAACAATGTTTAGGAACGCAAACAAGCGTCGTCTCCGCCTGCGCGAGAGCGCCCTGGCGAGCGTGATCCTCGCAACCACGGCCTGCAGCGTGGGGGTCCAGGGGTCCAGTCAGCGCCCCGACACAGAACGCGCCAATCCCGCAAGCGACAGGTCGAACCTGGGCGCCGAGAACCTGGCCGCGTTCTCCGAGGCCGACCGTGGGCGGATCGTCGCGGTCCAGGAGATCGTCGACCAGGCCGCGGCCGAGCACGCGGTCGATCCCTCCTTGCTCAACGCGATCATCTGGGTGGAGAGCCGCTTCAACCCGAAGGCCAAGTCCCCAGCCGGCGCCCGCGGGCTCATGCAGCTGATGCCGGCGACCGCGGCCTACCTGGCCAAGCGCCTGGGCGAGCACGCGGCCAGGGCCTACGACCCCGAGTTCAATGTCCGCGCCGGCGCCCTCTACCTGGCCGAGATGATCGCCAAGTTCGGGGATGAGGAGGCGGCCGTCGCCGCCTATCACGCCGGGCCGGGCAACGTGAAGCGCTGGCTCGAGGGCGGCGAGACCTTCCCCGACTACAGCCAGGCCTACGTGGCCAAGGTCGCGGCCGCCCGGGTTCGGTTCCGCGGGGTCGACAGCAGCGCCGTGCACGGGCTGGGCAGCGAGGCCCGCGGAGCCCAGGCCCAAATCCAAGCCGACTCCCAGGCCCAGGCCCAGCCGCCGCCGATGGTCGTCCCCGATGTCGACTCTCTACCCGACGCGGCGCAGATCCACGGGGTCTCCCGCGAGCTCACCCACAACCCCTATGGCCGGAGCAGCGCGCCGGAGCCCCAGCCCCAGCCCCAGTCTCAGTTCAATGAAGTCGTCTTCGAGCCCCACCCCGAGCTCGACCGCAGCAACACCGGACCGGCGCCGGGATGGCGTTCGCGCCCGCGCACTCGTCCCCAGGCAGCCCCCAGGCCCAGGCCCAAATCCAAGCCGGCTCCCAAACCCGCGCCCGCTCCCAAACCCGCACCGACGCCAGAGTCCGAACAGACTGGCGTCGGTGTGCTCCCCGACCTCTGACGACGGGTCGGGGCCGAGCCTGAGTCTGGGTCTCAGTTGGGGTCCGGGTCCGGGTTCTGACCGACGCTGCGGTCCTCTTCGGGCCTGAATTCGAGGATCGGCATGTGCTCGACAAAGCCTGTGCTCGGGCCGACGATGGCGAGCACCGTGGGCGCCCGCTCGGGACCGTCGAGATCGTCGTCGTCACCGTCGTCGTGGGCCTCACGATCGTCGTCGCCCCCCAGATAACGGCCCTCGAGGCGCTCGGGATGGACGATGAGAGCCCCCAGGTACACACGCTGGGGGGCGCCCGCGGGCAGGTACTCTGGGGGCACGGCGACACACTCGAAGGCGTCGCTGTCGTCGAGCAGGCGCTGCAGGGCCGCCGACAGGTGGGTTTTCTCGGTCTCCAGATGAGCCAGGGCGCCCTCGAGCCAGCCGCGATCAAAACGCCGCTCCGGGTCGACCGTGAACAGCATCACCACCCGACCGACACGCTTGCCGGGTCGGCGCAGCCAGGCCGCGGACCGAGCGACGACCCCGAGCACCAGCGACCCGGACTCGAGCGCCGCCTGCCGGACCTTGCCCGAGCGACCCTGGGCGACCGAGCCGACCACGAAGCCACCCACGAACAGGGCCACGCCGACGTACACCCAGCTGAAGCCGAGCATGCCCATGCCCGAGAGGATCAGGGTGCCGACCAACACGACGACCCCGAAGGCCGAGAGTGAGTCGCCCAGGCAGCCCCGGTCTCCGCGGACGAGCCGGGTCATCTGCTCGTTGTCGAGGCTGCGCGGGGTCGCCTCGAGGTGGTCGCGGGTCCGGCGGAGCGCAGTCGACACGCCCCGCTAGTACCACAGCGCGTGGGTTCAGCTCGGGCTCTCGGCCTCGGTCGAGGTGGCCTCGAGCGCTGCGAGCCGCGCGTGGACCTGCTCGAGGAGCGCCGTGCTGCGCTCGGCCACGGTCGCCCTCGCCCGCTGGACCCAAGCGAGGAGCTCGGGCTCGTCGCCCGGAGCGACCGCCAAACGCGGCCGTCGAGCCAAGATCTGAACCAGCCGATCGGCGACGAACTGGGGCTCACAGTAGCCCTGGGGAAAGCGCGCGAGGGCGAGCCGGGTACACAGGTAGCGCCATCGATCTCGCCCGTGTTCGGCGTCCCCGGTTCCCGGACTCTGGCCACCCGGAGCGCGCCCCCGCGGCGCGTGAAAAACCAGCCGGTCGGCCAGATCTGCGGCCCCGCCCATGGCCTCCCGGTAGCTCGACGGCACACCCCCGAGGCGATCGACGAGGCAGCCGTCCAAGATCAGCTCGACCCCGACATGGCCGACCGCAGCCGCGGGTCCAAAGCCCAGGCCCCGGTCCTCGAGCTCGATGCGGGCGTCCTCCATGAGCTCGACAAAAATGGGCGCGCCGTGGAAGGCGTCGTCGCTGCGGTGGTGAAAGGCGACCCCACGCTCGAGGCCCGCGTCCCCCTCGACGCCGCGCAGACGCAGGCCGGCCATGCCCGCGAAGTCGGGGGCCATGGAGCCGACGATGTAGCTGGGGTCGTCGCTGCGCTGGGCCGCGAACACGGCGTGCGAGAAGAAGTTCATGGATGCCCCACTCCACCCGGGACCCGGCGCCAGGTCCCGAGCGAGCCCGCGGCGTGCTCGCTGTGCAGGACCACGGCGCAGGCCAGGGGCAGGGCCCAGTGTTCGGGGGCGCGGGCGTGTTCGGGCCTGTCCGCCGAGTCCCCGGTCGCGCCGGGTCCGATCAGCGCGCTGGCGATCGCCTTGATCACGCCCTTGTGAGCGACGACCAGGGTCCGCCCGCCCGCAGCGTTCACGGCATTGGTGAGCAAAGTCGGACCGAGCGCGGCCTGGACCCGAGCCTGGAATTGTTCACTCGCGTCACCTTCGGGAAAAGTAAATCCGCCTTTGCGGGCCTCCCAGCGCGCAAAACCCTCGGGGTCCCGGTCCGCGACCTCGGCCCAGGTCCAGCCCTCCCAGCGGCCGAAATCGATCTCTCGAAATCCGTCGACGGGGACGACCTCGGCCGGGGGGTGCTCCATGGTCGCCAACAACACCGCGGCCGACCGCAGGGCCCGAGACATGGAGCTGGCAAACACCCGGTCGAAGACCCGGCCGCGCAGGCGGACGCCGGTAGCCGCGACCTGGGCCTCACCCTCGGGGGCCAGGGCGACGTCGGTGGCCCCGTAGAGGCGGATCGAAGACTTGCCCATGGTTTCGCCGTGGCGGACGAGGACGATCTCGGGCACGCGGCAGCATAGCAGTCGGGCCCGCCGGGGGCCGGGATCGACTCAGGTCGGCGCCGGGGTGGATCCCCCCGCAGCCGCGCGTTTACGGTCCCCCCGGGTCCACACGAAGGCCAGGGTCAAGCCGGCGATGATGTGCCAGACCCCCCACCACGCGGCGATCAGCGCCATCCCGCCCAAGCCCGCGAAGAACCCGAAGATCAAGATCAGACCCAGACCCGAGTTTTGAATCCCGACCTCGATCGAGACCGCCCGCTGATCGGCGGTGTCGAGGCCAGCGAGACGCGCGACCCAAAACCCGACCCCCAAAGCCGCCGCGTTCATGATCAACACGGGCAGGAACACCGCCGGAAGATAGGCGACGAAGGTGTCGAAGTTGGCCTTCATGGCCAGGCCGATGAAGGTGATGAAAAATGCGACCGAGAGCCACTTGAAGGGTGGGTGCAGCTTGGCCGCGAGCTCGGGCCAGCGGGTCGAGATCGTCACGCCGACGACGATCGGGATCCCGAGCATGAGCGTGACCGCCCGCAACATGTCGAGCGGGTCCATGGCGACCTCACTCATGATCGCGGCGGTGTCGGCCGACATGGAGCCCCAGATCCCGATGCTCAGGGGGGTCATGACGACCGAGGCCAGGGTCGACACGGCGGTCATCCCGATCGAGGTCGTGGTCCGGCCGCCGGCGAGGTGGGTGATGAAATTGGAGACGTTGCCGCCGGGGCAGGCGGCGACCAGGATCATGCCCAGGGCCATGCTGGGGGAGATCCAGCCGAGTCCGAGCAGGATTCGGCTCAGGCCCCAGGTCAGGGCGGGCATGAGCAGGAACTGGCACAGCAGGCCGATCGCCGGGGCCTTCGGGGCCTTTAGCAGCTGCCTGAAGTCGCCGAGGCGCAGGTCGAGGGCGACCCCGAACATGACGAAGCCGAGGACGATCTCGAGCACGAACAGGTTGTCTGCGTCGAAGGCCAGGCGGACTTCGTCTACGGGCATCGGAGCAGCATACCCCGCCCGCGCTCGGGGCCTCGCCCGACCCGGAGCGGGGCTCGGGCCGAGCGCAGAGCGCGGACTACAGGGCCTGTGAACCTCAGCGCTTGGACTCGAGTCGACTCAGGTCCACTCGAGCGACTCGAGCGGATCGACGGCCAGGTACTCGAGCTTGCCCCGGCGCTCCCGGGTCCCGATCTTGCTCGCCGCGATCCGGGCGTCGTGGGTATAGAACGCCCACCCCTGCTCGGCGACCAGGCGCTCGAGCATGGCCCGCTTCTCGTCGATGACCAGCTCGGGGTAGCGGTCGTAGCCCATGGTGATCGGCAGGTGGACCCACGGCACACCGGGGATCAGGTCACCCATGAAGGTCAGGGGTCCGCGCGGGGTCTCGACGCGGGCCAGGGTCAGGCCCGGGGTGTGGCCGTCGCTGTAGCTCAGGGTGTAGCCCTGGCCCAGGGTCTCGGAGCGCTCGCCCTCGACCAACTCGAGGCGCCCCGTGGCCTCGAGCAGGGCGCAGAGCCCCGGAATGAAGCTGGCCCGGTCGCGCGGGTGTGGATCCATGGCCCGGGCCCAGGCTCGCGCGCCGACGACGTAGCGGGCGTTGGGAAACGCGAGCTCGAGCGCGCCCTGGGTCTCGATCCAGGGCCGCAGCACGCCGCCCGCGTGGTCGAAGTGCAGGTGCGAGAGCACGATGACGTCGATCTGTTCGGGGCTCAGACCGCGCGCGGCGAGCGAGCGCACGAGCAGGTGCTCGGCCTCGATGATGCCGAAGCGCTCGCGCATTTTGGGCTCGAAGAAGGCCCCGACCCCGGCCTCGAACAAGATGTTGCGATCCTGTTCACAGACCAGCAGGGAGCGGCAGGCGAGGTCGATGCGGTGGTGCTCGTCCGCCGGCACCCAGCGCTCCCACACCACCCGGGGGCAGTTCCCGAACATGGAGCCGCCGTCCAGGCGCTGGGTGTTTCCCTCGATCGAGTACAGGCGCATACACGGGACAGTACTCTGCCCGCGCTTGCTCGCGCCGGCCGGCCTGTCTACCCTGGCGCGACCGGGCCGAGGACATGAGCGACCAAGACCAGACCCAAGTAGGCATCGTCATGGGCAGCGCGTCGGACTGGCCGACCATGCAGCACGCAGCCCTGTTGCTCGAACAACTCGGGGTCGATCACGAGGCCCGAGTGTTGTCTGCACACCGCAGCCCCCACGCCTCCTGCGCCTACGCCGAGTCGGCCGCGGATCGCGGCATGAGTGTGCTGATCTGTGCGGCCGGAGGTGCCGCCCACCTCGCCGGCGTGATCGCGGCCCACACCCACCTGCCCGTGCTCGGCGTGCCCATGCACGGCTGGGCCACCGACGGCCTCGACGCGCTCTTGGCCACGGTCCAGATGCCCTCGGGCATCCCTGTGGGAACGCTCGCTATCGGCAAGGCGGGAGCCAAGAACGCGGCCCTCCTGGCCGTGTCGATCATGAGCCTCTCCGACCCGGAGCTGCGCGGCCGCTACCAAGCCTTTCGTGCGGACCAGACCGCGAAGGTCCTGGCCACGACGCTGCCGCCGGCCGGCAGTGTCTGAGCTCGAGTCGGGGCTTCTTCGTCAGTTTAATCGAGTTTAATCAGGTTCAATCAGTTTCGTCATGCCGGCCGTCGTCTTCATCCTGATCGTCATCTTTGGTGCGATCACCGTTTGGAAAGGCATGTCCGCGCGCCACAACGAGCGCATGGCGAGCCTCGCTCAGAACGCCGGCCGCGGGTCGCAGCAGGGGGGGCCGCTCATGCTGACCGCCGCGGAGGTCAGCAAGCGAGACGAGGTCGCCCGCGAGCTCGAGCAGCGGGTCCAGCACCTCGAGACCATCGTGTGCAGCGTGGACTTCGAGCTCAACGCCAAGCTCAACCGCCTGGCCTCGCGCCAGCTCCAGCTCGACGATGTCGCCATGCAGGCCCTGCGCGCCGCCCCGAGCTCGAGCACCGCCGCGCCCAAACCCAAACCCCGCAGCCTGTTCACCCTCGAGCCCGGCCAGGAGCTCGCCGGGCGCTTCGTGGTCGAGCGGGCCCTGGGCCACGGGGGCATGGGGGCGGTCTACCTCGCCCGCGACCGGCAGCTCAGCGAGACCGTGGCCCTCAAGATCATGCACGGCATGGCCCTGCTCGATCCGGCCGCCGAAGATCGGCTGCGCCGGGAGGCCAGCGCCGCGCGCCGCATCAGCCACCCCAACGTGGTCAAGATTCACGACGTCGGCGAGGACCAGGGCCACCTGTTCCTGTCCATGGAGTACGTCGAGGGGGCGAGCCTCTCCGAGATCCTGAGCCGACACCCGAAGCTCCCCGTCGACCGGGTCCGGGCCTACGTGGCCGCGATCTGCGAGGGCCTGGACGCGGCCCACAAGCAGGGCGTGACCCACCGGGACCTCAAGCCCGCGAACATCATCGTGGGCCCGGATCAGGAGGTGAAGATCATCGACTTCGGCCTGGCCCGGATCGCCAACCTCGAGGGCATGACGGCCACGGGCATGCTCATGGGCACGCCCGAGTACATGGCCCCCGAGCAGATCAAGGGCGGGACCGTGGATCCGCGCACCGACCTCTACGCCCTGGGCGCGCTCACCTACCACCTGCTCACCGGCCGCCCCCCCTTCACCGGCGAGACGCCGATCGCCGTGAGCCTGGCCCAGGCCACCGAGACCCCGGTCGCCCCCACCCAGCTGCGCCCGGACCTCGACCCGGCCTGGGATACGTTCATCGCCAAGGCCCTGTCCAAGCCTCGGGAGCAGCGCTTCGCCACCGCCCTCGAGATGCGCGACGCCCTGCCCGGCTGACGCCCGGCTGACGCCCGGCCGACCTGAACCCGAGCCTGCACAGACTTCGGACTCGGGTTCAGACGGGGCTCGGCCGGCGGGTGTTGGGTCGGCTCGCGCCGGAGAGGTCGTCGGAGCCGGGCCCACGCAGGCGCTCGCGGACCGTCTTCTCGATCAGCTTGCGGGCGCGGCCGCGGCCGCGCATGTCGCTGATCGCCCAGGGCTCGGGGCGCCGCGAGATCGAGAGCAGGACGCCGATCGAGGCCATGGATACGAGCAGGCTCGAGCCCCCGTAGCTGACGAAGGGCAGGGTGATGCCCTTGGCCGGCATGACCGAGAGCACCACGGCCATGTTGATGAGGGCCTGGAGGCCGAAGAGCGCCGAGAGGCCGATCGCCAGGTAGGTCCCGAAGCGATCCTGGGCCTGACGAGCGATCACCAGACCCCGCCACACCAGCAGGGCGTAGAGGCTGATCACGATCAGGATACCCATGAGCCCGAGCTCCTCGCCGATGGTCGCCAAGATGAAGTCGGTGTGGTTCTCGGGCAGGAAGCCCAATTTTTGCCGGCCGTTGCCGAGCCCGAGGCCAAAGGGGCCACCCGAGCCGATCGCTATCAGCCCCTGCTCGACCTGGTAGTCGTCGCCCGACAGGAAGCTCTCGACGCGCTCGCGCCGGTAGCCCACGTTGACGATCTGCGACCAGGCCACGGGCGCCGCGACCATGACCGCGGCCAGCACCCAGCTCGCCCGGGTGCCCGCGACGTAGAGCAAGATCAGGCTCAGGCTGCCGAGCAACACGGTGGTCCCGAGATCCTTCTCGAGCAGGACCAAGATCATGGTCCCGCCGGCCGCCAATATAGGCGGCAGGAAGCCGGTCTTGAATTTTCGGATCTGTTCGCCGCGCTGAGCCAAGGTCGCGGCCAAAAATGCCGCCAGGGCGATCTTGGCGATCTCCGAGGGCTGCATGTGGACCGGTCCGAGATCGATCCAACGGCGCGCGCCGTTGATGTCCTCGGAGATGAACAGGACCAGGATCAACAGGCCGACGGCGAGCGCCATCAGGTGTGGGGAGAAGCGCCGCAAGATCCGGTAGTCGAGGCGGCTGACGCCGAGCATGACCACCACACCGAGCGCGAAGAACACACCCTGACGGCGCAGGTAGTACTCCCAAGAGCCCGCGGTCCTGCTCCCCAGCCAGCCGCTGGAGCTGTAGACCATGACCAGGCCCAAACACGCCAGGGCCAGGGCGGCGAAGAACAGCCACGGGTCCATGGCCTGGTCGCTGATCGCCGGGCGCGAGCGCCGATCGACCTGCGGGTCGTCGGCGGCCGCCGGTGGGCGGTCGCCGACGCTGCTGCCACGGGCGCCCGAGATCGACGCAGATTGGCCGGGATCCGACACCCGGGCAACGAAGCACGAGCCCGGCCCGGGCCCAAATAATCGACGAAGCCGAGCGCGATCAGGGCGGGGTGCCGAGCGGCTCGCGAGAGCAGTCTTGGTCGCCCCAATCGAGGAGCGCGCCGTGCTCGATGACCTCGAAGTCCGCGGGCCGGAGCTCGACGAGGTCTTGGGGCGTGAGCAGGCCCGCCCACTTGGCGGTCGTGAACCGGTCGCTCTGAGCGGTCAGGGCGATCTGGCCCCCGTCGGAGAGGAACATGCCGTAGGTCTGCATGGCCCGAGCGACGACCTTGGCGCCCTCGCTGGGCAGGTCGTCGATGGGGTAGTCGGGGCGCAGGCGCAGGTGCACGCCGTAGGGCGGCGCCTCGACCGGTCCCGAGGTCGCGTTGGTGCTGTGGGTGGCCGGCGGCGCGTAGATGAGATCGCGGATGTTGGCGTTGGGCAAAATGAAGCGGATCGCGTGGTCGATGCTCCCGGCCGCGACCTCGTCGGCGGAGAACAAGAGGGGCGCGATCGGGAACCCGGCCGCGTCGGCGCTGGTGCAGCCCTGGCCCCGACCATCGTCGTCGTAGACCACGCTCATGTCCCACACGGCCAGGCAGCCCCCGTAGAAGGTCCCGTCCTCGATGTTGGCGCGCCACATCTCGTAGAGCAGGCCCTCGTCCCGGGACACGACGATCAGGTGGCAGTCGCCATCGCTCTCACAGGCGTAGCCCTGCTCGCCCTCGAGCGCCCCGCCCTCGGGCACGGGCATGGCCACGTAGTCGCAGTCGGGGCTGTAGAACGCGCCGGTGGCCTCGAAGTCGAGTTTGGGTGTGTCGGCCTCCGCCTCGAGCACCTCGATCGAAAAATCGATCTGGAAGGTGTCGTTGTTTCCCCACCCGGCGGCGTCCAGCCAGGTGACCACGGTCTGGGAGTCGGCGGTGGTCTCGGCGTCGGTGACGTCTCGGCACCACACGGCGTCGGCCGGGAAGTAGCCCGCGCAGTCCCCCGGGGGCTGGGTCTCCGAGCTGTCGGTGCTCGAGTCCGTGCTCGTGTCCGCTGTCTCGGTCTCGGTTCCCGCTTCCGAGTCGGTGCCTGTGCCCGTGGTCGAACCCGTGCCCGTTCCCGTGCCCGTGCCCGTGCCCGACTCGGAGCTCGTCTCCGTGCCCACGCCGTCCTCACTGTCGGCCGCGCCGTCGTCGGAACAACCCAGCAACGACAGGGCCGCGACGATCGTACCCGCCGCGCGCCAGCGCGACATAGCGACGATATTCATACTCGAATCCTGCAAGCCAAAGGGTGCCTTCATGCGCACAGCTTAGCCGAGGGGCCGTGGGGAAAAGCCCGAAATCCCGGTGATGCAGCCAACGCTCGCGCCTCTCGACGACCCGGGTTCCGATTTTCGCTGGCCTTCCGACGACCTGGGCCCGAGGTCCCTAGTGTATGGATTTCGTCGGCACGGATATCACCCCAGTTCTGCCCCCTACCCTACGGCGGGGCCTGTGCATCATCGGGTTCATCGAGGGCCGCGACGGCCTCGGCGAAGACCTCTCCCCGATGGACGAAGCTCCGATACATGTCCCAGCTCGCGCACGCGGGCGAGAGCAGGACCGCGTCGCCCGGCTGGGCCATGTCGGCGGCGAGGCGCACGGCCTCGCGCATATCGGCGGCGTGGGCCGTGGGCACGGTCTGCCCGGCCATGGTCAAGAACTGCGCGGCGCTCTCACCCAGGGCGACCACCCCCCGGCCCTGGCGCGCGAGCACGGCCGCGAGCGGCTCGAGGCTGTCGCCCTGCTTGGCCCGGCCCCCACAGATCAGGACCAGGCGGCGCTCGAAGCCGTCGACCCCGGCGAGCACAGCCGCGACGTTGGTGGCCTTCGAGTCGTCGATGTAGAGCACCCCCTCGCGCTCGGCGATCACCCGCATACGATGGGGCAGGGCCTCGAATTCGGCCAGCGCCCGGGTGCACTCCTGAACCCCGACCCCGAGGTGACGGGCGGCCGCGAGCGCGAACAGAGCGTTGACCAGGTTGTGGCGACCGACGAGGGCGACGCCCGAACGCAGGTAGCGCTCGCCCTCGCGCAGCTCCAGAACCTGGCCATAGCCGACCAGCTGCGGCGGCGCTTCGCCGTCGACGAGCAGACACTCGCTGACCGGGGGCACACGCACCTGGATGCGCTCGGTGTAGGGATCGGCGGCGCTGAGCAGGGCCAGGGAGCTCGCGCCCAGACCCTCGAAGATCCTGGCCTTGGTCTCGGCGTAGTGGTCGATGGAGTCGTAGCGCGCGAGGTGGTCCGGGCTGACGTTGAGGACCATGGCCACGCTGGTGGCGGGGGCCTCGGGCGCGGGCCGCAGGGTCTCGAGCTGGTAGCTGGAGCACTCGAGCACGAGGGCCCCGGGCAACTCGACCTCGCCGCGGGCGACCTCGAGCAGACGCCGGCTCAGGGGCACACCCAGGTTGCCGCCCACAAAGGGGCGCAGGCCCCCGGCCTCGAGCAGGGCGCCGGTCAGGGCGGTGACCGTGCTCTTGCCGTTGGTGCCGGTGATCAGGATCGTGGGCAGGGTGCGGCCTGCCAGCACCGACAGGGCCAGGCTGAGCTCACCGTGGACCTCGGCCTCGGGGACCTCCCGACGATGGCGGGCCCGCCACGGGCCGGGGGGCACACCGGGGCTCAAGACCAGGAGGTCGAGACCCTCGAAGGCGCTCTCTGGGGCCTGCTCGGCCCCGAAGTAGGTGGTCGCGCCGGCCAGCCCCGGGCACTCGTCGAGACCGGGGACCTCGGCGCGTCGGTCGTAGAGCCGCAGCTCGACCCCGGCGGCGGCGAGCAGCTCGGCGGCCGCGATCCCGCTGGCACCGCAACCGACCACCAGGGCCCGCCGGTAGCGGAACAGGGCGCTCAGGTCGAACTCGTCGGGCGCGGAGTCGGCGTTCACCGGAACTTCAGCGTCGCCAGGGCGACCAGGGCGAGGACGAAGCTGACGATCCAAAATCGAACGATGACCTTGGGTTCGGCCCAGCCTTTGAGCTCGAAGTGGTGGTGGATGGGCGCCATCTTGAACACCCGCTTGCCGGTGAG
>Ga0256845_1000886_pt1 | contig 25753 bp, 14 predicted proteins | sample RiftiametaG_FD_189101 | JGI IMG/M metagenome (GOLD analysis project Ga0256845, IMG submission 189101) | Tube worm associated microbial communities from hydrothermal vent at the East Pacific Rise, Pacific Ocean - Riftia | ecosystem: Host-associated > Annelida > Integument > Unclassified ... | reverse complement strand
CCCATTGTCGCCTTCGCCTTTGCTTTGCACCGTGCCATCAAGCACACGAGATCACGGACGGCAGCGCTCGGCAAACGGCGGGCTACATGATCGGAATTATACGGGATTTAGATGCGATCCCCCTGGTGACCGGTCGCCCCAGAGGGCATCACGACGTGGGCTGAACACGACGATGGATATCAACCCACAGTTGATGAATGTCGCCGTGAATGTCATCGATCCGTTTGTCGATTCCACAAATTTCTTCGCTGCATTCGAGTCGAATTTTGAACGAAGTGTCGAGACGGCGGGCTACGTCGCGTAACTCCCAACGTTCCAATTCGACGAGAGAGAGCTCATCGAGAAGTGATCCTATGCTTTCAGTCACGACTGCTCACAAGCGAGTTTGAGTGGCCGAGGGCGTGGCGGATGACTTCGTCGTCGATGTGTTCGATCAGCTGCATTCGGCGATCTTGAAGCCGGGCCCGTCGCTGCTGGTTTCGGAGACGGGATAGTTGAATCGGTTGAGATACACCCTGGCGGTCAAGATCTGCATCGTGTTCCTCAGGCTCTCGGTGGGCCTGCCACAAGAGCGAGTTGGTCTCGGCGAGCTGCGCGGCGAGCTTGCGTATGGCGGTGGGGAGATGAAGGGGAGCGCGGGACATGTCTCGTGTGATCTGTGCATCGTTGGCAGCGCTCCCGCAAGGCCTGCGCGTTGGCCGAGTCGGCCCGTTTCCGGCCGCGGGTACACGGCGGCACTTCTACAGGTGGTGCTGCCCGACGCCGATGCTTGTCGATGTGAGCGGGTGCCGCAGCCAGGAGCCGAGCTAGAGACGGTGGAAGAAATTGGCACTCCGCTCGTTCAGTTCGCGCTCCGTGTCATGGAAGCGCCGTCGTGTGCGATCCTGTATTCGGTCGTCGTCGACGAGATGGTGCAGAAATTTGGGGTGCGACGGTCAGCGGTGAACGTAGGGCAAACGATCGTTGCTGAATCCGGAGAGGGCGGTATGGCGCCCCCTTGGAGATTCCGAATCTCGGCGAAGGGAGAGATCTCTGTAGAGTTGGAGATCGAGGTGGACCGAAGTGAGGACATGCTCGTGATCCGCCAGCAGTTTCTAGACCTCGTTTCGGTCGTTCGTCGCGCATTATCGCACGTTAAGAGGTTTGAGTCCGAGTCCCTCATGGCTCGTAGAGACGACCTCACAGGCCTTGAAAATCGGCGTTCGATGGAACTTGCGCTCGAGACCGAGCTGCATCGCGCCGTAGCCACCGGACGACGGTTGTCGTTGATGATGATCGATCTCGATCACTTTAAGGCGGTCAACGACAGCGACGGTCACGCCGCCGGTGATGAGGTGTTGAGAGTCGCGGCAGAGTTTTTGCGAGCCCACCTTCGAACCCAAGATCGAATTGCGCGTTGGGGCGGAGACGAATTTTTGGTGATGATGGCCGACTTGGATGGAGCTCAAGCTCGAGTTGTCGCCGAGCGTCTACGCGGCGAATTTGGGTCCGACATCCGGGCGAGAGGGGCGACGATGAGCATCGGTATCGCTGACACTTCTACGCTTCCCGCCAATTGGGACGGTCGGGCGGCGACGTTGATCAGCAATGCGGACGCGTGCTTGTACGCGGGGAAACGAGCGGGTCGGAACAGAATTTTGGTGGCTCAGGTCGCCTAAAGATCGTCGTTCCCGGGAGGCTCTTGCCCGGGTGATTCGAGGTCGTAGGGACGGCCTGCGGCAGCTCCGTCTTTTGGATCGCACCGCAGACAGGGGGTCTGGTGGGGCGCGGGGCTCTCCAACGGATGTGGCGGCGGTCGCAGCGGGAACTGTAGCTCCGCCTGGTCCCACCTGTGCCGTCGGTAGGCGCGCACGGTAACGTCGGCACGATTTGGACGCAGGTGTAGCGTCATGAAGCCAGCATGAAGGCTGCGAAGATCGGGGTGCAAAGCGATCCCCTGGGAACCACGGATTGTGCGGTGCCCGGGAAAGCTTCGGTCTGGACGTCCCGCGGCCCCCGAAATAAGCTGAAAGACCGGGCGGTCTATCCAGACCTTGGATGATCGTTTGATCGCATCTGAGATGTCTTTCGTGGCCTCAAGATCACGTTCGTGGCCGCTGATGACCCCCGCGAATCGTCCCTGCGCGAGCGCGTCACGAATGGACTGCGGAAAACGATCGAAGGTCGCACTTGGGCGAAGGCCACCTTGACCGTGCATGCCTCCACTTTCGATCGGGACGTGGCTGATCAGTATTTGCGGAGGACCGCCGGTGCCGGTAAGGGTTGCGAGCAGAGCCTCAAGCTCTCTTTGACGGCGCGAGGCGAGCCGGGATCGCGCGGTGTCTGGAGCGGCAGGAAAGATCCAGCCGTTGGTATCCACGTAGACGAGATCCACGAGGTCGGTTGGCTTTGGGTTCTCAATGACGCAGGTCGCCCGGCCGATCTCCGGGACACGGCAGGAGGAGACCTGGCGGGCATGGCCATTGCGGTCGACACGGAGGACTCCACTTCCTGAGACGGGTTTCCATAGGCCCGCACGCTCACCTTCGAGAGATACGTCGCCGAGCGATTGGGGGGGGCAGGCCCAGTCCTTGTGGCCGGTTGTCGCGTAACTTTGACCCCCGCCAGCGACATGCGCGGAGATGACCCCTCTCAGATCGCGCAGACCCCTGCGTGACCAGATCGCGTTCCCCGCCCGGCCCCCGCAACTCGGGTCGTATTGATTGCCCAGCCACAGGACAATCGCTGAGCGCCCCGCCTCTCTCTCGGTTTTCAGGGTGTGTTCGAGTTCTTGGGCGACGATTGCGGCGGGCCTTCCCGCGGTCGGGTTGCCCAGCAAGACCAAGCTTGCTTGTGCCGCGACGGACCCCTCATCGAGAAGGGCTGGAGTTGTCCATGCGCTGCCGTGGTCGGTGACGCAGCCGCTCATGAGACCGCAGATGAGCGCGAACGCGGTTCCAGCCGGCGAGAAGCTGCTCAGGGCCATCGTGGCACCTTAGCCGATGATCTCACCGGATTGGACGCTCTCTGCCAGCGGAGCTCGGAGAGTGTTCAGGATCGGTCTCGGTGCTCGTTCAAGAATAGCGCTATGTGCGCCGAATGTAAGTATCCTCGGTTGGTGGACGGCTCGGTGGGAGCTTTCGCACGATCGTCGCGCAAGGGCGCCCTTGCGATGTCTTCGCTGCGCGGCGAATCTCAGTCCATGGCCCAGGCCACGTTGCTTTCATTCTCGATTAACGGCGATCCCATCGAAGTCGCCGCGCCACCCCATTGGACGCTCTTGGAAGTGCTGCGTTATCGACTCGACCTCGTCGGAACCAAGCAGGGTTGCGACAAGGGCGACTGCGGAGCCTGTACAGTTCAGGTGAACGGCCGACCCGTACTCGCGTGTTTGACGATGGCGGGCACCGTCGAGGGACGGCGAGTCGACACCGTCGAGGGTCTCGGATACCGAAACGGCGAAGTTCACCCGCTCCAGGATGCTTTCGATCGGTGGGATGCCGCCCAGTGTGGATTTTGTACGCCGGGAATCTTGATGGCAGCCGACGCGTTGCTAGCGAAGAAAAAGAGGTCCGTCGTTCGCCTCGAGGTTCAGCAGGCCTTGGCTGGGAACCTCTGTCGGTGTACGGGGTACACAAAGATTCTCGATGCCATCGTCGACTGTAGTGAGCAGGTCTACGGAGACGGCGATGAGACGGACCGCGGAGACCAACAATGAGCGATTCGAAAGAACAAGAGCCAAGACGCTGGCAGGTGGGAAAGGTCCATCGCAAGGTCGACGCGATGGATCGTATGCGGGGAATCACTCGCTATACCGACGACCTCAAGCTTCCGGGTATGCTGCATTGCAAGATTCTCCGCAGCCCCCACGCACATGCGAATATTGTCAGCATCGATGCCTCTCGGGCCCTGGCGCTAGAGGGCGTGCTGGCGGTGGTGACGGGAGCGGATATGCCAGTTCCCTATGGTATTATTCCCTGGACGCCCGATGAGACGGCGCTCGCAGTGACGAAGGTATGTTTTGTGGGCGATGGTGTTGCTGCCATTGCGGCGATCGACGAGGATACGGCCATTGATGCGTGCAAACTGATCGACGTTGAATACGAGATTTTGCCCGCCTATTTCGACCCCGAAGAGTCGCTTGAGGCCGAGATTCGAATCAATCCTTTCTCGAAGCGAAAGGGAAATCTGTCGAAGGACTTGACCCTCGAGTTTGGCGACCCCGACCAATTGATCGCCGAATCAGAGCTCGTCGTCGAGGGCGACTACTTTTTTGCCGGGACGACCCACGCGGCCATCGAACCCCATTGTGCCCTGGCGCAGATTGATCCGAACGGCTTGCTCACCGTGTGGTCGGCCACCCAGGTGTCGCACTACCTGCATCGCGAGTTGGCCAAGGTCCTCGAAAAACCGGCCCATGAAATCCGTGTCATTCAGCCGGCACTAGGGGGAGCTTTTGGGGGAAAGAGCGAGCCCTTTGATCTGGAGTTTTGTGTGGCAAAGCTGGCGATCATTACCGGGCGTCCGGTGAAGTGCCTTTACACCCGCGAAGAGGTTTTTTACGCTCATCGTGGCCGACACCCGATGAAGATGAAGTATCGGACGGGGTTCACCGCCGAGGGTAAGATCACCGGTGTTACGGCTCGAACGATCATCGACGGCGGTGCATATTCCAGTTTTGGTCTGGTGACGAGTTACTACTCGGGACAGCTGCTTTGTGCGCCGTATGTCTTTGAAGGCTATCGGTTTCACAGCACTCGCGTGTACACAAACAAGCCCGCGTGCGGGCCCAAGCGGGGTCACGGATCCGTTCAGCCACGATTCGCGATTGAGATTCAAATCGACAAGGCGGCTGTGGCCTTGGGCTTGGATCCCATCGAGCTTCGTCGTCGAAACGATATCGGCGCCGACTCCAAGACCGTGAACGATTTCAAGATTGGTTCCAACGGTTTTTTGGAGTGCCTGAGTCGTGTCGAGACAGCATCGAATTGGAAGATGGTCCGCGCGAAGGCGGACTACGGGCGCGGCCTTGGAATTGCCGGGAGCACGTACATTTCCGGCACCAACTATCCGATCTATCCAAACGAGATGCCACAAGCGGCGGTGCAGATCTGTCTCGATCGAAGTGGCCGTGCTCGGGTCTTCTCCGGTGCGAACGATATCGGTCAAGGGAGCAGTACGATGCTTGCGGTGATCGTAAGCGAGGAGTTGGGGTTGCCGCTCGATGATATTCGCGTGCTGGCGGCGGACACGGACCTGTGCCCTGTCGATCTCGGGGCCTACAGTTCAAGGATTACTCTGATGGTCGGAAATGCTTGTTTGGATGCCGCGAGCCGGCTCCGTCGGAAGGTTTGTGAGAGCGTCGCAAAACGTTGGAAGATCCCACGCCGCCGGGTGACGCTGATCGATCGACGTGCGATGGACCTTGAGGACCCCTCTCGCGGAGTGCCGTTGACTGAAGCTTTTGAGTGGGCCGAGAGCGATCACGGCCTGCTTGGCGAGGTCGGAAACTACAACACGCCGAAAGATAGGCACGGCGACTATCTCGGGGCCAAAGTTGGCGCGTCGCCGGCCTACAGCTTCACGGCCCACGTCGCAGAGGTTGAGGTTGATCAAGAGACTGGAAGGATCGACGTTAAAAACATCTGGGTCGCGCACGATTGTGGGCGAGCACTGAGCCGACGTATCGTAGAAGGCCAGATGGAAGGATCGACCTACATGGGATTTGCTGAGGCTGTGATGGAAGAACATACTGTCGATCCCGAACACCGAGGTGTACATGCGGGGCCCAATCTGCTCGACTATCGAATTCCTACGAGTCTGGACACGCCCGAGTTGAGTTCATTGATCGTTGAGTCCAACGAACCGAACGGTCCGTATGGGGCGAAAGAGGCGGGCGAGGGCCCTTTACATTCCAGTGTGCCGGCCGTGGCAAATGCGATCTACGACGCCGTGGGCATTCGTCTCGATCACCTACCTTTCTCGCCTGCCAAGGTGCTTGATGCGCTCGACGAACGTCAGCGTAAAGAAGCGGTCGGTGAAATCGATTTTCACAAAGCGGGGCGTGGTTCGCGGTCAGGAAGAAGGAGCGCGTAATGCTTAGATTACCCCAACTCGGTGTTGAATATCCCGAGGACCTTCAGGCCGCGATTGAGCTGCTTGCACGCCCTGGGGCACGTATTGTGGCGGGCGGGACCGACATTCTTCCCAACTTGAAACACCGTTTGGAGGCGCCTGAGTTGCTTGTTAGCCTCACGCGGGTCGGCGGCCTCGACAGGATTGAAGAGAGCTTCGACTGGGTGACGATCGGTGCCAAGGTTACCTTGGCCGAACTCGCCGAGGACCCTACGATCTTGGGTCGTTTTCCAAGCCTCGCTAAGGCCGCAGGCTTGGTGGCCAGCCCGTTAATTCGAAATATGGGTACGCTAGGCGGGAATCTTAACCTTGATACCCGCTGCCGTTACGTCAATCAGACCGAGTTTTGGCGGGAGGCGCTAGGCGGGGGATGCTTGAAATCAGAGGGAGACGTGTGCTGGGTTGTGCCTAAGGGCCGCAATTGCGTGGCGGCGATGAGCTCGGATTGCGTGCCGGTGCTTCTCAGCCTCGATGCGGAGGTGGCTCTTGTTGGACCTGTCGGCGAACGGTGGGTCCCCATCTCGGACTATTTTCGTGCCGATGGACTGCGCCACACCACACGTGAAGAGGGCGAACTCATGACGGAGATCCGTATTCCTCTTCCCCGGGTTCCGCAGCGGTCGACGTACACAAAGTGGTCGGTGCGAAAGAGCATCGATTTCCCCCTGATCAGCATCGCCATGCGCTTTGATTTGGAACACGAGGGGGCCAACGCGCCAATCGTACGCGTTGCGGTCGTCGTTGGAGCACTCGGGGCAAAACCTCGCGTCGTCCGTCGTTTGGAAGCCGTGATAGGCATGACGCTCGAAGACCCCGATACCGCCAATCTGATCGCCGACACCACGCACAAGCAGTGCAAGCCATTGGAGAATATCCCCTACGACGCGTCATATCGCCGGCGTCTGATCCGGGTTTTATCTCGTCGGGCTGTCGCGTCGTTGGTGGAAGACGCCTAGGCCAACCACGGCGGGACTGTGATGCCGCGCTTGTTGCTCGCTGGACTCCCGGCACGCGTGGAAGCGCGGGTCGAGACCCCGAAAGGGAGCTTTCTGAAACGCTCAAGCCGGGGGAGCGTTGACTTTGTCTCTCCGGTTCCTTGTCCATTCAACTACGGTTCCGTGTGCGGTCGAATGGCAGCGGACGGCGAGCCTCTTGATGCCGTGATTTTGGGACCCAAGCGCGCACGATTGCAGTTGGTATGGATGTCGGTTTTGGGCGTGGTTGGTTTTCTCGATGCAGGGATCGAGGATCACAAAATCATACTAGGTCAAGATGAGGGACTCCATGGGGGGACGATCGCCCAACTTGAAAGATTCTTTTGTCGCTACTGCCGGGTGAAGAACCTGGTGGGGGGAATGCGAGGCGCCGAGCCGACCCGTTTCTTGGGTGTTGAGGTGTTTGAGGCTGGAGGGAGCCATCTTGTGATGAAAAGAGGTGTTGGCTGGGGGGCGTCGTGATACCATCGGCGGCGACGGCGGCTTGATTTTGGGCCGCCGACCCATCCCTCTCCCACAGGATCCAAAGGTAGATCAATGCACTTTGTGAGCTTCAAACCAAAGACAAATGGCTGGCGAAAAGGTAAGCATCTCGCTGATTTTGTCGTCCAGATGAGAATGTTGACCTATTGGAACGGGGCGGCGGTCATTCACGCTGAAGATCATTCTTCGGGGACGGACGTCGATGCGACATACTTGTTGAAGATGTCGAACGGGACGCGGTGGATCAACACCACCGTCGAATTTACGTCGAAAGTCGAAAAGGTCGGCTCCGGTGTCACACTCAGCCTTGGCAAGAGGATCAGTCTTCGTCCCGCGGCGACTTCGGGGCGCATTTCGATTCCCGCGAAGCCTGACACCCTTGCAAGCCGCGCCTGGGAGCAATCGGTTCTCACCAGTAGCGGCCAGACGATCACAAAAAACGTGACCACAGCGACATTTCGCACCGTCACCAGCCAGGGGGCGTCTGTGCGTCAGCGACTGATTCGAAGATCAAAAGGAACCTTCGATCTTGCACTCGACATCAACCTCGGCGGCGGAGTGACTCCGACGATCCTGTTGAAGCTGTCCTCGTACACAAACAAGGTCGGAAGCGGCTACAAGCTGAAGACTCCAAAATACCAAGACAAGTTCTAGAGGCTCGGTGCCAACGGCGCGATTGGCACCGATTCGTGATGGACTCACAGCCGCGGCAACGAGAATCCATGGGCTTGGGTTCCCGCGGGTGTCGATGGACTCGCTTTGGCTGTGGAGCGCTGACCTTGGCCCCGCAGCGCGGGCCCAAAAGTGGCCCCCAGCTTGGCGATGCGCAGCCGATGCTCCGTTTTCACACGGATTGCGCATGGTTACCACGAACGACGGCACGGGATTTCATCATCCGGAGCGCGCTCACGAAGCTGAAGCCGGGCAATATGGCTTGTCTTTTGCTCTGCTCGAGTTGCTGTATCCTTTCCATCTGGTGATCGCAGACGACAGCGTGATCGTTCAGCGAGGAGGGTCCATCAACTGCGGTTGCGTAGATTGGGTGGAGGGAGAAAATCTAGACGAGAAATTTGAGCTCGTTGAGTCTGGGGGGACAAACAAGCCGAACGGTGCCAGCTCGTCGGTCAAAAGACCCTCGATATCCCTGTTGAGACGGCAGGTCGGTGGCGAGGTGACCTTGCGTGCTCGAACCCGTGGGGGGTCCTATCGCGGTCTTCTTGTTCGTGACGAAGCGCAAGGACTGCTTTTTTTCCTCGGCATGCCGGTTCGAGTTGGCGAGGGGAGGGAAGCATCGTTTGTGCCAGAAGCGCCAGCATCACCGTCGCTTGTCTCCCCGTGGGCCGAAGCGGCTCAGCCGTCGCTTGCCGACTTTGGTTTGCACGATGCGGCGGGGGCGATTCATGAGCAGCTGCGAGGCGAGTCTAGCCCTATTTTGGTGACCGATCGGCTGGCGGCGGCCCTCCAACGAACGCGAGCCGACCTCGAGGCTGCCGAGCGGCGGCTGGAAGCGGCGAGTACGCTGGAAGTTCAATATACGCTCACTCGAGTGTTGTCCGAATGCGAGACCCTCGATGGAGCCGCTGGGCGTATCGCGGCGCTGATTCTCGAGAGTTGCAAGTGGGACGAGGCCGTGCTTTGGACGCAGGCACCCGGCGGAGATTTGTTGGAGGGCCGACGCTTCTCACTCGATCAAGATATTCCCGTTTCGGAGAGCCATCCGTGCGACGTCGTCTCTCGAGTTCTAGAAACCGGGGAGTACCGATGGATTGTCGATCAGGGAGGGGCGGCAGAGGCCACGGTCACACTCAGCGATTCCGGAAAGACCCTTCACTCGACCAGGACTCGGTCTCGTATGGTTTTCCCGCTGGGTGGAAGGGCCCATCCGTACGGTGTGTGTGAGCTGAGGTCTTGGGTCCCGCGGACGGTCGATGAGGGCCAGGTCTCGCTGCTTGTGGACGTGGGCGTGAAAATTGGAGAGTTCTCTCGTCGACGTGAAGCTGAATTGCGATTACGCCGCAGCGAAGCCCAAAATCGTGCTCTTCTCGATGCACTCCCCGATAGCATCATTTGTGTTGATCTGGACACGCAAGTTGTGGACTACCGAGGCGGTAGGGCGACCCAAGATATAGACCGCTCAACAGTGTGCGGTCGAGCGATGAATGAAGTGTGGCCCGGGCTGCCGATGGATGTGCGCGAAGGTGTTGCTCGTGCATTTGAGATGGGGGGCGTGCAGAGTATCGAGTATTCGATTCAGGCGCCCGGACTTCACAAGGACTACGAATGCAGAATCGTTGCGATGAGTGACCACGAGGCCTTGGTCATCGTCAGGGATACAACCGAAAGAAAGTCAGCCGAGCATCAGCTTCAGAGACTCAACCGGGAACTGGAGAGTCGTGTTGAGGGACGTACTCTGGCTCTCGCAGCGGCCAACGACGAACTCAGACGAATCTCAACAACCGACTCGCTGACGGGTCTCCACAACCGTCGCCAGTTCATGGAGCAGGTTCCACCTGAAGCCGCCGCCGCCCTTAGAAAAATTGAGGGGTACGATGGGACGAAGGAAGGCGAGGGACATCTTCACCTTGGATTTTTGATGATCGATGTCGATCATTTCAAGTTGATCAACGACTCCTTTGGTCACGATGTCGGAGATCTTGTCTTGAAGCAATTTGCCAGTCGTCTGGAGTCGGCTGTTCGCACTAGCGATTCTGTTCATCGGTGGGGCGGAGAAGAATTTGTGGTCGTCGCTCGAAATGCAGACCCCCAGGAACTGACCGCTCTCGCCGAGCGTCTTCGCGCCTGTATCGATCGTGAGGCATTTTGTGTGGGCGAGCGTCGGCTCGAGATCAGCTGTTCGATCGGCTATTGTGTCTTTCCTTTCGATCTTGGAGTTCCCGGCCATTTTTCGTGGGAACAGTGTCTGCAATTGTCAGATCAGGCTCTCTATATGGCCAAGGATGAGGGGCGGAATTCTCATGTGGGCGTATACAGCAGCGGGTCGAGCGAGACTTCGGATATCGGTCCTGGACGTATTTTGGATGGTCTCGCTTGTGCGGAGGAGCAAAATCTCGTGACAATTCGACGAGCGGCGACCTCCGCGAAAATTCGGGCCGTAGGTGATCCCGCGGTGGACAGCCCAATCGTACCCGTCCGCTCTTCTAGCGACGGAGGTCGTTGTGGGACAGGGTGATCAGCTTGAATCGCGCATCGCAGATTTGTGTGCCGGTCGCTTCGAGGGCTCTGCGACTGTCTCGGCGGGGACGGCACTCGGGTCGCACGAGTGTTAGGATCATGGCATGACGGCACCCGGCGTATTTCAGGTCCTAGAGCTGGAGCCTCTCGTCGGGAATCCGGATCCAACGTTTTCCGAGACGACGAGTCGTGAGACGCAGAGTCGTGAGACGCAGTCATCCCCTCAGAATCTCGCCGATTTTCTTGAACCGGAGAGTCTAGGAGTAGAGCCGCTTGTCGATGTTCTTGGCGCGACGGTGGGACCGGACATGCGAGCGGCACTTGGCGCCCGCCCACACGATGATGAGATCGAAGATGGCGTGGAGGATGCCGGTCGGTTCGTCGACGGTGTTCGTCGCGTTCCTTGGCTATGGATCGGGCTCACATCCTCGCTCAGTGTGACGCTTGGGTGGGTGATACTGACCCAGACCGACCTCGCCACCGGAGACGTGATCGCGTCCCGCGACCAAGAGGTCGCTAGGCAGCAGGAAAACGAACGTAAGATGTCGGCCGCGCGGGTCGAACAAGAGCGTAGAAAATACGGCACGATTCGTATTTCGTCGGACCCGCCAGGAGCCGAAGTCTGGATGGTGAAGCACGGGGCCGAGGTCGCGTTCGAGAATCTGCCTCGTGCTCACGAATACCTGTTCTGGGTCCGTGCTCCGGGACAACACTCGCAGGTTCGTTCGATCAAGGGCAGCGAGATCGATGGCACCGTGACGGTCGATCTCGATCCGTTGCAAAATGGCCTCGTGGTGTCAGAGGGCGCGGTCCGTGGCAATGTGCACCCTCGTCTCGCGGAGGATTTTGACGCCCAGGATGCTGTCTCGTTGCGGCTGAGAAGTCCCGACAAAGGGGTGAGCTTTTCTCTTCTTGTCGGCTACACGCCAGGAGCGCATCTCGATGATTTGGATGTGTCGAGAGTCTGGGAATTCATTGTAACGAAGACAGCGCACAACTCGGCTGAAATTGTCGTTAAGGGGCGTCACTGGGAAGAACAAGGGAATGCCCTGGTGTTCGATGAAATCGTAAATCTTTATCCATCGAATGATACAGAGGATGCAAATTCCCAGAGTCAGTCTCGCGCGGACTCGGCTCCAGACGCTGCGTCGGCGCCCCACCGCCCGAAGCGGCGACGTGAAAAACGACGACACGGTGGGCGGGGCTGACGGTGTCGAAGATTCGTCGCCGCCTAATCGAGGTGGTCGGCACTGTCTTGCTCGGCGACCTGCCAGCCAAGCTGTGAACGAGCTGCGGGATATTTGGCCGAGACCGCGAACGCCAGCAGGTCGCGAAGTTCATGATTGTCCGCGATTTGGTCAGCGAGGGGACGGCGACTGTCGAGGCCAACGACCTCAAGGCTGGTCTTGAGATGCCCACAAACAGTAAGTCCGATGCGGTTGCCATTGCGCCACACCTGGTCGCGCCATACGCGGCTATCGAACTGGTCATTTTCGGCTTCCTTGAGGGTACCGCTGAGCTGCCGTGCGACGCGAATCGGAAGCTTGCGGGTTAGCTCTTGACTCAGTTTTGCAGTCGCTTCAGCGTCCCCGCGCGCATGGTGTTTTCGTCGAATATGGCGCGGATGGAACGCCTGCAAGGTCGCCGAAAGCACCGACGAAAATTCTTGGCGGTCGAGTCCTTGAAGGACAACGAACTCGGGGCGAGCGAAATAGTGGGCGCGTGCCAAGGCGAATTGAAGTTCGTAGTCGGAGACTTGTTCACCGCGCGCAGCGGGTCCCGTGAGTACGACCGGTGGCTGCTGACAACGGACACGAAAGAAATTCTTGTCGCCACGAAACTCGAGTCCCGGATCGTCGATCAATGAGACCTTGGTCGGTCCGAGTCGCTTGAGCACGGTGCTCCAGCTGCGACCGAGAGGGGAGTCGGCGACCGGTGAAACACGCGCCTCGGGGTCCACCGCGAATTTCTGTATGCTGCCGCTCAGGAGGCCAGCGCCGGCCTCCCAGAGCTGTTTGATAGCGAGAGGGATACCTGCGGATCGAGGAGATTCCACGGTGACGGAGGCAATGTTGAGTTCTTCTTTGGCGGTGCGAAGCGTCGCGCAGTGTGACTCGACGAATTCGAGAATCGATGGATCCTCGTCCTTTGTGCCACCGGCGAGCAACGCCAACACCTCGAAGAGAGCCAATGCTCGGGGAAGATCGTTGTTTGCGCGGTGGTGCTCAGCGAGCACGCGAAGACTTCGTCTAGCAACGGGGTCGGCCTGGATAAGGGCCTCGTGGTTGTCGATGACGCGGACCACCGACGGTCGATCACTTTTCTTGTCGGCCATGGTCCGATCGTAGAGGTCCGCGAGCAGTACGCGCTGCGGAAGCCCTACGCCCTCGGGAGCGAGGTCGATCGCTTGCTCCAGTGTACGCACCGCGAGGTCTGGTCGTTGATCGCTTTGGAGGGCGGCGAGTCGAAATAGTAGCGTTAGACGGGCGACGATATCTTCGGGCGTCCCGTGACCATTCTCGGTCCGTCCTTGATGCAGCGACTCAAGAAACTTGGCGACCAAGGGCTCGAGCTCGTCTGTTCGGCCGCTCGCTTCGAGCATCGCAGCGAGTGCCAAGACGGCGGCGGAAGAAGTGGGCATCAGCTTCATTCCGGCGCGCGCATAACTCTCGGCACGGTCAAGAAAAGTTTGGCGTTCTTCGTGCGCACTGGAAACTTCCTCAACCGCAATTCGCGCGCCTTCGAGAAGGAGGTCGGCGCGGTGTTGGTCTGAGATGTCGGCCCGCAGTAGGAGCCGGTCGAGGCAGGCGAGTGCGATGGTGGCATCGTGTCCAACAGAGGCGCGGAACGCGATTTCGACCTGGGTCTCGTCGAGGACCGGCTTGTCGCTGTCTTCGACAAGCGAAAGTCCGATACGAATACATTCAAAGGCCTGGCGGTTGAGCTCGTCGACGGTGAGTTGCGGCTCAGATGTAGCGAGGGCAATTTTATCTGGATTCGATTGATGGTCTCGGGTCGCCTCGTGAGAGAAGACTCCAGCATCAATAAATCGGGCGCCTCGGTGGTGGGGATCCTGGGTGGCCTCGGCAAGGAGGACGGAATTTTTTGCCGCGGAGACCAGGTCCCCACTTTGTTGGTAGTGGGGAATGATGGCCTCGAGGGCGGCCTCGTTGGAGGGGTCGACATCGAGTGCGCGACGGAGGCGCCGAAACGCGTTGCTTTCTTGTTTGAGTTCATGCTCGCAGGCGGCCGCCATCGCAAAAATATCGCCCGCGAGCCTTGGCTCATTACCCTCGAGCCGGCGGTCATCGGTGGAGATACGCTGTTCAAGCTGATCGGCGGCGGTCAACGCATCGCGCCAACGCTTCGCGCCTAGCCGATTGTGGACGATGGCGCGGCGAATTCCGAGGTTGTCTGAATCGTGCCGTAGCGCCGTCGATAGACGCCTGTAAGCTTCACCGATGCGCCCCGTGCTTTCGAGGATCTGGGCCAAAAGGACAAGCGCATCGACGAGGTGGGCTTGGTCGCTAGCGAGCGTGAGTGCCTCGACGGCCGCGGTCGCCAATTGTTCGGCGTCATCGATCCGGCCATCCTCAAAGAGTATGCGCGCGAGGCCATTTTTTGCAGGCGCGTACTCGGGGTCGTCGCGCAGGGCAGCATCAAAGCGCTCGCGGGCCGAGTCGAGCTGGCCGGTGGCACGATAGGTGATGAGGCCCATTTCGGTCAGAAGGCGGGCGCGAAGCCTGGGGTCGTCGACCTCTGAGAGCTGCTCGTCCATGAATTGAATCGCGCCCTCGGTGTCGCCGGAATCGATTCGCAGCTGGACCAGACCTTCGACGGCGCGGGTCAGTCGGGCAGCCTTCGTATCGTCGCTTGTCGTTGATTTTGAGGCCGCCAAGACTCGTGCATAGAGTCGGGTGGCACGACCAGAGTCGCCGAGTTGTTGGCGGGCGATGTCTGCAGCCTCGAGATGTCCGTCGTGGGAACCAAGTTTCGAGAGTGTAGAGACCAACAAGCTAAGGTCGTTTCTTACTCTCGCCAGTTTCGCCTGCAGTTGAAGCAGGAGCTCGTTGCCATCGAAACGTTCCAAGCCTGCCTGAAGAACTTCGAATGCACCCGCTGGATCATGCGCGTCGTCAAAAAGTGCCTCCGTAAGGGTTGCGCAGTAGCGGACGAAAGTCTCCTGGTCCTCGATCGCATCGATCCGCGATCGCAGCAGGTCTACGCCTTCTTCGATCCGATCGGCCGTTCGGTAGAGCTGGCTCAAGGCTAGAATTACCTCGTCGTTCTCGGGAGCTTCTTCGATCAGTTGCTCGAGGGTGCGGGTCGCTCCCTGTTCATCGTCAAGGCCGTCTTGCAGGGCGCGAGCCTTGGTGATCAAGAGTTCGATTCGTAGATCACGGTGTTCCTCATAGCCGCGCAAGTCATCGAGGCGGGCATCGAGGATCGGCAATAGGTGCTCGTAGCGAGATGTCTCCAAATAGAGCGCTTGAAGTTGGGCTCGGGCATCGTCTTCTCCCGGGCGAGTTTGGCGATAGAGGACCCACGTCTCGATTGCGCGGTCAGGTAGCTTGAGCTCGTCGGTGTAGACTTTGGCAATGCGTGCGAGATTTTGTTCGCAATAGGTTGCATCATCGGACGCGTTGTTGGCGCTACGCATGACGTCGATGGCTTGTGGCCAGTAGTGACCGTCTAGCAACATGCTGATGAGTGGCTCTTGCACCTCGCGGCTCGCTGGAAAGTCGCGAACGAGTGCACGGAGAAGATCGAGCGATGTGTCGCCTTGGTCGACCCACGTGTCGTAGAGTCCCGCGAGGCGTAGCGTTCTAGTGATTCGCTCGTCGTCGGTAAGTTCATCGCGTTCGACGGTCAATAGCTTCGCAAATGTCTCGACGTAGTCGGTGCGACGCTCGTCGTCATCTTCGTAGATCTTGAGCAGCGAGCGCAGTGCATCGACGTGATTGTGCACGACCGCAAGGACGCCCTTGTATCGCAGCTCGGCTCGTTCAAAATCACCGTCTTGCTGGTGTATCTGCGCGATGCGAAGGCTTTGTGAAACGACATGTTCGGGCAGAGCCGCTTCGCCCAGAAGAAGCTCGAGGCTCTGGACGAGTCGATCATGCGCAAAATGCCGAGCGGTTAACTCAAGCAGGCTGGTGAGGCTTTGTTCATGTTCCGGGATCAGCAGCAGTGCTTGCTCGTGAAATCGGAATGCTCGATCGACGTTTTGAGCGCCATGTTCCCAAAGCCTAGCGAGGACCAAGAAAGTAGCGATTTTGTCTTCCTTGCCGGCCACCGGGCGCTGTGCATACGACGCGGCCAATTCGTCCCAGGCCGAGGGCACGCGAGGGCGAGCTGGAAGAATCCGGTCACGGAGGGATAGGAGCCTTGGCAGTCCGGCCGCGAGCTGCGTGGTTGTAGGAGGAGGAGGTGGTGAAGTTCGGGGCCCGGAGGGACTCGTCGTGCCCGCGCTGAGGTCTGGTTTGGGGGGTTCGGAAACGTCGTCGATTTCTTCGACTTCCTCAATCTCTTCGAACAGGTCGGCGACGTCACTCGGGAGATTAGCGAGGGGGTGACGCGCGGAATCTTCGTCTGCGATCGTATCCAGGGTTTTACGCGGGGGGAGCCCTTCGGGATCCAAAAATTCAAGGCCGTCGAGCTCATCGAGGTCGAGCGGTTCAGTGTCGTTGATGGCGATGGGGCTTGGATGAAGTTGAGCTGAGGGGCGAGGCGGCACCAGCGTTTGAAGAGGATCCTGGCCGGCGTCCTTCCAGCGCTCCAGGTCGCGTTCTTCGGGCACCCGAAGCTTGGGTTCCAGGAGAGGGTCGTGGGGCAGTGCGGGGACCTTGTAGTCCCCGATATCGCCGCACAGTCGCCAGATTGGGCCGTGCACGTCGTCCAGTTCTCCCGGTACCGGGAGCGTTGATTGCCGGCGCCAGGCTTCGATTCGAGCGCGCAGCGCGAATTCTGGACGATCGATACGGTCTTCGTAGATAGTGGCGAGTTCGAGGTAGAGGTCGGCCTGGGTGCTGGTCTCTTGTGTGCGCTCCAACTCCCATGCCGGGAGCAACAGGTAGAGGTTCCATAGATCGAACTCGCCGGCAATCCGCCGGAGTTCCTCGCTAGCTTCGGAGGAGTCGGGTGCGAGACCGAGGACACGCGTCCATTCGGCAAAGGCCCCGGGGCCGTCGCCGAGTCGAGTCTCGCGAATATCCGCACGTCGCCGCAGGAGCTGAATTCGTTGTTCGGTGTCCTTGGCATGGCGGAGTTGCGAGGCATTTGCACGCAGCTCGATGAGCCCACCAATCTTCGGTCTCTCGCCGTCACTGGCACCTTGTTCGGTGGTCGCATCGAGCTTGAGAGTGAGCTCGTGAATCCGTGGAACCACGGTGTCGCCATCGGTATCGAAGGCGACGCCGGGGAGGAGCATGCGCAGGCTTGCGAGCGTGTCATCCAATTTGTCATGGACGATTTCAGCGGCCTCCAAGAGAGCATCGAGACCTTCGACGCGGTGTCCATCCGCGAGGTGACCGTACGCGAGTTGAGCATGGTGCTCTGCGAGATCGAGCCAGAGATCATTGCGCTCCGCGAGCGTGAACATCATCTCAATGAGTTCTTCGCTCAGGGCTCCGTCGCGCGACTCGATCTGCAACCAAGCCGCGCGAAGGCTAGCAAAGGCATCTTTGGGGCTGGCCAGTTGGAGTTCGTGCAGCTTGGCGATGGCGCACTGGATATCGAAGATAGCGAGGTCCGTCTCCGCGAGTCCTAGACGATGCTTACTGACGCTCAACAGCGCCTGCCACAGCTCGTGGGTTCGCGCGATGTCTTCAATTCGTTCAAGAATATCCGTGTCATCGGGGCGGTGAAAAAGCGCTCTGAGAAGAAAGTCGATGGCGCGCTTTGGATTCTTGAGCTGATGTTCTGCGATGTCTGCAGAGGCGAGCAGCTGATCGATGGTATCGTCGATGCTCTCGTCGGTGACAGCGGATTTTTGAGCGTCGTCGTTGGTGGGCGACGGAAGAGTTTGGGCGCTTAGCTCTTGTTCCGTGACGGCTAGGAGATCCTCCCAGAGTCCGTGACGCTGGGCCAAGGCGCGCAGACGGTCCATGGCATCGGAAGTATCGATTCCTCCGGACAAAAAGTACCCACGGCGGGCCCAGTTAAATGCGCTCTCCAGTTCGCCCAATTTTTCTTCGCACAGTGCGGAGGTCTCAAGGCATAATTCGAGCTGAGAGCTATGGTTCTCAAGGTCGCTGAAATGGTCAAAGCGGAAGTCCGCGACGTCGACCATGACGGTCCAACGATCATGAGATGCGGCGAAATCGTTGAGTCGCTCGAGCAGTGCGGCATGTTCGGGGTCGACCCGCAACGCACGGCGAAGGAACGCTAGCGCAGCGTCCGAATCGTCTAATTTTTGTTCCGCGGTGTCGGCCATGCGGCATAGCAGCCCGAGCTGTCGCTCCGAATCGCAGTCCATGAGCAGAACCCGTTCGAGACTGTCGAGGGCTGCTCGTGGTTCTCCGACCTTCTCTTGAAGATCGGCAAGTTGGATGAGGTTGTCGAGTTTGTCGAGCTCGTCCTCAGTTTCGTCGATCAGGCGATTGTGGGCTGCCAGCGCGGCTGCGTTGTCTCCAAGATCGATCCAAGCCTCGCTGATCAGGGCGAACAGGTGCCGTCGAGAGTCCGCCTCGGGCGTGCCAAGCAGCATTCGCTCCGCGTGGGAAATGAGTGCGCGGTGGTGGCCGGCGGAGCGGTGGCAACTGAGTATTTTTTCGTTGAGCTCGCGATTCCCAGGGCGTACCGCCTTCGCCAGTTGGGAGAGCACCTCGCCGGCTTTTTTAGGTTCATGCAACGACTCCAGCAGGATCTCGGCCCTTTCCCAACCGGCGAGAAACACCTCATCGTCGGTGTCGACGAGCTCTTGTAGTCGCTCAAGCACAGCAACGAGCTTGTCCCAGTTTTGTTCGTCCCGATAGATTTGTGCCAGGGCTTCGACAGCGCCACGGTGGTCAGTGCGGAGCGAGAGGACACGTTCGTAGGCATCTTTGGCGAGCTCGGAGTCGTCGATGACGCCTAGAGCGAGGGCGCCGAGACGCAAGAGGTAGTCGAGTTTTCGAACGGAGGGGGTCTGGGCGGCCGCTGACGCCTTATTGAGTAGCGCGCTGAGCTCTTCATGGCGGTGTGCGAACTCGTAGACCGAGATCATTTTATCGACGATCTCGAGGTTGTTTGGCTCGATCTCAAGAAGGTTGTACCAGACGCGCGCGGCTCGTTCCTGGTCTTGAAGCTCGAGCTCGGCGACCTGCGCCATCCTTCTTAGGAGAGCTCCTCTTCGGTCCTTCTTGCTGATCCCGAGCTCACGCTGGAGAGAACCGAAAAGACTCTCATAGTCTTCTTGTTCGCCCTGAATCATTTGCAATCGATGCAGCGCGTCAAGGTCTTTTGGTACGAGGCTCAGAATCTTGTTGCACGCCCATATCGCCCCCTCAGAGTCGTTGAGCTCGTGGTGCGAAATCTCTGACATCCGCCGCAGCAATGAGACACGCTCCGTGTTGCTCTTGGAGCGTTGAACCTGCTCGCGGAGCATGGTGACGACCTGCGTATATTGTCCATCCCGGTCATAGAGCGCGGTCAATGCCCGGGTCGCCTGGAGGTCGCCTGGGCTAAGATTTAGGATTTCGGTGTAGAGAAAGATCGCCCGTGCGGGGTTGATGTCCCGGTCTTTGTGGATTTGTGCCAGTCGTTTGAGGATATCCAAGCGGCGATGAGTGTCGGATGTCCGGTCAAGCTCGGCCTCTTGTACACGCACCATATTGTCCCACATGCGGGTACGTTTCTCGATACGTGCGATCTGGCTGTGGGCCCGTCCATCGTTGGGATACGCAACTGCCAGTCGTCCCCACGCATTGAGTGCTCCATCGACGTCGCCGAGTCGGCGCTCGCAGATGTCGGCGAGTTCAACGAACTCCTCGGCGAACTGAGGATCTGCGTAGGGGCTCGACGCGTCGCTTTCGAAGCCGGCGGCCTGTTCAATTTGGTAGAGAATGAGATCTCGAAGATCCGACCAGTTGTGTCGACGACGGAAATATTCCTTGTATCCCTCGAAGGCCACGGCGTTGAAGGGTTCGTGCTCCAGCACTTTGAAGTAGAAGTGGGCGGCCCGAGCGTCGTCGTCCAAATGATCCCGGTAGATCTCAGCCGCATGTAGCAGTGTCTCCGTGGCGATCGATTCTCCGATTTGTTCGAGCTGAGTCTCGTAGAGGCCCGCGAGGGCATGCCAGTCGGGAATGTCAGTGTAGATCCGCTTAAGCGCTTGGTACGCCGAACCATCGGCTGGTTGGTGCGGGGCCGCGCGCTCGTAGCAGATTCGAGCTTCTTCGCGCTGGGACAACTGCTGTTCTAGAAGTTCGGCGCGAATGAGCAGATTGTCGACACTCTCAGCCTCCGGACGGCTATGGATCGCCCGTTTAAGATAGTCGTCGAGTTCTTGCCAGAGCTCCTGCTCTCGGAGCAGTGAGACAAGCTCGGTGGCCGCCTCGCCGAGATCTGGATTAAGCGCGAGGGAGTGGCGTAAAAGTTGGAGCGCGCGTCGCGGGTTCTCTTGCGATCGAGCGATTCCCGCGGCTTTGAGAAAGATCCCGGAGGCTTTTTGCTTACCTTCGTCGGTCGCCTTACCGGAGTCCACGTAGAGCTGGCCGAACGCGAGTAGCGCGTCCAAGCTGTTGGGCGCGGCTTTGATGGCTGCCTGGAAATAGCGAGCAGCGTTGGGGAGATCTCTATGCTCTTCAAGCTCGATTCGGCCCAGTTGGAGATTGAGTTGCGAAACTCGCGCGTCGTCGATGTCGCTCTGATTGAGCTCGTCGTTCATCGTATCGATGGCCCGACTCCAGGCACCGGCTTGTAAATAGAGCTGAATAAGAGCGTCGCCGACGTTGGGATCTCCGGGAGTGAGTGCGAGGGCCTGTTCGTAGTTGGAGATTGCATCCGGGATCGCCAGAAGTTCGTTCTGGTAGATCGCGGCAAGCTCAAGATGGAGACTCGAGCGTTCTTGAGGAGGTCCGTCCGCGACGGTTTCGATCTTCCAACGCAGTAAATCGGCGGTCGCTGATGGCCAGTTGAGTTGTCGATAGAGCGCGCGGAGTCGCTCGAAATAGCGCTCGTTTTCGGGCATGGCGAGAACGGCACGGGCAAACGCGTGAGCGGCGGCCTTGGGATCTTTCACCCGATCAATGCAGAGTTCCCCGGCCTGGGCAGAGAGCTCTGCGACCTTCTCTGGTTTATCGTGATGGGCCGCATGCAGCACCATCAACGTTGCCATCGACGACCAATCTTGATCGTCTCGTAATCTTCTGCGCAACCTGAGGAAGGCTCGCTCGTCCTCGGGGGACTCGCGAAATACCCTGAGTTCGTCGGGTTCACCGGCGGACGCGGGGGGAAGGGGGCACAAAAGGGCGGATTGTGAAAACGCCGTGTCAGACATTCGTAGAGACCCAAAAACCATCACGAGGAGGAATGTGAAATACCATTTTATTGCCCTACGATCTTCGTTCTTCTGAGATTTCGTAGGAATGTGTAGGCCGCGGTCTTTGCGGTCATGTTCAGCTCATCCAAGATGGGCGTAGTTGGCGCAGAACTGAGAGGAAAGATTCGGAGATGGGTGGCGGCTGGCGGATGCGCTGCCCCGCCTTTTCTGGACAATCGGCGTATTTTGCGGATTCGTGGGCGAATGTGAGATGCGCATTTTTCGTCATCTCGGACTCGGGCTCGGGCTCGGACTGGGGGGATCTTGGTGGTATGTTCCGCCGCCGCGCTGAGACGCGGGAGCGCCGATTGGACATCCAAAAACGAGTCTCCCCGCGAGGGGCCAAAAAACAACACGACCGACCGATGCTCGACCAGAGTTTGAGCAACGGCGCTCGGATCATCGTCGTGCCAACCGGTGCGCCATCGCCGGGGTCTCGTGGAGTCGTTTCGCTGCAACTTTGGGTGTCCGCGGGCGCTGGGGCCGAGCGGATCGGGGAGTTTGGCTGTGCCCATCTATTGGAGCACATGATCTTCAAACCCACCGACGAGAGCACGACTGACGATCTCGCGTCGCTTCTCGAAGGCCTCGGCGGAGACGTGAACGCGTTCACGTCTCACGACGAGACGGTGTATCACGCGACGGTCCCTGCGGACGACGCGGGGGTTGCCGTGAAGACCTTGTTGGGCGCGGTGATGGACCCCAAGCTCGATGCCACGTTGCTCGCTCGTGAACGTGAGGTCGTGCTCGAAGAAATTCGTCAATACGAAGATGACACGTCTTCTTATTGCTCGCAGGAACTGTTGAGCAAGCTGTTTTCCGGGCACAGCTACGGCCGCGCTGTGCTCGGGAGTGAACTCGACGTGCAAGGCATCGATCGACGTCGACTCGCTAGCTTTCACCGACGGAACTATCGGGGGGGGAATCTCACTCTCGTTGTGATCGGGCCGGTGGACAGCCGTGCGATTTTCGCACAGGCGAAGCCGCGGTTGTCGGCAACCCCGCCGCTCGCCCGGGCCGGTCGACCAGAGCTGGTGGAATCGGATCCATCCCTGGCGACGAGTCCTTCGGTTCGAGTGGAGTGCCGGGATGTCGCCGAGACCCACCTACGAATTGGCTGGCAGGGACCCGGCGCGTTGAGTCCGGATGCGGTGGCTCTCGATGTCGCTTCCGTGATCCTTGGCCAAGGCGAGTCCTCTCGGTTGGCGATCGAGGTCCGTCGTGGCCGCCGCTTGGTCGCGGACGCTTATGCGGGTTTTGTCGGAAATCGTCGCGCAGGGAGTTTCGTAATTAGTGCGGAGTGTCAGTCTGGCGACGTTCTCGAAGCTTGCGACGCGATTTTTGAGCAAATGGAGCGCCTTGGAACCCGTCCGATGGAGCGTGAAGAACTTGAGCGAGCACGGACTCTCTTGGAGAGCTCGCTCGTGTACCGACGCGAGACGGTGCAAGGTCGGGGGCATGCACTTGGCTATTGTGCTGCCCTGAGCCCAAAGCCTGGGAACGAAGTCGAGCAGGCATTCTTTCGCCACCTTAGCGCGGCGTCACCCGGCGGGGTTCGAGCCGTCTGTGCGCAATGGCTAAGACTTTCGGCGACCGCGATGCATGTGATCGTGCCCCGCGATGAGGTCTCGGCGACAGAGGCGCGGGAGCTGAGAGATCAGTTAAAGGCGTGTCTGAAGGACAGGATGAAGCAGGCTCGCACGCGGACCCGAGCCGCAGGGAAGAGGTCGGGCGCGACCGCGATCGGAGGCGATGGTATTGATCGCGACAAACAAGGTACGTGGCACGCACGGCTGCCTTGTGGTCTTCGCGTGGTGGGTAGAGAAGATTCAAGCGTACCTATCGTTGCCGGCTGGATGGTTTGGGATGGTGGTTCGCGCATGGAAACGAAGGCCTCCGCAGGAACTTCGCATCTTGCATCGGCGCTGCTCACTCGCGGCACGAAACGCCAAGAGGGCGACGAACTTGCACGAGAGTTGGATGGGATCGCAGCCACCATTGGCGGCTTCTGCGGTCAAAACAGCGTGGGGCTTCAACTTGAGGGGTTATCCCAACAGCTACCCTTGCTGCTGGATCGAACGTTGGAGTGCGTAAGGACCCCGCGATTCTGTACAGATGAATTCAAGGAAGAGAGGCGAGTTGCCCTCGCCGACATCGCCGCAGAGAGCGATGAGCTTGGTCAAGTGGCGTACAGGGCGATGCTGTCGCAGGCCTATGGTGCTCATCCTTACGGCCGAGACGTTCGAGGATCGGCCTCGCAGTTGCGGGCGCTCACCGCCGATGCTCTTCGCCGATTCTGGTCGCGACGTTATCCCATCGGGTCAGCGGTGCTCGCCCTTGCCGGCGACTTTCAGTTCGGTGAAGTGGTTGAGCAGCTGCGGGCACGCCTCGAAGATGTATCAGTTGGGGCGCCGACGGCGCCGACGGCCACTTCGGCGCCGTCGGCGCCGAAGTGGCCGCGGCGGGCTCGTGAGACACTTTTGCGTCGAGAGCGGGAGCAGGGGCATATCGTGATCGGTTTTCCGGGGCTCGTAATTGGCGACCCCCGCTGCGCCACACTGGATGTGTTGACGGCTGTGCTCGGAGGTCAGGCTGGTCGCTTGTTCACGCGTCTGCGCGAACAAGAAGGTCTTGTCTATCAGGTGAGCTGTAGTTCGTCCGAGGGCATCTGTGCGGGACACGTCTTATTCTATGCGGCGGCCAGCCAAGAAAAAGTTGATGCTGCCCGATGTGCAATCGAGCAGGAGATTCGGAGGGTTGTCGTCTCAGGTATCGATCGGGCGGAGCTTGAGCGGGCACAAAAGTGGCTGATCGGGCACTACGAAACTGGCATGCAACGCCGTGCCAGAGTGGCTTCTCGCCTCGCCTTTGGCGAGGTCTACGGGCTCGGATCACATCACTATTTTCTCTACCCGACGGGGGTGAAACGGGTGAGTGTTGGCCAGGTGCGTGCTCTCGCCGAAGACTTGTTCCGCCCGCAGCAGCAAGTGACCAGTATCGTTCGTTGCTGAGACACGAGGTCTTTTGGCCCGGGTGAGCCTGCGGCCAAGAACCTCTCTGTATGGATCAGGCGAAGCTCAGCACGTAGACGTCGTAAAGTGCGTGAGTCCAGGCTGCAACGGCGAAGCCGCGGAGGCTAAAGACCATGGCAAAAAACACGCCTGCAAGCATTCGGTAGACAAAGGCGACAAAGGTAAAGGCTTCGCCCATAGGCCCGATGTGATGGGCGATACTGAACAAGAAGGACGAGAGGACGAGCGCAACCAGCCACGCCTTTCGTCGACTCATGATACCGCTGAGTAGCCACGAGAGGCCGCCTAAGCCGATGACCCGGAACATGAGTTCTTCGTGCACGCCAGCTCCAGCGGAAATTACAAGGACATCCAACGGTCCCGGCCCCCCGCCAAAGAGGGAGAGACCAGGAACCACACCTGCCATTCTATTCATGATCGCGAGGATGAGAGTCCCCATCGTCAGCGCATAAAATGTCGATTCGCCGAGAACGGGCAGGAAGGACTTCGGACTGAAACTCCCGTGTTTGCGTAGGATGACCAACAATGCCGCGTATGCCGTGAGCATTGCTGCCAAGACCAGGAGGTAGTTGCCTAGATCCCGTTCTGCCAACTCAACCAGCGCCGCGGTGGTGAAGTCGACACCGTTTTGGCCTCGACTGGCCAGGATTCCCAATTGGTAGACGAGCAGGAGCGGAAAAACGAGGATTGCGCTAGTGAGAGGGTCAACCCGGCCGGACAAATGTTTCCGAATCGCCACGTAAAGGCTCGGCGCTCTTGTGCGCTTCGATCGGCCGATGCCCTCGTTGTCGTTCACTGCCTTGGCCACGAGCGTCCATCGTGTACTATGGATTCGCAGGGGGCAAAGAAAACTATTATGGCCGGCCTGAGCACGATGATGCGCGAATTGATCTGGGTCTTTGTTGGCGGCGGTGTTGGCGCGAGCTTGCGTGTCCTGTTCGTCGCCGCGATGGATCGTCGATTTTCCGATCAACTCGCCCACATTGGGGTGCTGGCAGCCAATATGGTTGGCTGCCTGTTGATCGGGTTTCTCGCCGCAGCGCTCCCGCAAGGCACGCTACGCAGTGGCCTAATTGGAGGTCTCGTGGGTGGTTTTACCACCTACAGCGCCTTTGCGCTTCTCAAGGTCGGACTGCTAGTCGATGGCCGGTGGGGCGCATTCGCAGCTCAGTTGTGTGTGCACCTTGCCGGCGGGATTATCGCCGTCGGAATAGGTACGCTGCTCGGCCGAAACATCACCTAGAACAGTGAAATGCCATCATCGGAATTACGTTCCAATGATGGCAAAACGGGTCGCTAGGATCGCTTTTTCTTAGCGGCGGGCTTTTTCTTAGCGGCGGGCTTTTTCTTAGCGGCGGGCTTTTTCTTAGCGGCGGGCTTTTTCTTAGCGGCGGGCTTTTTCTTATCGGCGGGGT
>Ga0256845_1000885_pt1 | contig 25754 bp, 25 predicted proteins | sample RiftiametaG_FD_189101 | JGI IMG/M metagenome (GOLD analysis project Ga0256845, IMG submission 189101) | Tube worm associated microbial communities from hydrothermal vent at the East Pacific Rise, Pacific Ocean - Riftia | ecosystem: Host-associated > Annelida > Integument > Unclassified ... | reverse complement strand
TAAATAGTGCAAATACTATGATTAGTGTTTGCCTTTGGTTTAACAGTATGATGTCAGCTAAAGCTAACAGTAAGCAAGCCCCAAAGATAACCTCAACAGCAAACAGAAACCGAATCGCATTAAAACTGGTAGCTAGCGTAATCCTAGATAATACTAGTCTAAACAAAGCACAATCCCTTAACAAACCTACAGGTGATAATCCAAGTCTGTTAGAAGCGAACATCACACCTTAAGGCATTAGAAAGCGAAAAGTATAAGGAAAGCTCTTCTTAGAGCAAATAAGGCTCTAGCCTCAGTTAAGGCGAATCCTAAAATTGCATACCCGAATAGTTCTGATTTTAGAGCTGGTGTACGTGCTAATGCGATTAGAAATGAGCCAAACACGTTACCAACGCCAGCACCAACCCCACCTAAAGCTATACTTGCACAACCTGCGCCGATAAGTTTTGATCCTTTAAGAATCATCGTTATTAATGTTTTTGAAAAAGTGTACGATCAGCAATCTAGCTAAAAACAACCCCACCCCAAGCCTAAGTAGTAGGTCTGGTTGGTACTGCGTAAACCATAAACCTAAATTTACTGCAGTGCTATGCTGTATGTAACTCGCTGAAAGTAAAGTGTGCACATCCTCTATATGGTGCGTTCCGAATTGTGTAGTGTCTGATTTTAGCTTAAGCCAAGAGTGTTCCGACATCATAGCTGTTCTTATAATAGCTATAAAAACTTTTAAGCCTTTATTCTTTGTAGAGGTTAGCTTATCTTTAGGGAGATGAACAACAAATCTAAGTAGAGTAAAAAATATTAAAATAACACTAACGTAAACTGCTCTTATACTTATACCTATAAAAGTTAGAGCATTTTTAACGTATAGCAACCCTATAAGCCTAAACAGACCAGCTAAGGCTAGTATGCTTGTTAGCCTACTAGATGATAGAAGTACCACACAGGTGAGAAATGCGATAGATAAGATTATACCCATCTTTTTAATATAATCCCAGGATAAACTCCTAGGATGACTAAGGGCGCACCCAGGCAGGTTAGTAAAATAAATTCATGCCGACTAGCATCGAGTATAGGTATGCAAGCTTTAGTCCTGTTGGAGTTAAAGCTTACTCGGGTAAAAAGCCAGAAAGAATATATAATAGACACAAATAGCGTGCCTCCACATAGAAACAATACGTTCTTGTTAAACACAGATAGACTAGTAATAATAAGAAGTTCTGCAACAAAGTTTAGAGTAAAAGGAAACCCGACCGTTCCTAAAGTAAACAGTCTAAAGAAACCTGATAACCTTGGAGCTGTTTTAGCTAGCCCGTTAATGTAGTAAATGTTCTTAGTCTTAGTGCGGTTATAAATCTGCCCAACTAGTATAAATAAAGCTGAAGAGCTTATTGCGTGAGCTACCCTCCTTAAAAGGGTGCCTTTCACACCTACTACCGAATAGGATCTAAACCCTAATAAACTAAAATTTCTATGTACAATAGATGAGTAGGCTATAATACGCTTTATGTCTGTTTGTCGTAAGGTAGTTAGCGCAGCATAGGTGCAACTTATCCTTATTAAGACTAAAAAAACCCTTTGCTGCTCAACAAAAACTACCTCAAACTTGCCTATTATAAATCGATACCTACCGTAAATCGATACCTTTAGTAATAAAGCTGATAGTAAAACTGAAACAAAGGTTGGTCCCTCTACGTGAGCTTCAGGTAGCCATAAATGAAAGGGTACCCTAGGCCTTTTTACTCTAAGAGGAATCAACAATGCTCACCTTATAACTGTTTGTCGTTCAGGGGATAGATGCTGTAGCGAAATTATAGACATCTCAAAATGATTAAACTCTAAACTAAGCAATGAAAAAGCTATAAACCTTATAAACACAGATATAGTTGAATAAAGGTACATATAGGTTATTGCACGTTTTTTGCGCGTACGTGGTCCTCATATATAAATCATTAACACTAGTGGAATTACAATTATCTCAAATCTAAACCTAAATCTAAATACGTTTGAAGTTACAAATAAACCCGTAAGCCTTAAGTTTATTATAAAAAGCCCTATAACAAATAGGTAGTAGTTTTTGCTCCATTGGCGCCACTGTAGTATAACTATAATGGCTGTACAAGCGCCTGTTCTTAATACTAAAACTGCTGATACCCCATCAACATACACTCTTTGTGCTGTATGAAAAGGTTTGTGGGCTACCGTTCTCGCCCCATCCTCACAAAACTGCCCATAGTCCTTGCAAGAGTCACCCAAATTTGAAAATTTAAAACGTGGATGCTGGATTGGATTATGTGTCGAAAAAGAACTTATGCCTGCTACAGTTAAGCAAACTTTTCCCGTTTTAAGAAACAAGCGATAAAAAGCTAGGTATCCCGTTCTAAGTACCATAACGCTAAAAACTACTTTCTTATACCTCGCATTATAGCTGTTTAAAGAACGTGTTGACCTCACTTCTAAGACTATATGAGCTGTCACAGCAATAAGGCATTTGATTAGTACGTAGTAATTGATTATAACCCAACTCCACATCTTAGCTTGCAGGTCAACACTACGGGAATAAACCTTCTTAAAGTAGCAGGTAGTATCTTTTTCCACCCTAAAACCAATCTTTGATCGTAACGATACCGTGGTAGCACTGCTCGCAGACTTATCAAAACATTCGCTATAGTTAAAACTTTAATAATGTAGACAACCGTATTTCCCCTAAGAGACCTACTACTAAATGTAAAGTAAGCTCCCCCAAATATAAGTACGAACCTTAGGGAAACAAAAAGTCTATTCAAGTATTCGGCTAAAAAAAATCTTAAGAAATATACATTTCCGTATTCGACATTATACCCGGCTACAAGCTCAGCTTCGGCTTCGCTTAAATCAAAAGGTATACGGTTTGTCTCCATTACTATAGCAAACAAAAAAGCAATCGCAGCATAAGGAATTAACAAGGCCAGAGGAACGGTATGGCTTTGTAATATTGCAATATCTGAGAGGGAAAAGCTACCTGTTAACCTAAAAACGTTAACAAGGCTGAACACAAGAAACAACTCGTAAGCTACCCTCTGAGAAATTGCCCGTAGCGCCCCTAGTAAAGCATACTTAGAGTTACTAGCCCACCCGCCAAACACAATAGAATAACTACTTAAGGACCTTACTACAATCCTTAGCAACCCTGAATACGAGACTTCACGAAATAAGCTTATGTTAACGTTAAACTGCCTTAAAATAGTAGTTGCAAAGGATCTTAACAACCCGAATCTAGGAGCTAGCCTATAAATAGAGTAGCTCACTTTAAAAGGTGTTTTCTGATTCTTCGCTAACAATTTAATAGCATCAGCGATAGGTTGCAGACTTCCAAATAAACCTACCTGGTCAGGTCCTCACCGTCGTTGAATAATACCCATTCTTTTTCGTTCAGTCAATGTATAGAAAGCTACTGTAATCAATAAAGGTCCTAAATTTACAATTAAATTAAACGTAGGTACTGCCATTACTTCGATCACCAGTAAATAGGGTTTTCTCTAGAACGAACACCTTTAGAGAGTTCCTTAGCTTCTATCTTCGCATTATAACGACTTACAATAGAATCAAGCTTAAATCTTACCTTCTTGATAATCCCAAAATAATCTATATGAATATAAACGTCTCACCAGTCGCTAATCCCTTTGCGTATACCAAAAGGATCACGATAGTCTCATTTAGCATCTTCTGAAAAGTCAACATTTGCTAGCAAAGGATTAAAAACTGGAGCTACCTGTTTCGTAAAACCTCGGAATGCCCTGTTAGAATACTCTACACACATAAACACATAAATAAAAATTAGAACTGATCTTGAAGCAATCACAAGACCAAAGGTTGCTCTACGATTAAAGAATTCAAAAGCTTGAGGATAGTTAGGTATTCGTCGAGGTCTTCCAGCAAAACCAAGGAAATGTCTAGGGAAGAACGTCATATTAACGCCTATAAATAGAACCCAAAAATGCCTTTTGCCATATCACTCGTTGTAGCAGCGACCAGTTATTAAAGGATATCAGTAATAAAGACCTATAAACACACCAAATACAGCACCTAAAGAAAGTACATAGTGAAAGTGCGCAACTACAAAGTAAGTGTCGTGTACAGCAATGTCAATGCCCACGTGCGAGCATCTAATACCGGTTAGCCCACCAAAAGTAAATATAATTATAAAGCCAAAAACAAAATAAATAGGTGTTGATCTTAAAATGGAGCCACCCCATCTCGTAGCTAACCAACTAAAAACTTTAATACCCGTTGGTACCGCAATAATCATAGTGGCTGCTGAAAAGTAAGCTCGTGTGTCTACGTCTAATCCTACAGTGTACCTGTGATGAGCTCATACTATGAAACCTAAAGTGCCTATCGAAATCCTAGCTAATATCATACCTCTACGCCCAAATAGGTTTTTATTAGAGAAGTGTACAACAGCTTCACTTACAATACCAAAAGCAGGAAGTATAATAACGTATACCTCAGGATGCCCGAAGAACCAAAATAAATGTTGGAACAGTATAGGGTCGCCTCCCCCTGCTGGATCGAAAAATGAAGTGTTTAGGTGTCGGTCAGTCAGCAACCTTGTAACGCCGCCTGCTAACACAGGTAGAGCGAAAAGCAGTAATACTGAGGTAACTAGGATACTTCAACTATACCTTGGAACCTTATGCAAGGCTCTACAGCGCCTATTCCTAATCGTACATATAAAGTTCATTGAACTTAGTAATGATGATACGCCTATTAAGTGTATGCTTACAATTAGATAGTCTACTGCGGGAGTAAAATGCCCTGGATATGAACTAAGTGGGGGGTAGAGTGTTCAGCCTGTCCCAACGCCTTCGTTTCCCCATGATGAAAGTTTTAGGAGTCTAAACGCTGGTGGAGCCAATCAGAAGCTCCTGTTGTTCAAACGTGGGAAGGCCATATCAGGAGTCCCAAGCTGTCTGGGTACAATAATGTTACCGAATCCCCCTATTAAAATTGGTCTTATTGAAAAAAAGATTCTTATAAATGCGTGTAAGGTTATCGTTACATTGTAGGCTTGCGGATCCTCGAACTCGTAGGCGTTAGGGTAGTTCGCGTCTAAAGTTAAGCGTATAAAGATAGAATACCAAAGACCGACTACGCCAGAAGTTCTCCCTAATATCAAGTAAAGAATACCGATGTCAAAATGATTTGTTGATCTTATCCAGCGCTGTGTGTATTTTAGTTTATATTTAACCGCTTCTGGGAAGGGAGATAGAAGGGTTCTTATTTTTTTTGTGGAGTTTTGCTCTAAAAGAATAATTTGGGGGAACACTTTACTTTTTAGTTTCTCATACATCAGTAGCTTCCCGTTAACTTACCAGTCGTCTCTCTCGTCTTTTAGCTTTGCTATCGTCTCGGGTGATTCGCCTTCACGTTGACCTGGCCACCTCGGCGTAAAATAAGGATTTGAGTTACCCCCATCTCACTTAGTCTTATGCCCCTCAAACCACCGTATACGTTTCCAGCTATGGTCACCAATACGCTTTACTGGATGCTCATCCAACGGTATAAAGTGATGCTTAGATACGTGAATAAGGAATTGTGGTGGTACTAGCGCACCGTGTTGCAAAACACGAGGTATGATCTTTTTGCTAAAGTAACCGGTTAGCCTCTCGCATCCAAACATATGCCTTAAGCAAGAAGTATAAAGAAGACGTCGTTTAGGTATTATGTTTAAAGGCTCCGGTCGTTCATAGTTATGCTTTGTAATCCTCTGACAAATTACTTTTGAGGTCATCTCTGTTTTATACTTAAAGGTTATCTCAGTTCCCCTCATCGTCCTGATACGTAAACAGTTATAGTTGTCGAAACCAATCTCACCTAACGCCTTTACCTTTGTTTGCACGTTGCCACGTTTAAACATCTGCTTCGAATCAAACGTTTTAAACGGGCGTGTCCAGCAATATTCTAACGTTCTTTCCTGCCTACTCCGGGGTAAATAAGGCTCTTTCCACCTAACGTAGCCTTTTAACCGGTACCAATGCCGATTCTTTTTACGATACTGCACAGTCGAATAAATTAAAAGTTTTTTGCCTTTACGCGTAACAAGTTTATAGTCGCTTTGCGAATCTGGGCTAGCTGTTGTTATATATGAAGCACCGTTTTTCGGGAAATAAGCATTACCTACCTTTTCGGGATAGCGATAGGCTCATATAATCTGTTTAAAGATTCATGGTCGACCAATCTTCGTGTCAATCCTCTGAAGATAATAAAGATTTTCTTTTGATTCCCACTTAAGGTATACATTGTAAGTTTCTCTGACTGTTGTTTTTAGGGTAACGCGATCGCGCAATCATAATTTTCTTTGGCCAATTTTGTACTGTGCTCCGACAATCTTAGTGTCTTATTTTTAGGAAAAGTGTAGTTAGCCTACCGATCAATCTCGCCAAAAACAATATCTTGGGTACCTATGATGGTTACAAGGTCCGCTAGAAGTAATTTTTTAGACCTATAGTGTATACTTTGTAGGTTGTAAAAGCCTGGAGAACGCAATTTTACACGATACTGGTTACCTTTTAGGTTAACCACAAACCTCCCTGATTCGCCTTTAGGCGCTTCAACACTTATGTAGTTGTGTGTCGGATGATTATAGGTTTTCGAGTTAGTTGTGTAAAACTTAAAGTGGTCTATCAACGCCTCCATCTTCCGCTTAGTTCCTACCTTTGTAGCTGTTAGTAAAGGTTTAGCGTTCTTAGCGTCCATAAGATCTATGCTGTCAGATAAGGAATTTCTTGCATTTAGTGAACTTCATCTCTCGTCTATACGCCTTAGATAGCGGTCTAAGCAATCACCTTTAAAGCTTATAAATTGAAGATTATCGTCTCTACATGGATCTGCTCCCCCATCAACTGTTAGCTTATTGGAATTAACAGCTCCTACACTATGAGCTAGCGGGCCTGTTATACCAAATTTCTTTACTGCTGACTTTGTCCGTATATAACCAACCTCGCTTAGCCGCATTCGCCATATAGGATTATGGTCTAATAACTCCTCTAGCTCCTCCAAAAAGTTTAAGACTAACGCTGTGACCTGCCGAACATTCCGTAAAAAGGAATCGGGGACTTTACGGGCTAAACCACCTGGTCGTATGAAAGACGCGTGCCTCCGAGAGCCACATAACCTTTCATAAAGGCTTCTAAGATGTTCGCGCTGTTCAAACCCCCATAAAAAAGGAGTTAGAGCCCCTACATCCAATGCATGTGTCGTTAGAGCCCTTATGTGGTTTAAAACACGAGTTCTTTCTAATAAAAGTTTACGGTAATAGCGCGTAACCAAAGGGACACCTGTGAGCATTACATTTTCGACGCTGTTAGCAAACAAGTTTTCCTGAACTCTTCTCGTAACGTAGTCTAAACGATCTAAGTAGGGTAAGCTTTGTTCACTTGTTTTCGATTCAATAAGTTTCTCAGTTCCCCGGTGTAATAGCCCTATTTCAGGATCAAGCCTTTTAATGTATTCGCCATCAAGCTTTAGGAGTCTCCGAAGAACACCATGAGCTGCAGGGTGTTGGGGTCCAAAGTTTACTAGGTAAAAATCACTATAATGTTTCATCCAAAAATGCCCCAGATTCATTTCTATAGAGGAAACCTAGTAGTCTAAATACGTAACTTTGCAACAAGGCTACAAACATCTCTAAAACTAATATAGTTAAAAATACGGGTATTAAAACTCTTTGCCCCCTTACCAAAACTAGAGGTGATTGATCCCTAAATAACGCTTCTCAACATGCCGTAAGCAACCCATGCAACAGTACGTGCCCAGCAAATCTATTCGCAAAAAGTCGAATCGCCAAACTAAACACCCGTACCGTAACCGATATAACCTCAAGTACTGCCCTAGCAGATTTTATAACTCTTATAGTTATAGACTCAAATAACGCGGGGTTAAACAGGTTTAGTGCGTAACGTACGCTACTTGAAGAATAGGAACCCGCGATTATATAAAAGGCAATTGTTAGGTTAAACACCGCAACAGAAGTTAACGTAAAGTTAAACGGTAGCCTACCTAGCAGATTACAACTTAAAGGAATTAGCCTCCTTAGGAGTCTCTGATTTGCATGTTTTTGTTTCCTTAAAGAAACCCCAACTAGCTTAAACATTTCACTAGCCATTTCCTGCTGTAACGTTAAAAAGCTTATAAACACGTTACGAACTTTTACAACCCTTACCCCTCTAAAAGGTACCAATAAAGTACCCCCTAGTAGCCTAAGAAATATAAAGAGCATTAGTAGCGGTATCCAAGCAGCTTGAATAAGATGCCATATACCACCACTACGCAGATAGTCGGCATAATGTAGTATATAAGGTTGATCGACTAGTGTCGTATAACCTGTTACTCTAAGATCTTTAGCATATTCTAAATCTATGTCCTGAAAACTCATCTCAGGTTTTTGTTGCGGAGTGGCGGTTGCAGCCAAGAAAGTGGTAAACACTGGAGATCAAAACTCTTCGAGTATGTTACGCATCTAAGTCCTATGCAACATTTAATAGCTTTGCGGAAGGAACAGGATTCGAACCTATGACTGAGCGGTTTGAAGCCGACGGTTTTACCATTAAACTATCCTTCCCACTGACCCCCACTAACGGTGTATTTACTAGTCCGTTATAGAACCGGCTGGATTCGAACCAACATTGCCCGAAGACGCAGATTTACAATCTGCTGCATAAACCATTCTGCCACAGTTCTAATTAGGTGTGTAGCCTAATCCTTTTCAGGTGTATAGACCCAGTTAGAATCGAACTAGCATACACCTGTTATGAGCAGGACGCTCTACCATTGAGCTATGGGTCCCGTTTTAACTTTAAAATATAAGGTACCTTATATTTAACAAAGTTTATAAGTCTAAACTGTAATCTAAATCGCTATTACGGTGTATTCCGTACCAGCTAACTTTAGTTTAGTTTTTTATCCATCAACGTCACGTTCACGTACCGTTACCTTGTTACGCCTTAATCCAAGTCACAGAGCAGGCTTAGTCTCTTTCAACTTTCTAACCCCCTGGTTACAGTGCATTATGAAGTTTCCAGCTAATATATGCCTAGAGCAGACAGCTATTCATAGAAAGGCTACTTGACTTCCTCACACCCTATTCCCTAAACTTGGCGGGCAGTTTGTACAATAAGTCCCCTGTTCTTATTCACCGTAACATATTATTATACGATTACTAATAATTATAACTTAATAGTTTTGCTTACAAAAACTAATCCGAACCTGCTACAATAGAATAAACCTAATCTGCAAACGTAGAAGTTAATAAACTCTTTGTGTTACATGTGTATAGTTTAAGGGCATAACAGGCTTTGTAACCCTTTTTCTGGGCTAGAGACCTAATATGTTATTCTCCCTACTGAAGGTCGACCAATGCTGTATTAGCTGAAGTGTCCTGTTAGCATTTTGTAAAGATGGTCTAGGAGAATTAGGGGGTTAACATAAGGTTTGCTTAATAACCTATATGTGCCGTAATGCGGGTTTACACGAAACCTTTGTGATTACTAAGGGCCAAAGCTTCCAACTATTATACCACATAAACTAAGGTCCTGAAGCTTATAGTAGCCTTTATTCCCCCCTCCAAAAAAGAATACTTACCACTCCGAAGCCTAACGTTGTTAGGTAGGAATCTATACCTTTTTTGTTTGGGATAAGGGGGGCCACTACAGTAGGCTACGTTACAGTAGTTTATATACTGCTTAAGCCTAACATCCTCTCCTTTAAAGCTATAATACCTACCCTTAAATTGAGCATATTTAAAAGCTAACTTCTGCCTGAAGAGGGCCTACTTCAACGATCTAGGGCATAATCCAGCCTGGCTCCAGATAGCTATCAAGAGTCTACAACACACCTTTCAAAGGGGTTACGCCCTTTAATCCCAAATAGGTTTTTAAAATCAGGTTGTCACCATCGCCTACGAGTTTTAAAGCAGTTTATCACTTATCGGTCTGTAGACATTAAGGGCCTAAGCGTAATCTAACTATAGAGGGTAACTACTTCCTCTACGGTATCACGGAAAACGCACGGCGTCATTGCTTTATTACATTTATTGCCGAATTATTTTTTTCTTGACAGATACTTGCATATCTATTTTACTTTGTTACTCGCTTATATCACATGTGTTGCCTAAAACGTAAGGGCCATAACGACTTGGCCTAGACCAAAGGGGGCAGGAATTTACGGACCTTTTTGGGCATCCGACCTACTTAAACTTTACTAATTTTTCTAAAATACCCTACCGATCAATCTAACAGGTCTAGCTGAAGTTTAACCACCACCTTGTGCGGACTGTACCAATCTCTCCACACAAAGCTTATACGGCAGTAACTAAGTTAGTTAGTTTACTTTAAATGTAGGTATCTTAAGTCTACGCTTATTTCGTTAATGACGGAGGGTAGTTAGCCTTTACCCTTTTACTGATAGCAAAAGCTGCCAGTGAGTAGTAACTTAAAGATTTCACTTTACGTTCTTTATATAATTAGTGCACAATTCTTCCCAGGACCGCATTATTATTAACAGAAGTTGTTTTGTAGGCAGCCATGCAACACCTTAATCGATTAGTAAGATTTTACGTGGGGAATCATTTTATAACCACATGATCCACTATTTTTGCGGAAATCGCTGTCATCTCCTTAGAATTTAAGTATTTCAACCAGATTCTCCAGGCGGGAAACTAAAAAGCCTTAACGTTCTATCCGATAAAAATACCGGCACAAGAGTAGTTCCCATCGTTCACAGGGTGTCTACGGAGTAGTTCTCCTTTGATGTCCACCCGCTCGCTGAATAAGTGTCAGTTTAGTGCCGATCCCTGTTCCATTTGTTTGTCATTAATCAATGCTACCTCTACGACCACAAGATCTAGGCAACCCATTCAACGCTTACGTAACACTAAACTCGTAAGATAGAATGTTTAAGGTGCTGTACAGGTATGATACAAGTTTTTAACTACCTAACTGTTCTACCAACCTAAACGCGCTGTACGCCCAGTCAAGAAGAATAGCATTTGTGCTCTCTGATGTAACCGCGTCTGCTGGCATCAGTATTGGACTGCACGGGGGAACTGAAATACAAATCGGCTACATCCTTATACGCCTTCGTTGATTACTTTTAGTATCGTACTCATAAAGGGCCCTGCCTATGTGTCCATAACTCTTCTTGTCTTTGCGTCGTAAACAGTTTTCCAGCTTAAAGCAAACCCAATCTACTCTTAGGGCTAACGATCCTCATTCCGGTTTAAGCCGGTGCCGTAGAACTCGCTAGCATTCTAAAATTTGAAAGCTATTGCTTATCACCAAGAAACTAACTTTACGCGAAGAGAACCAGAAGCTGCTTCTTTATATCTCCCCGCTAGGCACTTCGTAATTATAGTTTTAGCTCCGTAGGCCCTTTACTTTCCATTATCAATATAATGTTAGATCTCTTTACAAGCATTTAGCCAATCTTCGAGATTGAATGTTACTGGGTCAAGCTTACGCTCATTGCCCAAGATTCCCTACTGCTGCCGTTGGAAGGGCTTTATCTCAGTCCCTTTGTGGTAGATCAGCCTTCTGAGCCCTACTAGCAGTCATGGGCTTAATAAGTTATTAACCTTACTAAGTACCTGATTACAAAATAGAATCATCCCGCTAACCGTAGTTAACGGGGTAAAAGTTCTAAATATTACTCACCTGTACGCAAGTTTAACGAAGGGCACCATGTTAGAATAACCGTACGTAGCGCCTTAATAAGTTGTCTTGCGGGTATCAGTCGCAAGGTTTATTAGATTACTATGCCGTTTAAAAAAGTCTTGTCCCCTACGCTAAACATTACTAGCATGTATTCCGATAAATTCACAGGTAACGCTATTCCTAGGTAGGATAAACCTCCAATTTTATGTGTAATTACCTTTAGGAGTATTTAAAGTCTACTCAGACTTTCGTGCTTTCGGGGCACTTACTAACAGACGGATTCGAACCGACAGAACCGAGCTGATGAGACCCAGGCTTTACCAATTAAGCTAGGTTAGCCGAAAATAATAGATATAAAGCTGCAAATTAGGAACTTATCGCTTTTAAACTCTAGTTTTTATTTATAAACTTTTATAATACCCTTCTTACTTAATATTTCGTTCAGTAATTGAGGTATGCTGTGTCGCTTTTAAGCCTACCCTTTTTTGTTACCTTACTTCGTAACCCCTTTAGAGTACCTTACTGACGAGATACAACAACGCGCAAATCCTTTCGTACTATGCGAATTTTTATATATTTATAAGTTTTACTTTAAATAGATAGAAACCAAACTGCCTCACGACGTTCTAAACCCAGCTCATGTAACGTTTTAATTAGCGAACAACTAAACCTTTGGGGCCTTGTGCAGTCCCAGGGTACGTTAAGCCGACATCGAGGTGCCAAACATTATAATCAATCTCCTACTCTCAAATAATATAGGCCTGTTATCCCTAGCGTAATTTCTTATGTTAAAAAAACACCTGATTTAATAAGCAAGTCAGGTGGCTATTTATACCAGCATAGTCAGTACCTTAGCTAACTTATCAGTTAGTCTAATCAAAATATCTTGCGTTATTATCCTATTAGATACTTATTGGTCATCTCCGTTATTTTTTTGGAGACCGCTGTCCCAGCTAAACTACCGGATAGCTACTTAACGCAATATAAGCTCAAAAACCGCAAGGTTGCTTGTTATATTTGAAGTCTTTGTAACCAAAAGCTTATTCTCACTTAATAACTACCTATAGTAAAACTGCTTAGGGTCTTCTCGTCTTATTTAAAGATAATCGCCTCTGCACGATCATGTTAATTTCAGAAAGCTTATAGTCGAGACAGCAAGATAATCGTTAAGCCTTCGCTAGAGGACATTAATTAAATGCCTATCGATTTTGCTACTTTATTACCGTCAGAGTTACAGCAACCGTTTACTAACCTATTAAAGTTTTCATGTTCTGTGAACCCTACCTAACCTATGGTATTAGCACCGGGCAGACCTCAAACCTTATACATCGTATTACTACTTTGCAAAGTTTTATGTTTTTGTTAAACAGTCGTTATCTTGATTTTTAAAATACCTTATCCCGAAGTTACGGCTCTAAAATTTGCCGAGTTCCTTAACTATAATTCGCTTACGTTTTTACCTATAAAGGCTAGCTTACCTGTGTTGGTTTTTAGTACGGTTATAAGGGGTATTTTCTAGTTTTTTGACTTTGCCCCCTTACGCTCATCACCTGAACTTTTCAGCTTCGGCTTAGAATCCGATTTACCAGAATTTGATTGCTCTTAATATGCATTGATTCTGAAACCTAAAGCTCTTAAACGCTTCCTTATATTGAAGTTTATCTTACTTATGCTGATATTTTCTCTTCTAAGTCTGAGTTGTCACATTGTGCAAATCCTATAGACTTACGTAACTTAGAATGCTCCGCTACCAATAAATTAATTTATTCTATATCTTCGGTTTACTACTTATTTAAAAATTTGCACTAATTCTTACATCACAACTTATTCTATTACGAACTTTTTAGGTGAAGGATGATATTAATCTAACGTGGGTTGCTTCTCCTGCATGACTAGTTTGTAGTACTTAGTAGTAATTAACCTTAGATAATAGTCTGGGCTGTTTCCCTCTTGAACTTAAACCTTACATTCAAGTTCTGACTGCTTAAGTGGTTTTAGTAAGTGATTGAATCTAAATTTAGAGAGTAGTGTTAGCTAACCTACTACGGGTTAACCTTTCCGTCATTGATGTCAGAACGCCCTACCTCATATACTCTAGATTTTACCCACTTTCTAACCTTAAACGCAATACGTTCATATTTTTCGCGGAGAACAAGCTATAGCGTAGCCCGGTTAGCTTTTCACTCCTATTCACATATCTTCTAAGTATTTTGCAGCATACAATAGTTCGGCCTTTAACCGCCTGTCCATGAATAGATCGCTACGCTTCGTGTATAATATACCCTTTATAGATAAGAGTATATTAAGTCATCAGCTCATAATGCAAAAGGCATATTAGTCTTTTCTAATTATCTTTATAGTTTCAATTTTCAGCTATTTTTAATATACTTTTCATAGTTCCTTTACAGTACTTGTTCTCTATCGGTTTACGGTACGTAGTTTAGTTAGATTTTATACGTATAATCTTTTTAATCTCCATGTTAGGAAACATGGTTAAACTTTGCTTAAAGTAAATACCTGCTAGATTCGCCTTTCACGAATTTGGTTTGGTTTCCACATTGGCCCACAGGCTGTTTAAGTTTACTTTAGGCCTTCTAAGGGTTTCGCTCGCGTTACTAACCTTAGTCTTTTGATTTACTTTTGCTACTAAGATGCTTCAATTCGCAATTTTTTAAACCTCTTACTTGAGGGACTTTTATCATGAAGAAACGAATTTTTTGATGTAGGTTTAGACGTTCTACTTCGTTAGACGTTACTAGCCGTAACCGCTTAGCTTAAAATTCTTTTCGCTTTATTTGGCGTCTTCGATTACCGTAACCTGTATATCCACTATAAAGTTTTTTATTAAGTCGGTTTGATAGTACCTAGAACCGGAGTTGAACCGATACCTGAAAAGTTTTCAACTTCCCACTCTACCGTTAAGCTATCTAGGTGGCATTTTACCTAAAAACGACGGAAGGCTCCGCTGAATGTATTTATGGTATTATATACGTTCCGAAACGATTGCTTAGTAGTAAAGTCCCTGTAAATATTGTTTTTTTGAGGGTCTTGCAGTAGTAAAGTCCCTGTAGAGGTGTAGGCTTATGAGTAGGCTAGTTGGGGCTCAGACATACAGTGGTAAAGTCCCTGTAGAGGTGTAGGCTTATGGGTAGGCTAGTTGGGGCGGTATGCGCCTGCAGTAGTAAAGTCCCTGTAGAGGTGTAGGCTTATAAGTAGGCTAGTTGGGGCGGTATGCGCCTGCAGTAGTAAAGTCCCTGTAGAGGTGTAGGCTTATGAGTAGGCTAGTTGGGGCGGTATGCGCCTGCAGTAGTAAAGTCCCTGTAGAGGTACCATTGCGGGTGACACCCCTGGTAAGTGTTCGTTAACCGACTAACCGCCCGCTGAACATCTACTAGCCTCTCTATAAGCGTAACTCTGACTTTGCGTAGTAAAGCGGGCCCTACACACGTCTTTTAGCCTTTTTTTCTTGGTGCCGGTTTTGTATAGGGAATCGTCGAAAAGACTGTCTATACCTGGTTTAGCGGGGGGGGGTAGACTGCTTTAGAAGGGTTTATTCGGCTAACTGCTTGCGCTTGCTAGCCTGATAGCTATCAGCATGTAAACCTTACTAGTAAGGTTTACTGGTTACTTATAAAGCTATGATCCCCTTTCCGATGGTTGCTAGCTCACTTAGTTATTAATTACAGGGGGGAAACTACCTGCTAAAACTGTACTAACTTATTTCCATATTTACAGTATAGCAAGCCCTTTAAAAACGTTTTAGCTAACTTTTCCTGGTGCCGGTTTTGTATAGGGAATCTTCGAAAAGACCCCCATACCTGGTTTAGCGGAGTAGATTACTTTAGAAGAGTTACCCGGCTAGCTGCTTGCCGCTTGCTAACCTGATAACTACCAGCATGTAAACCCTACTAGTAAGGTTTACTTGTTACTTCTAAATCTATGATTTGTTCTCCAATGGTTGGTTAGTTCACTTAGTTAGGGAAAATCGGCCGTTAACTAAAACTATACTAGCCTATCCTGTTTCCCCCATAAGGCTAGTACGCATTACAGAACTACTTTGCTTTGTTTAGAATCTCTATACGCGTAGACATAGGTAAAGTACCGGTTAGTTACAAATTACTGCTAGTCTTTCTAGCTATAAGGTAAGCTTACCAGAGCTACGCAAGTCCACCGTCCTTAAACGCTACCTCAGTTCTTTACGTCTACATTACTTACATAAATAGAGATTTGTTCAAGTGAAGGTCACAGCCCTGGTGGCTAATGTAACTCTAAGCTTTACGAGTTACGAACCCTATACGTCTAGAAAGACTAGCGGAAGAGGACTTATACGTATATACGCGTGTACGTATACGTATAAGGCTGCACTCCCTAAACCTTTCTTGGGTAAAGTTTAAGGACTACGTAGTAGAGCGTTAATAGGCTTAGAAAGCCTTTCCGTAAAATTTCTTCTTTTTTTTCTTATCCTTCCCTTTATGAAACTTATAATACTTGTTTGCGTGACTAGTTTGCTTCCCATAAAAGTTATACTGTCCAAGTAAATCTACGTCATAATGAAACATATAGTTTATTAAAGGGAACTGTATTAGCTTAGCGAGTTTATTAAACTTAACCACATCCTTCTCGTGCGTAAACTTTCTAGTTTTTAAGATAATAAATGTCTGATTCTTTTTAACAAAGTAGGCTTTCGTTGCTTGCTTATTTACGCCCTTTCCCATTTTACTAGCCGGAGGATTCTTCCTTATTCTTGTTTCAAGGGGTAGCACGACCTGTATAGTCGTTTTCTTGGGTATGCACCGCCGGAAAAACCTTAGTCTTTTCGTAAGCGCTAGTGCTGTTATACAGCAATCCTTCTTCGCTTTATACAGGCAGGCTACAGTCCTATCGACTTTTCTCGCGTTCGCGCTTTTGCTTTTCTTCATAAAATCTATTATCATCATACACCTTGTCAAAGTAGTCTAGAATAAATATAGCAATTATCAGGAAGAAATACATAAAGATATAGAACTTACCTAGGCCAGTTACAAATCCAATCGGTTCACTTTGCCCAATGTAGCCTAACGCGAAGAACACGCTAGCTCACCTTCAGAGAATTCCTTGTTTAAGTATATTAAACCGAGCAGACGAGATGTAAGTGTTTACGGCTCTTCAGGGTCTCAAAAATAATATACCAAAAGCACATACTCTAACTACTAGGCCTCTAAGCTTATTGTCGATTGAACGGAGTATTCCGTAAAAGGGTAAAAGGTACCATTCCGGGACAAGGTGTTTAGGGGTTGCAAGACGGTTTGCTTCTTCATAGTTCGAGCAGTGTACGAGCAGATCAGGGTTATAAACGGTATAGCAATATAACCTAAAATAAGCTCACACAATAAACGATACGTCCTTTATAATAAAATTAGGAGAAAGACCAATATACTTTTTAGGTGATTTACTAGAAATGCCTAAGGGCTCTGTTGAACCCTTCTCATGTACTGCTTTAATATGTAGTACACTTAGAAATAGTATTACAAAAGGCATTATGAAATGTAAAGCGTAGAACCGCTGTAACGTTGTCTCGCTTACCGACTCGCCTCCCCAGAATCAGTGTAAAACTACATCCCCTATCACAGGTATTACGGATACTAGGTTAGTAATCACTACAGCGCCTCAATAGGACCTTTGACCTCTCGGAAGTACATAACCTGTAAAGGCAGTTCTCCTGACTAAAATAAATAGTACTAGTCCAGAAATCCACGCCTTAGAGTTTTTAGCGTAACACCCATAATACCTACCCCGGAAAATATGTCTATATCTAAATATAAAAATTAATGATACGTTTGTTCTATGTAGGTACCGTGCTTCCGACCCACATGAAACTAAATTCGCCCTGCCTAAGACTTGTTTAAAGGCTGTACCCTCTACCGGAGCGTAGAAAGTTGCGAGTACTCTACCAGACACAATCTGAACCAATAACGTAATGATAATAGCTGACCCATAACACCAATTAATGTTTAAGTTAGCTGGAGAAGAATAGCTATTACCTACATGGTTCTTTATCTGGTTGCTGGGTGTATTGCTAGAGGAGTTAAAGTTATTTTTAATCAGTTGAGTTTAAACCAAAGTAAACCTAAGTTCGATTGGTCTATAGCTATGAAATCGTCCGCAAAATTCTGAACACTGTCCGAAGAAGCTCCCTAACTGTTCTGATTTAACGAACAGTTCGTTGGAACGCCCAGGACAAGCATCCATCTTCAACCCTAATGTCGGTAAAGCCCAAGAATGTAGAACGTCATTAGAGGAGACTAGCACACGTACGAAAGTGTTTACAGGTAAGAGTATTGCTGACGTACAAGCTAGTCGATAGTAGCGGAAATTTGTGGTTAAGTCCTCGATTGAGAGTAGGCCGCCATCTACGTCAACCGTGTAACTAGGGGTCTCCAATTCATATTCCCAATATCATTGGCTGCCAATTACCTTTAGATTAATCTCCGCAGAATGATGATCATCTAATAAGTAAAGAAGCGTTAAGGATGGAAATCTAGTAATCATAATCATAAAAGAGGGAATTAAAGTTCAGATTGCTTCAAGTAAAGAATAATGGTTGGCATCTTTAGCTGACTCCTTATAAGCTTTATAGTTAAAGTTAGCGATTATCCGAAAACATAAGGCAATGACCAATACCGACACAAGTACTACAAAGAAATTTAATACATCTATTAGTTTAGTTGTAGATACTGCAAGTGCGTTACCTAAATTTTTAGGCGAATATAAATAAACCTGGTGTCTATTTGTGTGTGAGTTTAAACTGTAATTGCTCATCGTCGTCAAAGCTTATCACTTACCCTTGAAAAACGAAACTAGTTAGGTATTCTGTGTAATACTTAAACCAATACTTAAAAAATACTATAGGTTGCGCGTGGTAGCTAATAAAGTCAAACTCATTAGGTCCATAGCGAACGTTCTCACGGGTTATTATCCACGGAACTGTTCCGTCCCAGATGTACACCCACATAAGAACAAATAGCCATACAACATCAACAAAGTGCCAATACCACATGCTACTCTGTATAAAAAAGTGATCGTCCTTATGTACAGCACGTTTACTGAGCCGTCAATAACTCCTTGCAAGCAACGCTGTCCCCACTATAACATGAAACGCGTGTAGTCCTGTTAATGAGTAAAAAACAGTACCGTATACAGAATCAGAAATTGCGAATCCATTACCCCTAAACTCATACACCTGTAACTGCGTAAACAATAACGCTAATAGAATAGTTAAAGCCATGTAACGCTGTGCATTACGATACTCCCCCTGTATTAGAAATCCGTGACATACGGTTATTGCTGCTGCAGAAGTAAGTAGTATAAGCGTATTTAAGAGTGGAATGTGGTACCAAAGTTGATGCGTAATACCTTTTGGTGGTCAGCGCCTAGAAACTTCAGGGCTCACTGTTAAGCTTGCTGCAAAAAACGCTCAGAAAAACGCAACGAACAGCCTTATCTCTGACAAAAGGAATCTTATATAGATAGAGCGGAAGTTATGCTGTACCGTAGACACGTGCACACCTGCACTAGATTCATAAGCAGAGCTTAACCACCAAAGCCATAAACCCCCAGTAAGAAATACTATAGCTATTGATTTTGTAATAAGTAGGGTTTCGTTTTTATTTAAATAGTTAACTAAACAGTACCTAAAAAAAAACCTGCCAGTTGCTATGATTACGGGACTTTCGTGGCGTGTAACAATTTTACTATTCAGATTTACAGGATGTTTGAGTTCACGCCCACCCTCGTCAACGTCGCTCAGACGGCGCTTATTCTTGTAGCCTATAGGAAAGGGATTATAGTCAACCAACTATGAAGTTAAAGTAAAAAACTGTAGTAGCAATAGCCCCTAGTAGTAGATTTGAAAGATAAAACCAACGTTCCTGGAAAAAAGCCCACGGATTAATATCCTCATACTTAAGGCCTTCTCCCCAAGAGTAGTCCCAAGAGTCTAAGGACCAAAATCTAAGTATAAGGTCATAAAGAAGTAGAGCTTGTAGCATCAAGAATAGAACTATGATTACTTTAACTGCTATTCCTAGAACTAGGAATAAATGCCTTTTCGATATAAACAGCACAAGTGGGGGTAAGTTTAACATTATCATCCCTACCGCTATGTAAAATTTTTTATTCTTTGCTACCTCTAGCACACCTACTAGCATAGCTCTAAGTACAGCCTCATAAGAAAGATAAGGGAAAAGCCATCCCTCTCTAGCAACTTTAGGGGTTAGTAGAATTAAAAACAATACAGTTTGTAGGTTTGCCCTAGAAGCGTGCAGTAGGAACCCTACTCCCGCATGCTGCTCGCAACCAAGGCAGAACAAAGCCATAGTTAACCCTATCAGTACAAGTAATAGTAATACGCTAGACGTACCTTCAGGAAGATTACTCGGACAATTGGGCAATTCGCTTACGTAAGGATAAGGTATGCCTAAGGCAGTTCCCCCGTATAGCTCATTATTATGTTTAGCAGAAGCATTAACGTCTTTCGGGTCCCTTCGATACTGTAGAAAAGTGGCCGTAGACCTTGCCTTTGCTAGGATCGCAAATATAACTACTCTTGCCGGCTTCGCTATCCCAAGCAAGAAGGTTCTCTTTGATCCGCTTAGTCGTTTATAGATATTAGCAGTAAGGAGATAAAAGGGACCTCTTCTAAACTTTATCGCTAACGACGCTAGTAGTATTTCCCAAATCATTATGTAAGGCCTTTCAAAAAAGTGATACATCCACGAACCTTTATGGGATTCGAGCTTAAAAGTATTATAGCCAAGATGGTGAAGTAGAGTGCCCCTTACGTAGGCTAACCCCGCAATGGCACTTAAGAAGTAGTAATGACCTACCTCATCCAACGCTTTTTGTTCTTTAAAGACTTCTGGGTTCTTGTGTATAAAAAGGAAGATTAAAGCTATGGTAAGAGCTTCTAAGTTTACGAATAAATGTATGAAGTCTATCACGGTTAACAAGTTCGCCAATATGCTGGTTATAATAGTTGTAATTAATCGATGGGTTAGATCCTCTTGGCGACTAAAGCTTCTATAAGCAAAATAAGCTATTCTCAGATATAAGCATAGGTAACCGTTATAGTCACCTGTACCTGAGATAATTTCTGTTGGCGTAAACCTTAGTACTAGCCCTCAGAATAAAAGCCTTAGATCTGTAACGCTATTGCAAGCCTTTAGCTTGGGGGGTGTTTTCGTAGGTAATAGTGTAAGTGCAAATATGCCTACAGCTCTAAGGGATAATGTTGCATGTAGGATAATAGGTAGTGTATCTGTTATAAAAATTGAACCTGAAAAACGCCTGTCAACGTACTCAGCGATGGCTTCAATGTGCGGATGGGCCTTTCGAACTCCCTCATCAGTGAGTATGTTGCGACGGTGAATCCTAAAACTCTGGGTGAAAATTGGTTTTTCGAAATATGCAGCGAGTTGAGCTGCGGCACTTGGCAAGTATGTTACATAGGCATACACTACGCAATAGCCGCCTAGGTATTTTGCTCTCTGGGAGTAGGTATTAAATCTTTTTTTTTTGACTGATTCCATAAACAGTTTAAGACTGGGGCTTCGACCGATATGCCTTAGAGATCACTCGGTCTTGGCAGTTTCCTTGAAGTACTTGGATGGTAAGTTCCGACTTCAGGAAAATGGATTTTTTCGTAACTTTCATCTCTACCACTCCATATTGCTTATTAAGACCCCTGAGCGTCTTAGTAACGTTTAAATGGAGGGTTCGATGTTCAAAGGCTTGGGCTTTGTTTATGATCTTAGTCACAAGTCATAGGGTAGTTTGCGCGGCCAACCTTGCCTGAACGACTTCTATTAAATTAAACGACGGTCTCATCAGTTAAGTGGTTTTGTGTATCCTTTAAGTATTTTACCACAAGTTGATTTTTAGCAACTTGTCACGCTTCCCACTGGCAGTTAAACCTTGTAAGGAAGTCTTCGTCTAAAGATTTGTCTTGAAGATTAAAGAAGGAGTTATATGTAAAAGCAAAGCGTGCTGAATTTAGTAAGAATATTAAGACAATAATAAATTTTCCTATAGTTTCCCCGTCAACAAAGCTGTCCAGCTTATGGCTACTTACCAGTAGTCTGGTTATAGTCTGTTTCTCTACTGATGTTGGGCTACTATGATCCTGAACCATGGTGTGTGAACCTAGTTTACCATGATGCAAGGCGGCTTTAACGGTTGCGTCTAAATCGCTTCCAAACTTAGTAAATAGCTCTCTCTCACGGTACTGAGCTATAATACCTTTAAGTTGCCCAGCTGCTAGTTTCATTAACGCAGTTTGCGCTTTTGAGCCAACTCGACTTACTGACAAGCCTACGTTAACTGCAGGTTTTAGCCCACGATTAAATAGTTCTCCATCTAGAAAGATCTGTCCATCAGTAATAGAGATAACGTTTGTCGCTATGTAGCCTGAAACATCCCCCGCTTGTGTCTCTACAATAGGCAACGCTGTTAAGGAACCATAACCATAACGTTTACTTCTTTTGGCTGATCGCTCTAAAAGCCGAGAATGCGTATAAAATATATCTCCTGGAAATGCCTCACGTCCTGGAGAAGCTTCTAATAATAGTGATCTTTGTCGATAGGCGTCAGCATGCTTCGTTAAGTCATCGTAAACAATTAAAGCGTGTTCCCCGTTATCCCGAAAATATTCACCATTTGCAGTTCCAGCATAAGGAGTCCTATACTTTCTAGGTGCTAGATCGTCGGCAAAAGCAGAAATTAGGTTTGTATACCAAAAGCAATCAGTGGCTATTAGCTTCTGTTCAATCGAACGTAGGGTTCTTTTCTTCTGCCCTACTGCTGCATAAATACAATATAGACGTTTCGCCCCAAAACCCTCGATTGAAAAGTACTGATTATTACGTTTTTGGTTTGCTATAGTATCTAAACCTATTGTCGTCTTACCAATCTTACGATCTCCGATGATCAACTCTCGTTGTCCCCGACCAAGTGGAATTAAAGAGTCAACCACCCGTAATCCAGTATATAAGGGTTCGGTAACTGCAGCTCGTGGTATAATACCAGGAGCGCGTACCTCTGCCTTACGTTTAAGTCTGGTTATAATCCGTTTATTCAAAGTTACGTCAGATATAAACTCGGAAGCTATACCGTTCATAACCTGACCAAGTACGTCTGGTCCCACTGTTACGGTTAAAGGTTCGTTACTACGCACAACCTGATACCCAGGTTTAATAGTATTTGACTTAAAAAAGAACGCTCTTGTTAAGTGATCCTGATTTAAAGCACAAACTACGCCTGAGTTGTCATCCCCGTGTAATACTTCCCCAAAAAAGGCCGATTCAGCTCCTTTAACTTTTGCCCTACCGTCAGAATAGATATAAACTGAGCCTGTTAAATCGGATACGCCAGATTTTAACTTTAATAAAAGTTATAAACCTAGACTGCATACCGATTTAACCTGTAAAGGCAAGACGTGCTTCCTCACTGCTTATTAAAAGTAAGCTTATAATTTTATAGCATCCTTACACCATTCGTTCACGAAACCTGCGTTTATGATACAGTAAAAGTAAAGTAAGGATATCCTACCTTTTCTCGATAGAAACTTTAACGATCTTACCCTAGGTAAAAGTCTGACAATCTCTAAGTCAAAGATTAAGAACCTTATACTTAGGATAAAAAACTTTATGTTAATGTTTTTGCGATCATAGTCTTGCGGTTGATACCCGCATTCGTAAGGTTCTACCCCTTTAAAATTTTTAAACTTGTTGCTAACCGCCCAACTTATAAAATAGAAAATTATTACGATAGTGGCTAATAGCCTTAGTCTGTGCATTATACTTATTTGAGTAACGTAGTCCATAAAATTTACACGTAGTTGTTAGGATCACCGATAGTTTAGTTTTTTATTATTGTGCAAGCTAAATTAGCTGTACTAGGAAAGTTATAACCACTGCGCAAGCAATTGCGAGCTTTATAATAGACTTTGGTCTAAACGATAGCTTGCTAGCCAACGCTTTGATTAGTAAATCCGTGCCTAACGTAGTAAACCTCTCTACGACTGTCTTGTCCCTTATAACAAAAAACGTAGCTAGCGATTCTTTAAACCAAAAAATGCTTGCGTGATTTCTCACAGAATTAAACATCCCTTGTTGTACGTAAAAAGTGTATACTTTGGGAGTTCGGTGGAAACGTCCATGGTATAGCGCCTTTCCCAAGAAATGGTAAAACCTCCAAACTGGGTAAAGCAAAGGTAATCTTCTATAATAGGCTTTTTTACTACCCGAAAAGTACTCATACTCACCCCGCTCAGGTGTGAGGATTAACCCCTCAGGCCCGACACCCCTAGCAAGCGTACTATCAGCAAAAGTTAAGTTAGCAGGATATCTAAGTTCGCTTAAAAAGTAGCCTGATGAAACGCTTACAATGCTTAAGCTCGCTAAAACAGCCATTAAGGTATAGGACCAAGTATGTGTATTTTCAGGGTAAAAGTTATTTAGCCGAATATTAGACTTACGGTAAAAGATGATGTACCTCATCCGAACAGTATATCTAATTGTAATCGTCGCAGCAAGATAAAGCATTATGAAGATTCTGTGCAAGTTAACTGTAGTCTTTGCATACGCAAAGTCAATAATCCTGTCTTTAGTATAAAAACCTGAAGTTCCGAAAAATGCACAGAGAGATCCATTACCAATTAAAACCGATCTGTATATTAAAGGGTACAGCTTAAACAATCCACCCATTTTCCTTATGTCTTGCTCATTGTTTAAGTTATGTACGATAATACCGGCCGCTATAAAGAGTAATGCCTTAAAGTAAGCGTGCCCTATTAAATGACTAAACGCCATTTCATAACTATTTAGCCCTATTGCAGCTCTTCTGTAACCTAGTTGACTTCTTGTTGAAAAGGCTATAATACGCTTTATGTCAAACTGAACTACAGCAGTTAAACTGCCGAATAGCGCAGTTGCTGCACCTAACACCGCGATCATTGTTAAGATCTCTTGGTTAAGGGCAAAGACATAGTTCCTACGTAGCCTTAAGTAAAGACCGGCTGTTACCCTAGTCGCAGCATGAATTAAAGCTGAAACAGGGGTAGGCCCCTCCCTCGCATCGGGTAACCATAAATGCAACGCAAGCTGAGAAGACTTAGCTACAACACTTACCAAAAAGAGGCAGCTTATAGCTCTCATAAACCCGTCGTTGCACTTATACTCGTATCTAACAGGGTAAACTAACTCGATAACCGAAAAGTTAAAAGTTCCTGTTCTTTTAAAAATAAGACTTCTAGCTCTTAAAAACGTAATGTCGCCTACTCGATTATAAAAGAGAGCTTTTAAACCAGCCTTTACCGCTTGTGGACGATCATTCCAAAAACTAATTAGTGCGAACGAGCAGAGACCTATCCCTTCTCAGCCCACATAAAATAGTACTAGATTACCTGCGTTTACAAGTAAGAGTCTACAAAAAGTAAAGGCTGATAAAAAACCCCTAAACCGACCTAAGTCAGGATCTTCTCGTCTATAGTTAGCAGCAAACAGGTGTACGCACAACGATACCGCCCCTACAGTTATGCTCCTTACTATGCTCAGATGGTCATAAACAATCAGCCACTTTACTTTAAAGGGGCCTACATGTATCCAATCTCCTACGTCCATAATGACCTCTAACCGCTGGTCAATCACATCCCTCGCTAAAAGACCTAACCCGTACATTCTTGCCCCCCTGTTACCAACACTAAGCCCTGCACAGCCTGCGGGCCCTATTAGCCGCCCATAAAAGAAAATTCCTAAGAAACTCATTAAGGGGTATACAATTGCTCAGACTCTGGTATCAATGATCGGTAGTTAGTTACAGCTCAATAACGTCAATAGAGTTAAACTCCTTCTTAAGTAATAGGATAAGCATAAGCCCTATTGCGGTATCAATAGCTGCAAAATTAAATAGTGCAAATACTATGATTAGTGTTTGCCTTTGGTTTAACAGTATGATGTCAGCTAAAGCTAACAGTAAGCAAGCCCCAAAGATAACCTCAACAGCAAACAGAAACCGAATCGCATTAAAACT